>Ga0180215_1002679_pt1 | contig 17623 bp, 13 predicted proteins | sample eDN3rd37CBELigBY_FD_128871 | JGI IMG/M metagenome (GOLD analysis project Ga0180215, IMG submission 128871) | Enriched backyard soil microbial communities from Emeryville, California, USA - eDNA 3rd pass 37_C BE-Lig BY (version 2) (version 2) | ecosystem: Environmental > Terrestrial > Soil >... | reverse complement strand
TGGTTATGACTTTTTTCTATTATCCGGCCGGAAAATCTTCCAATCAAAAAAGGTTTACAGCCCCTGATTACGTATTTGCGGCGCTGGCCATTGCAGGTCTTGGCTACCTGCTCCTGAATTACACAACGATTCATGTGGACCGTGGTTCCCAGCCGATTATGATTGATTATGTCTTTGGAGCCATAACGATCATCGTCCTCCTGGAAGCTTCAAGGCGGGCAGTTGGGATCTTTATCCCGATCCTGTGTGGAGGCGCTATTGTATACGCCCTGTTTGGCACCTACTTCCCATGGATTTTCGGGCATGCCGGCTTTTCACTGGAACGCCTGCTGTACCGTCTTTATATGACGACGGAGGGCGTGCTGGGGTTAACACTATCGACGGCCTCCACGTTCATCGTCATGTTCGTCCTGTTTGGTGCCTTCCTGTCTGTCAGCGGTGCCACCCAGCTTTTCAATGATCTCGCCCTTTCCATTGCAGGCAGAAAGCGTGGAGGCCCTGCCCAAGTGGCGGTCATCTCCAGTGCACTGACAGGATCATTGAGCGGAAGTGCAGTGGCCAACGTCGCGACAACAGGAGCTTTTACGATTCCATTGATGAAATCCATTGGTCTTAAGCCTAAGTTTGCCGGTGCCGTAGAAGCGGCTGCTTCAACAGGCGGAATGATCATGCCGCCGATTATGGGCGCTGCCGCATTCATTATGGCCGGTTTCCTTGGAATCTCTTATACAACGGTCATCCTGGCAGCGATCATTCCAAGCTTTCTCTACTATATCGCACTGATTTTTGCCATTGATATTGAAGCGAAAAAGCAAGGCCTGAAAGGCATCAGTAAAGAAAATATCCCGGATGTCGTCCAAATCCTGAAGGAACGCGGTGTCCTGCTTATTCCAATCATCGTTGTCATCACAACACTATTAATGGGAAAGACAGCTCTATTTGCCGGATTTGCCGGAATCGGTGCAGTCATTGTGGCGAGCTGGCTGGCAAAGGATAAATCTTCAAGAATCACGATCTCTAAAACAATTGAAGCTTTCATTGAAGGCGGAAGAGGGACGATTCAAGTCGGGATTGCCTGTGCCGCTATCGGAATCATCATCTGCGTTGTCACCATGACAGGAATTGGATCTACATTAGCTTATAATATTGTCGAATTAACGGGCGGTCAGCTTTGGCTGATTTTAATCGTCGTCATGCTCACCTGCATCGTTTTAAGTATGGGGCTCCCATCCACAGCTCTTTATATCGTCGTTGCGGTTACGGCAGCTCCTGCACTTGTGGAGGCTGGCGTTAATCCAATCGCTGCCCATTTCTTTGTGTTCTGGTTTGGTGCATTGTCCAACATTACGCCGCCTGTGGCTCTGGCATCATATACCGCAGCGGGACTGGCCGGCGCCAATGCGATGCAGACATCATGGGAGGCGCTTAGAATTTCACTTCCGGGCTTTATCATTCCGTTCATGATTGCCTATAACCCTATTATTCTGCTTCAGGCAGCAGAGGGAGAAACGGTATCCATTTTATCAGTCGCATTAGTGGTCATCACAAGCACACTGGGCATTTACGCCCTAGCAAGTTCGCTTGGAAATTACCTGAATGCCAAGCTGACGATACTTGAAAGATTCCTAATGTTTGCAGGGGCATTAATGCTGATTAAACCAGGCATGATCACAGATATTGCCGGACTTGGGCTTTGTGTGTTTGCGATTCTCTTCCACATCATCAGAGTAAAGAAAAGCAGTTCAGTCGAAATCACCATATAAGGAGCTAACATCCATGAAAATCGAACGAAAAAAAATCTCGGCCCAGGTGCTGGATCAGCTGAAGGAAATGATAAAAGACGGCAAGTTCCCGCCAAATGAGCCGATGCCATCCGAGAATGAGCTGGCCAAACTGTTTGGCGTCAGCCGTGCGCCTGTTCGAGAAGCATTGAGCGTATTATCTGCCAGCGGGATTATTGAATCCAGGCAAGGCGGCCGCAGCTTCGTCAAAGAAGTTAATATGGCAGACATGCTTGGTTCGTTAGCGATTGAATATATCCCCGTGGAACAGATTTTTGAGCTATTGGAAATGCGGAGGATTATGGAGACACAGGCAGCAGCTATTGCTGCCTTGCGTCGTGATGAGGCCGATCTGGAAAAAATGAAACTGGCGCTCGATCAATTTGAGATTACGCTGACGAATCCTGAAGCGTTAGGCGATCTGGCAGACGTTAATTTTCATAAACACCTGATCGAAGCAACGAAAAATCGTTTCATGATACAGGTAATGGAAAATATCGATGATCTGTACCGAAAAGCAATTGCCTTTTCCCTTAAGAAGAATGTGGGTCTTCCGGCAAAGCGCGAACAGGTTTTTCAGGAGCATATGAGCATTTTTACAGCTATTAAAGAACAGGATGAAGAAAGAGCGGCAAAGGCGATGCGAGTGCATCTTGAGAATGTTACAAAGAAATTGAAGGTGAACGAAGGGGAAGGAAAGAAGGTGCCATTGTGATCACCGAACAAATTGTTGAGCGGCTGAAAAGCATCATGGGATCAGAAAATCGCGTTTTGCTTGAAAAAGCAGACCTGGTTTCTTATTCATACGATGGCTCATTTGGAGCCTATATTCCGGAGATCATCCTGCAGCCAGTTTCGACTGAGGAAGTGGCAGGCATAGTAAAGCTCGCCAATGACATGAAAATACCAGTCTATCCAAGAGGCAGGGGAACGAGTCTAAGTGGAGGCCCGCTCCCTGTCCATGGCGGGATGGTCCTTGATTTTTCCAGGTGGACACAGAAGCTGATCATTGATCCGGAGGATACCGTTGCGATTGTATCTCCCGGAGTCATCACAGCTGATATTGACCGTGAAGCGCAGCGGCATGGGCTGATGTATCCGCCAGACCCAAGCAGTTCCCATGTTTCTACAATTGGAGGGAACCTTGCTGAGAATGCCGGCGGGCCGCGCGGTTTAAAGTACGGAGTTACGAAGGATTATGTATTGGGCCTCGAGATCGTCACGCCAGAAGGGGACGTTATCCGAACAGGCGGGCGGACGGTCAAAAACGTCACAGGCTATGACCTGACGAAGCTGATCGTTGGGTCGGAGGGGACGCTGGGCATCATCACAGAGGCCACCCTTCAGCTGATTCCAAGGCCGCAGGCCACCCAGACGATGATGGTCATATTTGATGACATTATTGATGCCGGAAAAGCGATCTCGGCTGTGCTCACTTCCGGCATCCTGCCTTCCAAAATGGAAATCATGGATCAGGCTTCCATCCGGGCGGTGGAAGAGTTTCAGCCGATCGGTCTTCCAATAGATGTGGATGCCATTATCCTGATTGAGCTTGATGGCCATCCAATTGCCATAAGGGATGAAAGCGAACAGGTGAAGCAGGTGTGCCTGGACGTCGGGGCAAGGGAAGCCATCATTGCTAGGGATGAGGAATCTGCCGAGAACCTGTGGAAAGCGAGAAAGCTCGTTTCCCCTGCGATTGTCAGGAAAAAGCCAACGAAAATTTCCGAGGATGCTACCATTCCAAGAAGCAAGATTCCTGAAATGTTCAGAAGGCTTCAGGAAATCAAAGCAAAATATGAAATTGACTTAGTCGTATTCGGCCATGCGGGTGATGGAAATCTGCATCCGAATATCATTGCAGATAAGCAGGATAAAGAAGAGATGAAGCGTGTGGAAAAAGCAGTAGAGGAGATTTTTACAGCAGCGATTGAATTGGGTGGAACCCTCTCAGGCGAGCATGGAATCGGGACCATGAAGGCGCCGTTTATGGAGATGGAGCTTGGGGAAGCGGGACTGGACATGATGAAACGAATGAAAAAAGCGTGGGATCCGAACAACATTATGAATCCGGGCAAGATTTTTCCCGAGACAAAAGGACAAAAGCTGGTGTTAGTCCATGACTAGCCAGCTTGCCTATAAAGAAACGTTCGACTGTGTCCAATGCGGCTATTGTCTTCCAGCATGTCCCACATACGCCAGCATGGGGAAAGAAAGTCATTCTCCACGGGGCCGGATCAATCTTGTGCAAATGGCGGCGGAAGGGAAAATAACCATCGATGAAATGACAGAATCGATGGAGCTCTGCCTTGGCTGCCGCGCCTGTGAGACGGCATGCCCAACGAATGTGCAATATGGAAAAATTCTCGAATCATTTAAGGAAGTAAAGGCTGCCGAAGCACCAGCTCCATTCATGGAGAACTTGGCTCTGCAGAAGGCATTGCCGAATAAAAAATTGCTGTCAGCCATGAGAGCTTCACTTCGGGCCTATCAAAAAACGGGTATGGACACGTTGGCCCGCAAAAGCAAGGTGCTAGGCATTCTTCCCGAACAGCTTCGTGCTTTTGAAGAAATAGCACCTCCTGTGGAAATGCCAAATAAACAGCTGAGAACAGGCAGCCATAGCCTTCGGCGTGAGCCGAAAGCCCGCGTCGCTTTTTTTACAGGGTGCATTATGGATGTGTTTTTTGCCAAGATCAATGACCTCAGCATCAAGCTGCTGAGGCATGCTGGCTGTGAAGTCACTGTGATCAAGGAACAGACCTGCTGCGGCGCGCTGCAGAACCATAGCGGAGATACGGGAACATCCAGGAAACTGGCGAAGGAAAATATTGCGGCTTTTGAAAAAGGGAACTTTGATTATGTGGTTAATGCGATTGGCGGCTGCGGTGCGATGCTCGTTGAATATGATCACCTTCTCGCAAATGATCCGGAATGGGCAGAGCGTGCCAAGGTGTTCGCACAAAAGAATAAGGATGTAAGTGTAATACTGAACAAACTCAGAATCAGTTTCTGCCGGGAACTCTCAGGTGCTGTGACCTATCAGCCATCCTGCCATCTGTTAAATGTGCAGAAGGTGGCGGACGATCCCGTTCAGCTCCTCGAAAGCATACCAGGCATTACATATGTTCCGCTTCCGAAAGGGGATATGTGCTGCGGATCGGCGGGGATTTATAATATTGTCCACTACGAAGAATCCATGGAAATCCTTGATGCCAAAATGGAACATGTCCAAAAGATCTCGCCGGACATCATCGTCACGTCCAACCCTGGATGCCATTTGCAGATGGGCCTCGGGGTTAAACGCGAAGGGCTTGAAGACAAGGTCCGTGTTGTCCATATTATTGAATTACTGGCAGAAGCCTGCGGGATTGATCATAAATAAGAGAAAGGGTGGAGGATCATGTATGATTACATCATTATTGGCGGGGGCATTGTTGGCCTGTCAACAGGAATGGAGCTGCTGAGCCGGTTTCCTTCAGCAAAAGTGGCCATCCTGGAAAAGGAAAGCCATGTAGCGGCACACCAGACGGGCCATAACAGCGGTGTCATCCATTCCGGAATATACTATAAACCCGGAAGCTATAAAGCCAGGCTTGCCAAAAAAGGCAGTGAATCCATGACGGAGTTTTGCCGGGAGCATGGTCTTGAAGTGGATATCTGCGGAAAAGTCATTGTCGCGAGCGAAGATTTCGAGCTCCCGCTATTGGACGATCTATATCAGCGCGGTTTAGACAATGGTCTTGGCATCCGGATGATTGACCATGGAGAGCTCCATGAAATCGAGCCGCACGTGAATGGAAAAAAGGCAATTCATGTGCCAATGGCTGGCATTGTCAACTATAAGCAGGTTTCGGAAAAAATGGCTGAGATCATCACAGCAAAAGGCGGGGACATCCTGCTGAATCATAAAGTACTAGCCATTGACGAAACGGCTCAGGAAGTAATCGTCCAGACCAGCATGGGAGAGGTAAGGGGAGCATACTATGTAAACTGCGGCGGCCTGCAGTCAGACAGGATCGCCAAGCTTGCCGGATTGAAAACGGATGTCAAAATAGTGCCATTCAGGGGCGAGTATTTCATGCTCAAACCGGAGAAAAGCAGCCTTGTCAAAAATCTGATCTATCCTGTGCCAAATCCCAACTTCCCGTTCCTCGGGGTCCATTTTACCCGCATGATTAACGGAGCCATTGATGTTGGCCCAAATGCCGTTCTAAGCTTTAAGCGGGAGGGCTATAAAAAGACGGATCTCAATGTGGCAGACCTTATGGAGGTTGTGGCTTATAAAGGCTTCTGGAAGCTGGCAAAGAAATATATGAAAGAGGGAGTGGAAGAAATGATCCGCTCAGCATCCAAGGAGCTCTTCATGAAAAATGTCCAGAAGCTCATGCCGGACATCCAGAAGGATGATATTGTTCCCGGGCCGGCCGGTGTCAGAGCGCAAGCCTTGAAGGATGATGGCTCATTAGTCGATGACTTTTTCATTGTGCCGAGCAAACGCTCCATTCATGTTCTAAATGCACCATCTCCGGCCGCGACGGCATCCATTGAAATTGGAAAAGAAATCGTCAGGAAGATGGACGGAATGTTAAAGATGGAATCAGCTGTTTAAGTAATTGGAGAATAATTCAAAATCCCCTGAACCATAATATGGAAGAAAGGGGATTTTTACATGAAAGCTACTACAGTGATCAGGCTGCTTCATTTGGTCATTCCTTGGCTGACCATATTTTTTCTGCCTAAAAAGTCCTTCAATAAATTTTCCACCGTCTCGGTTTTTGCCGGAATTTTAGTGTTCATTATGAGCATCCTGGCCATTCCTTTTAAATGGTGGACAGTTGAGGGCGGACACTTTAAGAAATTGCTCAATGATTTAACCTTCATACTGGGCCCGTTTTTTATCGGGACCTTATGGATTTTTCATTTTACCTTCGGAAACTTTAAGCGTTATCTGGCTGTCAACGCTATCATGGACTTTCTATTCGCCTATCCGCTTAATTATTTGTATGAAAAATTTAATTTATATAAGCTGGTCAAATTTAAGCCCATCTATATTTTCCTGTTCTTCACCACCTACGCATGGATTATTTATGGATACCAGGAATTTTTTCATCGTAACCACAGATAAGAAAAAAGCCGCTCCATCATGGAACGGCTTTTCTCGTCAGCATTCTCCATTATGACACTCGACCCCGATCACACGGAAGCCATTTGCATCCAGTTCTTTCTTGATTTTATCCAAGGTTTCTTCTGTGGTATCCTTCGGCAATGTAAAAAGGATACGGCGGATCAGGCTGACATGGAAGTTGGATGAGTCCAGTGAAATGACTCCCTGTATATCGCTATATTTACTGATGATGCTGCTTATCTTTTTCAGTGTTCCCTGTGTGCCATAGCTTCCCACAGTCAGGGTATAGCTTCCGCGGTTCAGTCCCCACGCTTCCTCCAGCAGTTCCAGTACGGCCGCATGTGTCAGCAAACCGACAAACTGCCCATTTTCATTTTCAACCGGCAGATAAGGATATCTCTTCAGCGTGAAAAAGGCTTTCATGAAAGAGTCATCCTCATCAATTACGGTCTGCTGGTCTTTAGCAAGGGCCGTAATGGGTTCATCCAAAGAATGATTCTCCTTATATTCTAAAATATCAACCTTATAGATATTGCCGGCAAACTTTGTATGTGTGGCATCCAGAATAGGGACACAGCGGTAACCAGTTTCGTTTAGAAACTGCAGCGCCTGTTCCAAATTAAAGGTTTCATCACAAAACCGGACATCTCTTTTCTCTACCATCTGATGGCGAATCAGCATTCCAGCATCCTCCTTTACCCCTAACCTTCTCTATTCTATGCCGGTGCCTTTTTGGCAATGATAAGAAATTAAGTGAATCCCCCTGCGAAAACTTGTAAAATAAGAAAAAGCCATCATCAGGAAAGGTGCTGAAAAGAACGTGGAAAGCATTACAGTTGTATCGCTGCTGGATGTGATTGGAGAACTGTTTTCCGATGAGATTTCCATAGCGGTTTCCAATACAAGTGAATATATTTATTACCGGCCGAGCAAGCGCATCGATTTGAAAATCAGGCCGGGTGACAGGGTGAAGGAAGGAACCATCGCCTATAAGGCTTTAGGGACACAGCAAAGAGTGTCGGAGTTTATTGATCGCGATGTATTCGGTGTTCCGTACCACGGCATGGCGGTTCCATTTTTGCATGAAGGAAAGCTTGAAGGCTGCGTAACCGCTATTTTTCCGGCTTTGACGGACGGCAAATCGGTTGTGACAATGAAAACGAATGATGGCTGGATTCCGATTCCTTTTTCCGAGGTTGTCTACCTTGAGGCAAAGGATAAGAAGACCTATGTACATACTGGCGGCAATTCAGGCACCCATAAATACTCGCTTCAGGATTTTGAGTATTCGCTGCCGAAGGACAGTTTTATCCGCTGTCACCGCTCCTTCATTGTAAATGTTAATCATATCAAGGAAATCTTTCCTGACACGCATTCCACCTTTCTCCTCGTCATGAAAAATGGGGACCGGGTGCCTGTCAGCCAGTCTTACTCCAGCTATTTCCGCAAATTGCTTGGTTTTTAGAAAATTCTTTCTGTTTCAGCTTTGTAATTTGCTGTTTTATCCGAATTTTCCGTAAGATTATCGGGAAAGTCCTGGCTCCCTCTTTATCCGGGTAAAATGATTATATATATCATGGCAAAGGGGATGAGCAACATGGAGAAAAATTTAGATCGGATTCGCGACAGCCGCCTGCATGACCGGGTAGTTACACCTGAAGAAGCAGCATCCTGGATTCAGGATGGCATGACTCTGGGGCTAAGCGGCTTTACACGTGCGGGCGATGTGAAAGCGATGCCATTCGCGCTGGCTGATCGTGCCAGGCATGAGAGTTTTAAGGTGAATGTGTATACTGGAGCTTCTTTGGGATCTGATGTGGATAAGCTTTTTGCGGAAGCAGGGATTTTGGGAAAAAGGCTGCCATTTCAGGCCGATCCGACTATGAGAAAAGGAATTAACCAGGGGGATTTCTTATTTATCGATCAGCATTTGTCCCACACGGCAGAGCTTGTGCGCGCGAAGGTCTTGGATCCTATTGATTTCGCTATTTTGGAAGCGGTTTCTATTGCGGAGGATGGGCTGATCATTCCGTCTACTTCAATAGGAAACTCGCTATCTTTCGCTGAAAATGCCAGACATATCATCATTGAAATCAATCTTGCCCAATCCACGCAGCTGGAAGGCCTGCATGATTTATATGAACCTGGCAGGCAGGGGGAACGGAATCCGATTCCGCTGACGAAAGCCGGCGACCGGATCGGCGCTCCGGGAATTAAAGTGGACTTGGATAAGGTGAGGGGTATCGTATTTACGAATCAGCAGGACTCTCCGTCGACGATCGTGCCGCCGGATGAAGAAACCGCCATCATGGCACAGTATCTGCGTCAATTTCTCCGCGGGGAAATTGAAGCAGGCAGGCTGACAAAAAGCCTGGCACCGCTGCAGTCAGGTATTGGGTCCGTGGCGAATGCCGTGCTTCATGGAATGCTCGACTCTGAGTTTGAGAATCTGGAAGTCTATTCAGAAGTGCTGCAGGATGCGGTATTTGATTTGATGGATGCCGGAAAAGTGAACTTCGCTTCCTGCTGTTCTATCACTCTATCAGATGAAAAAATGAAACAGGTTTTCAAGAACTTTGACCGATACAGGGACCGTTTAATCATGCGTCCGCAGGAGATATCCAACCATCCTGAAATAATCCGCCGCCTCGGCTTGATTTCGATCAATACAGCATTGGAGCTTGATATCTATGGAAATGTGAACTCCACCCATGTGCTTGGAACGAAAATGATGAACGGCATCGGCGGATCCGGTGATTTTGCCAGAAATGCGCGCCTTGCGATCTTCGTGACAAAATCAATTGCCAAAGACGGCAAGATTTCAAGCATCGTCCCATTCGTTTCCCATGTAGACCACACCGAGCATGATGTCGATGTCATTGTGACAGAACAAGGCTATGCAGACCTGCGAGGGCTGGCTCCAAGGCAGCGCGTCGAACTGATCATCGAGAATTGCGCACACCCTCTGTACCGCGACCAGCTTCGCGAATATTACCGGGAAGCCCTCACAAGAGGGGGACAGACTCCGCACGTACTGGAAAAAGCCCTTTCCTGGCACACAGACTTCACCAGGAATGGAACCATGCTAAAAGAAACAGCAGCAGCTGCTCCTCAGTGGAGCTTCTGCTAAAGCAGGCAGTGCCAGGCACCCATACCGCTTCATTCAGCTGGTATAGGTGCCTGGCACTTTTAATGTTACAATGATAGCTATACTAACAAAATGATTGGGTGGAAATATGAGTAAAGCTATCAAATTAATTGCAGCTTTTAAATATAAGAATGAGTTTAAGGATGGCTATCCCCTGGTAACGGAGGAATCGGTGCAGCGGATTCCTAAGGGGATTGAAGAGGGTGCGGTCATTGAACTGACTGATGAGAGCGGGCGGTTTATCGGCAAAGGGTATTATGGAAAGCAGAATAAAGGCAGAGGCTGGATTCTCTCGCGTAATCCTCAGGAAACCTTCAACGAAGCGTTTTTTGCAAATAAATTTAAAGAAGCTTTAAAAAGGCGGGAAGCTCTTTTCCGTGACCCCGAAACAACTGCTTTTCGGGTTTTCAATGGAGAAGGAGATGGAATCGGAGGCATCACGATTGATTATTACGATGGCTTTTACGTGATCAGCTGGTACAGTGAAGGGGTTTACAGCTTCAGGGATACGGTGATTCAGGCATTGATGAACAGTGCTGAAGTAAAAGGCCTGTATGAAAAGAAACGGTTTGCTGTAAAAGGCACCTATATAGAGGATGATGATTTTGCAGCAGGAGAACGGACATCTTTTCCGCTGATGGTGAAGGAGAATGGAATCAGCTTTCCCATTTATCTCAATGATGGCGCCATGGTAGGTGTATTCCTTGATCAGAGGCATGTCCGGAAGACAATCAGGGATAAGTATGCTAAAGGAAAAACGGTACTGAACACGTTCTCTTATACGGGCGCTTTTTCAGCGGCAGCCGCATTAGGGGGAGCAGTGAAAACAACCAGTGTCGACCTTGCCAACCGCAGCAAAAGCAAAACCATCGAAATGTTCAGCGTCAATGGCATTGATTTTGAGGCACAGGATATTATTGTGGAAGATGTGTTCAACTACTTCAAATACGCCGTTCGGAAGCAGCTGAAATTTGATATGGTCATCCTTGACCCTCCAAGCTTTGCCCGTTCCAAAAAGCATACATTCAGCGCCAGAAAAGATTACCCGGAACTGCTCGCACAGGCCATTCAGATAACTGAAAAGAATGGAATCATTGTGGCATCATCAAACTGCAGCACATTCAACATGAAAAAATTCAAAGACTTTATCAAAAAAGCATTCGCACAAACAGGGGACCGCTACAAAATCCTTGAGGAATTCACCCTTCCTGAAGACTTCCGCACCATTAAGGAATTCAAAGAAGGAGACTATCTTAAAGTAGCATTCATACAGAAGCTGTAAATAAAAGAATGACAGGCACCTATACCAATTGGTAAAGGTGCCTGTCACCTTTTATTGATATTTAGCCCGCAGTTCCTTCATCTCTTCTACAAGTTTCTTCCCGATTTCCTGTGAAAAGTCTTCATAGACAGGATCCAGCTTAGACTGCCATTTCTGTTTTTCTTCAGATGTAAGCTCATGAATTTGAATGGAGGAATTCTGCCTGATTTTTTCAAGCAGTTCTTCGTTCATTTCAAAAGCCATCCGGCTGTTCCAGGCGGTTGTTTCTTCCATTGCCTCGAGCAGAATCTTCTTTGTTTCCTCTGTCTGCTCATTCCAGACCTTCTCGCTCATCATCACTGCATATCCAAGATAGCCATGATTGCTGATTGTCATATGCTTTTGCAGGTTATAAAATTTCTTTGAGTAGATGTTGGAAATGGTGTTTTCTTCACCATCCACATCGCCTTCTTCCAGGAGTTTATAAGTGGAATTGAATGAATCCTGAACTGCCTTTGCCTTCAGGCGGCTGAATTGGGCAGATATCACATCACTTTGCATAATCCGGAAGGATTGCCCTTTCAGATCCCCTGGTTTTTGGATGGGACCCTGATTTGAAGTGATCTGCTTAAATCCATTTGGCCAGTGGGCGAGCCCTTTTATGCCGTCCCCCTGCAGGGATCTCAGCAGCTGCTCGCCGATTTGCCCGTTCAGGCCTTCCATAGCAGCTTCACGCGAAGGGAACGCAAAAGGCAGATCCAGCACTCCCCATTGCGGTGAAAGCATGCCAAGCTTGGATGTGGAGGGGGCAATAAAGTGAACCTGTCCTTCTTTAAGAGCATTAATTTCTTCAATATCGGAATAGAGACTGCCGTTTGGAAACACTTCTATTTTAATATGGCCATTCGACTTTTCGGCGACAAGCTCTGCAAACTTTTGGGCTGCAAGGCCCTTCGGGGTATTTTCAGCCACCACATGGCTGAACTTGAAGACAATTTGATCCTTGAGCCCTTCCTGGTCATCATCGTAGGGAACCGCATCCCTTGGAAAAAAGCTTTGATAGCCAAAGAAGGCAGCCAGCAGCAAAACCATACCGGCAAGGAGAATATAGCCTGTGGCGCTTTTCATTTGAATCCTCCTTTTTAAAACTATTAATGTTATCATACTTACAAGAATTCTATCCGTAAAGACAGAAGGGAGGGTCCCTTGTGAATCAGATGCCCATCCGCTGGAAGATTACCATCCTGTCTTATGCAGTCGTTATTTTTTCTTTATTGATTGGCGGAATGGTGGTTATTGCAAACATCCAGGAGCAGGAAGAAAAAGAGCTGAGGATACGCTCGATGAATACAGCCAGAACGGTGGCAGAGCTGTCAGATGTAAAAAAAGGAATCCTCCAGCCGCAGGGCTGGAAGACGGTTAATAAAGTCGCAGAGGAAATCCGGATCATTAATGAAACAGACTATATCGTAATCATGAATATGGAGCGTATCCGCTATTCCCATCCGGTCAGGGAACTGATCGGCCAGCCATCTGCAGGTGAGGATGAGAAACCGGCTTTTGCCGAACATATTTATTTTTCCAAGGCAGAGGGAGACGTCGGTACCTTTATCCGCGCATTCATCCCGATTAAAGATGAAAGCCTCAATCAAATCGGTGTGGTCGTTGTCGGCAATAAGATCCCTTCGATTACGGAAATTATCGCTGATCTGGCCGGCGAAATCAGCATTATTGTCCTGCTGACGCTCATATTTGGACTGATCGGTTCTTTGATGCTTGCCAATCATATTAAAAAGCAGATGTTCCAGCTGGAGCCCCATGAAATCAAACGGATGCTGGAGGAAAGGACAGCCACCTTTCATTCGATCAATGAAGGCGTAATTGCGATCGATAACCAGGAAAACATTACGATTTTCAATGAAAAGGCAAAGAAAATTTTTAACGTAACTGGCGATGTCGCCGGCAAAAAAATCAGATCTGTTTTAAAAGACACCAGGCTCCCTGAAATAGTGGAGCGCAGCCGTGCAGTTTATAATGAACAAATCATTGTAAGCGGCAAGGTCATCTTAAGCACCAGAATTCCCATCCGGAAAGACAGCGAAATGATCGGAGCGGTAGCTATTTTCCAGGACCGCACGGAAGTCACGAAGCTAGCCGAAGAGCTGACCGGTGTAAAAAGCTTTGTTGAGGCGCTGAGAGTGCAGAACCATGAACATATGAACAAGCTTCACACCATTGCCGGATTGATTCAGCTCGGGAAAGCAGACAAAGCTTTAAAGCTGACGTTCGATGCGTCTGAAGAGCAGGAAAACCTCTCGAATTTCCTCAGCGATAAAATCAGGAACGATGCCATTGCAGGCCTATTATTAAGCAAAGTGCGGCGCGGAAAGGAATTGGGCATCACAGTGGTCATCGACCCAAACAGCAATCTGGAGGAGTTTCCAAGCCGCCTGGACCACCATGACTTTGTTTTGCTGCTGGGCAATCTGATTGAAAATGCGTTTGGGGCTTTTGAGCATAGTGAACGTGAAGATCGAAAAATAGATATCAGTATTGAGCAGACTGATGAGATTTGTGCGGTACTGGTGGAAGATAACGGCAGCGGGATAGAGGAAGCGATTTTGCCGAAGCTATATGAAAAAGGATTTACCGCCAATAAATCAGGCGGGACAGGCTATGGGCTTTACCTTGTCAAACAAATTACAGAAAAAGGCGGAGGAGCGATCGAGGTTTCAACAGGCCGGGATGAAGGAGCTTCCTTTACGATCACTTTTCCAATGGAAGCGGAGGGAGAGGCATATGGCGGTTAAAGAAGAAATCAATGTGCTGCTGATTGAAGATGACCCAATGGTCCAGGAAGTGAATAGAGAATTCATTGCAAGTGTGGAAGGATTCACGATCATTGCGGCAGCCGGAAATGGTGAGGAAGGAATCAGCCTTGCGAAAAAACTGAAGCCTGACCTGGTTATTTTGGATATTTTTATGCCGAAAAAAGATGGCATTCAAACCCTTCAGGAATTTAGAAAGCAGCACCTCGATTCTGATGTCATCGTCGTTTCCGCTGCAAAGGATAAGGAAACCATCAAGCTGATGCTTCAAAATGGCGCAAGAGATTATATCATTAAACCTTTTAAGCTGAACAGAATTCAGCAGGCTCTTGAAAAATACCGCCATTACAGAGAGAGCCTGAAGGAATCAGGCACACTGTCACAGGAGCAGCTGGATGCCCTGATTTATGCAAAGCAGGCGAAGAAAGAAGCTAACAGTCTGCCAAAAGGGCTGAATGAATTCACCTTAAATGAAATTACTGCATTTATGCAGCAGCAGACCGAACCCCGCTCTGCCGAAGAAGTTGCCAACGGCATCGGCATTGCCAGAGTAACCGCCCGCCGCTATCTTGATTACCTTGAAAAAAGCGGAGCAATCCGGCTGGATGTGCAGTACGGAGGAGTGGGCAGGCCTGTCAATCGGTATGTCATAGTTTAGTTATTATATTCCGAGACCAAAATGAACAAAACATCCGTTATGACCATAAACTTCTCGCTTTTATCTGAAAACGCTATCATTCCTAATAGAATGAATAGTTAGAAAAAAGGAGATGAGATCAAAGTGAAGAAGCAGCGGATTTATAAAAATTTAACCTTTCAGGTGTTAACGGCTATTTTTATCGGTGTAATGGTCGGACTGATTTGGCCGGAAGTCGGAAAAGAGATGAAGCCGGTAGGCGATACCTTCATCAACGCAGTTAAAATGGTCATCGCCCCGATTATTTTCCTGACTATCGTCCTTGGAATCGCCAAAATGGGTGATATGAAAAAAGTCGGCAAGGTTGGCGGCAAAGCGTTTATCTATTTTGAGGTTGTTACTACACTTGCTTTAATGATCGGTCTGATCGTCGTTAATGTCATTAAACCAGGTGCAGGCCTGAACTTTAATGAATTGGAAAAAGGAGATGTTTCACAGTATACAGCCAATGGCGGAGAGGGCATCAATTGGATTGAGTTTGTAACACATATTGTTCCTTCCAACATGGTGGATGCCTTTGCAAAAGGGGATATCCTGCAGGTTTTATTCTTCTCTATTTTATTTGGTGTCGGTTTGGCTGCTCTTGGTGAAAAGGGCAAAATCGTCATTGAATTTTTGGATAAGCTATCATTGGTCTTCTTTAAAATCATCGGCTATGTAATGAAGGCAGCCCCGCTTGGAGCATTTGGAGCCATGGCCTATACAATCGGGCATTTCGGACTGGCATCACTTGTTCCGCTTGGCAAACTGATGATTTCTGTGTACGTGACGATGTTCTTATTTATCTTTGTTGTTTTAAATATTATCTGCAAAATGTACGGATTCAGCTTATGGAATTATTTGAAGTTCATCAAAGATGAAATTTTAATCGTATTAGGCACTAGTTCATCAGAATCAGTGCTTCCGAGAATGATGGATAAAATGGAGCGCATCGGCTGCTCCAAATCGGTTGTGGGTCTGGTCATTCCAACAGGGTACTCCTTTAACCTGGACGGTACATCCATTTACCTGTCCATGGCAGTTGTCTTCCTTGCACAAGTGTTCGGAGTGGATCTGACAATCGGCCAGCAGGTTACCATTCTATTAGTACTCATGCTGACTTCAAAAGGTGCCGCGGGAGTAACTGGCAGCGGATTTATTGTATTGGCATCGACGCTTGCCGCCCTGCAGGTTATTCCTCTTGAAGGATTGGCGCTTCTTCTTGGTGTAGATCGCTTCATGAGTGAAGGAAGAGCAATAGTGAACCTGATCGGAAACGGAATCGCAACGATGGTTGTAGCAAAGAGCGAAAATGAATTTGATGAAAATAAGGCTAAAAAAGCCATTAGTGAAATGAAATTAATGAAGCAGGAACAGCAAAAACAGGCAGTATAAAAGGTAAAGGCCATTTCCAACAAGGAAATGGCTTTATTCATTGTCGAAAACCTTCCTAAGCTGACGACATTTCCTGCACCTATTTCCCGGGAAAAAATCAAGTATAAGAAGGGGTGTCTGCCTTTTCAATCAAACGTTTGATTGAAAAGTAAATTGTTGAATTACCGCGAAAAACAGACAAAATTTAGAAAGTTATAAAAATTATATGATATGATTATTCTTAAAAAAGTGACAGGCGCCTATACCACTTAAGCTAACTGGTATAGGTGCCTGTCACCCGAAAGAAGGTTCACATCGTGAAGCGCCTTAAGGTTCATTATGCGTGGATTATTTTAATATTGACGTTCTTGGCGTTGCTGGCTGCACAGGGTGTACGTTTGTCGTTCGGGGCGTTCATGGCGCCATGGGAGCATGAGTTTTCTGCGAATCGCAGTGTCATATCCTTCATTGCCTTCGTCAGCTATATTGTTTTTGCCATTTCACAGCCGTATGTTGGCAGGCTGATTGACAAATATGGCATCCGCTATATTCTATCCTGCAGCATTTTGGTGATCGGTTTTTCAACACTTCTCACCTTTTTCACCACTAATGCCGTCCAGCTGATTATCATCTATGGTGTAATCGCCTCGGTTGGTTTTGGAGGTGCATCCAATGTTGCGGGAACGATGGCGGTGGCGACCTGGTTTGCCGATAAAAAGGGTATGGCCATGGGACTGATGTCTGCAGGCACTGCAGCAGGACAGCTTATTCTTGTCCCGCTGTCCTTATTCCTAATTGACCAGCTCGGGTGGAAGACAACTGTGCTCGTGCTCGGCTGCTTTTTGATTGTATTCATTTTTCCGCTTCTTCTGCTCTTTATCCGTTCGAACCCGGCTGATCTCCATATCGAGGCTTATGGAGCGAGGGTGAGTGATAATGAGAAGGGAAGGCAAAAGGAAGCACCAAAAGGAACGCTATCTATATTCCAGCTCTTAAAGCGAAAAGAATTCCTGTTTCTCATGCTCCCGTTTTTCGTGTGCGGAGTCACCACTACAGGCCTGATGGATACCCATCTTATTCCCTTTGCCCAGTATTGCGGATTTACGCCTGGCGTTACCGGAGCCGCTGTCAGTCTGCTGGCCGGCTTCAACATTCTCGGCACAGTCGTATCCGGGTTTCTTGCAGATAGGTGGAATTGCAGAAGGATCCTTGCCTTTCTCTACGGAGTACGGGCCCTGACCATTGTTCTTCTGCTCATCATCGTAAATGATGCTTCCCTGTTTGGCTTTTTCGTCACTCAATCTCATTTGTTGATTCTGTTTGCCATCAGCTTTGGGATTGTCAATTTTGCCACTGTCGCACCGACCATGAAACTGGCTGCGGAATATTTCAGGCATCTGTCCGCCGGAGCGGTGATTGGCTGGATT
>Ga0180215_1002677_pt1 | contig 17626 bp, 20 predicted proteins | sample eDN3rd37CBELigBY_FD_128871 | JGI IMG/M metagenome (GOLD analysis project Ga0180215, IMG submission 128871) | Enriched backyard soil microbial communities from Emeryville, California, USA - eDNA 3rd pass 37_C BE-Lig BY (version 2) (version 2) | ecosystem: Environmental > Terrestrial > Soil >... | reverse complement strand
CGATCGCGCAGATCGGCGGCGTCGAGCTGGTCGACGCTGAACAGCTCGTCGACCAGGACCAGGGCGCGGTCGCCGGTCATCTGGAGGAAGCCCTCGCCCTGCGCGTAGCGGACGACCTCGGACTCCGACTTGTAGAGCCGGAGCTCCGTCGGGTCGAGCATCGCCAGCAGCGGCTGGTGGTTGGCGAGGATGCCGATGGACCCCACGCTGGTGCGCGTGGAGACCATCTCCACCTCGTCGTTGAAGACCTCGCCCTCCGGGGTGAGGACCTCGACCTTGAAGGGCGTGCGGGCCACTAGCGGTCCCTCTTGGCGGCCTCGAGCACGTCGTCGATCGAGCCGCGCAGCAGGAAGGCCGACTCGGGCAGATCGTCGTGCTCGCCGTTGAGGATCTCGCGGAACGAGCGGACGGTCTCGCCGATCGGCACGTACTGGCCGGGGGTGCCGGTGAAGGCCTCGGCGACGTGGAACGGCTGCGAGAGGAAGCGCTCGATCTTGCGGGCGCGCTGGACGAGCACGCGGTCCTCGTCGGAGAGCTCGTCGATGCCGAGGATGGCGATGATGTCCTGCAGCTCGCGGTAGCGCTGCAGCACGTTCTTGACCTCGTTGGCGACCGTGTAGTGGTCCTCGCCGACGATGTCGGGCTTGAGGATCGTGGAGGTCGAGTCCAGCGGGTCCACGGCCGGGTAGATGCCCTTCTCGGCGATGCCGCGCGAGAGCACGGTGGTCGCGTTGAGGTGGGCGAACACGGACGCGGGCGCCGGGTCGGTGAGGTCGTCGGCCGGCACGTAGATGGCCTGCACCGAGGTCACCGAGCCCTTGCGGGTCGAGGTGATGCGCTCCTGCAGCTGGCCCATCTCGGACTCCAGCGTCGGCTGGTAGCCCACCTGCGACGGCATGCGGCCCAGAAGCGCGGACACCTCGGAACCGGCCTGCACGAAGCGGAAGATGTTGTCGATGAACAGCAGCACGTCCTGGCCGTGCTCGTCGCGGAAGTACTCGGCCATGGTCAGGCCGGACAGCGCGACGCGCATGCGCGCCCCGGGCGGCTCGTTCATCTGGCCGAAGACGAGCATGGTCTTGTCGATCACGCCCGACTCGGTCATCTCGAGCCAGAGGTCGTTGCCCTCGCGCGAGCGCTCGCCCACGCCGCAGAACGCCGACAGGCCGCCGTGCTCCTTGGCCAGGTTGTGGATGAGCTCCTGGATGAGCACGGTCTTGCCCACGCCGGCGCCGCCGAACAGGCCGACCTTGCCGCCCTGGGCGTACGGCGCGAGCAGGTCGACGACCTTGATGCCGGTCTCGAACATCTCGGTCGTCGGGGTGAGGTCCTCGACGGTCGGGGCGGGCCGGTGGATCGGCCAGCGCTCCTTGACCTCGATCTCGGGACCCTCGTCGATCGGCTCACCCAGCAGGTTGAAGATGCGCCCGAGCGTCGCGTCGCCGACAGGCACGCTGATCGGCGCGCCGGTGTCGACGACCTCCTGGCCGCGGGCCAGGCCGTCGGTGGCGTCCATGGCGACCGCGCGGACGCGGTCGTCGCCCAGGTGCTGCTGCACCTCGCAGACGAGCACGGCGTCGCCGTTCTGGACGGTCAGGGCGGAGTAGATCTCGGGCAGCTCGTCGGGGAAGACGGCCTCGATCACCACGCCCTGGATCTCCTCGATCCGGCCGACGTTCTTCTTCTCGGTTTCGGTCGCAGCCGTAGCCATAGATTCTCCTTACACCAGCGACTCGGCGCCGGCGACGACTTCCATGATCTCCTGGGTGATCGCGGCCTGTCGCTCGCGATTGAACTCCAGCGTGAGGTCCTTGATGATCTCCCCCGCGTTCTCGGAGGCGTTGCGCATCGCGGTCATGCGGGCGCCGTGCTCGGACGCGGTGGACTCGAGCAGCGCGCGGAAGATCGAGATCTCGACGTAGGACGGGATCAGCCGCTCGAGGATCGCGTCCGGATCGGGCTCGTACTCGACGAGCGCGTGCTTGCCCGAGTCGTCGGCGCCGTCGTCCTCGTCGCCGCCGGCGCGGCCGGCGAGGCCCTCGCCGCCCTCGAGGATCGTGGCCTGCTGCAGCGGCAGCAGCGTCTCGCGCGTGACCTCCTGGGTCAGCGGCGAGACGTAGCGGTTGTAGACGATCTCGACCCGGTCGAGCTCACCGTCGACGTAGGCCGCCATCAGGTCCGCGGCGATCTCGCGGGCGTTGGCGTAGGCCGGGCGGTCGGTGAAGCCCGTGTAGGCGCCGCGCGTCTCACGGCCGCGGAAGGCCAGCGAGGACACGCCGCGGCGCCCGGAGGCGAACCACATGGTCGACTTGCCGTCGCCCTCGTACTCGGCGCCGGCGCGCAGCCCCGCGCGCACGATCTGCGAGTTGAACGCGCCGGCCAGGCCGCGGTCGCCCGTGACCAGCAGGATGCCGACGGTGTTCTCGGCCTCGTGCTCGTTGAGGATCGGGAGGTTCGGCACGTTGCCGGCCGCCTCCGCCGCCTGCCGGGTCATCCGCCGGATCGCTCCCGCGTAGGGCCGCAGCGCCTCGATGCGCTGCTCGGCGCGACGCAGGCGCGCGGCGGCGACCATCTCCATCGCGCGCGTGATCTTCTGGATGTTCTTGACCGACGAGATGCGGCTCTTGACGTCCTTGAGCGCCATGACTTAGGCGGCGGCGGGCTCGCGCTCGCGCCCCTCCCCCTTGGTCAGCTCGGTCTCGGCCGTCATCGGCTGGCCCTCCTCGTCGAGGTCGTAGCCGAAGTCCTTGGCGTACTGCTCGATCGACGCGCGCAGCTTCTCCTGCGTCTCGTCGGACCAGTCGCCGTCGGCGATCTTCTTCAGCGTGTCCGACGCGTCGGCGTGCAGGCGCTCGATCAGGCCGGTGCCGAACTCGGGCACGCGGTCGACGTTGATGCGGTCCACGAAGCCGTTGGTGGCGGCGTAGATCACCGCGACCTGGTCCTCGACCGCCATCGGGTCGCGCTCGCCCTGGTTGAGCGTCTTCACGAGCCGCTCGCCGCGCGCCAGCGTGCGCTGCGTGTCCGGGTCCAGGTCGGAGCCGAACTGCGCGAACGCCTCGAGGTCGCGGAACTGCGAAAGCTCGATCTTCAGGCGGCCGGCGACCTTGCGCAGCGGGCCGATCTGCGCGTTGCCGCCCACGCGCGACACCGAGATGCCGACGTTGATGGCCGGGCGCACGCCCGAGTTGAACAGGTTCGGCTCCAGGAAGATCTGGCCGTCGGTGATCGAGATCACGTTCGTCGGGATGTAGGCCGACACGTCGCCGGCCTGCGTCTCGATGATCGGCAGCGCGGTCATCGAGCCGCCGCCGAGCTCGTCGCTGAGCTTGACGGCGCGCTCGAGCAGGCGGGAGTGCAGGTAGAAGACGTCGCCCGGGTAGGCCTCGCGCCCCGGCGGGCGGCGCAGCAGCAGCGACATCTGGCGGTACGCGTAGGCGTGCTTGGTGAGGTCGTCGTAGACCGCCAGCGTGTGCCCGCCGTTGTAGAGGAAGTGCTCGGCCATCGCGCAGCCGGCGTAGGGCGCCATGAACTTGATCGGCGCGGCCTCGTCGGCGGGGGCGGCGACGATGATCGTCCGGTCCAGCGCGCCCGCGTCCTCGAGCGTCTTGGCCAGGCCGACCACGGTCGACATGCGCTGGCCGATCGCGACGTAGACCGAGATGACGCCCGAGTCCTTGTTGTTGATGATCGTGTCGACCGCGATCGCCGTCTTGCCGGTCTGGCGGTCGCCGATGATCAGCTCGCGCTGGCCGCGGCCGATCGGGATCATGGCGTCGACGGCCTTGATGCCGGTCTGCATCGGCTCCTTCACCGGCTGGCGCTGGACGACGCCGGGCGCCTTGAACTCGGCCGGGCGGAACTCGCTCGTGTTGATCGAGCCCTTGCCGTCGAGCGGCTGGCCGAGCGGCGTCACGATGCGGCCCAGCAGCGCCTCGCCGACCGGGACCTCGAGCAGGCGGTTCGTGCGCTTGACCGTGTCGCCCTCGACGATCTTGTCCCACGGGCCGAAGAGCACGGCGCCCACGTTGTCGGACTCGAGGTTGAGCGCCAGCCCCGTCACGTCGTGCGGCAGCTCGAGCATCTCGAACGCGCGGGCGTTCTCGAGGCCGTGGATGCGCGCGATGCCGTCGGCCACCGACAGCACGGTGCCGACCTCGGTCAGCTCCGCCTGGCCGGCCGACAGGCCTTCGATGCGGGACTTGAGGATGGAAGTGATCTCGTCGGGCTTGATCTGCACGAAAGGCTCCTTGAGGCGCGTTTAAGCTCGCGCCACCTGCTTGCGAAGTTGTTCGAGGCGGTTGCGGACCGACGCGTCGAGGATGGAGTTGCCCACCCGCACGACAAGGCCGCCGAGGACGTCGGGGTCGACGGTCGCGGACAGGTCGACCGTGCGACCGGTCTGCTCGGCGATGCGGTCGCCGATCTGGCTGACGGTGGTCGGGTCGAGCTCGACCGCCGAGGTCACCTGCACCGGCAGGAGCTTGTTCTCCTGGAGCCACAGCTCTTCGAACACGCGCCGCAGCCGGAAGATGACCGGCATGCGGTGGTTCTCGATCAGCAGCTTGAGGAAGTTGAGGACGATCGGGTCGGCGTCGGAGACCGTGCGGTCGAGCCCGTCCATCTTCTCGGCCGTGGAGAAGTACGGCGAGAAGAAGAACACCTGCAGCTCACGGGTGTCGTTGAGCGCGTCGGTGAAGGCTCCGAGCTGGTCGCGGACCGTGTCGAGCTTGTTCTGCTGCTTGGCGACCTCGAACAGCGAGCGAGCGTAGACCGCGGCGATCTCCTCCATCGCTAGCGGCGCTCCTCGTGCGCCAGCGCGGCGAAGTCGAGCTCGGCCAGCGCCTCCTCGACCAGCCGCTTCTGGTCGGCGGAGTCGAGCGACTTGCGCGTGACCTTCTCGGTCGCGATCACGGTGAGGTCGGCGACCTCCTCGCGGATCTGCTGGATCGCGCGGCGCGTCTCGGCCTCGATGTCGCGACGCGTCTGCTCCATCATCTCCTCGCGCTTGGCGCGGGCCTCGGCCAGCGTCTCGGCCTCGGCCGACTCGGCCGTGCGGCGGGCGCGGGCGACGATCTCGTCGGCCTGCGCACGGGCGTCGGCCAGCCGCTCGCGGTAGTCGGCGAGCAGGGCGTCGGCCTCGGCGCGCGTCTTCTCGGCGGCGTCGATCGACTCCTCGATCGCGCGCTGGCGCTTGTCCAGCGCCTCGCCGATCCGAGGGAAGGCGACCTTCCAGAGGACGTACATGGTGAGGCCGAAGACGATCAGGGTCCAGATCATCACGCCGATCACGGGATCGACGAGACCCGGCTTGTCCTCCCCGGCCTCTTCGACTGCGAGCAGGAAGTTCATCGCTGCCTACAGGAAGAAGGCGATCAGGCCCGCCACGAGGCCGTAGAAGAAGCAGGCCTCGGTGAGCGCGAAGCCCAGCCACTGGATCGAGGTGATCTCGTCGCGCATCTCGGGCTGACGAGTGACGGACTCGATGACCTTGCCGAAGATGATGCCGATGCCGACGCCGGCGCCCACGGCGCCGAGACCGCCGCCAACACCGAGGGCGATGGCCTTGCCCGCGTCGGCGCCATCCTCCGCCGCGGCGAAGATGAAGCTCAGGATCATGGTCAAGGTGGTCACTGGGGTGATCTCCTTCTAGTGGGATTCGGCGACCGCGCCGCCGATGTAGATCGCGGACAGGGTGGCGAAGATGAACGCCTGGAGGGTGGCCACCAGGCCGACCTCGAAGAGGTACAGCGCGAGGCCGAGCGGCAAGAGGAAGACGCCGATACCGGCGACGCCGAGGATGATCGCGAGGCCGCCGGCCATGAACAGGATGATCAGGTGCCCGGCGAGCATGTTGGCGAAGAGTCGGACGCTGAGCGAGACGATCCGCATCAGGTTCGACAGCAGCTCCAGCACGAAGATGAAGCCGGCCATCGCGCCGGTGACGCCGGCCGGGATCAGGCCCTTGAGGTAGCCACCCACGCCCTTGGCGCGGATGCCCTCAGCCGTGTAGGAGATGAACACGACCAGCGACAGGATCAGCGGCACCGACACGTTGGCCGTGGCCGCGTAGATCGCGAACGTCGGGATCTCCAGCCCGAAGATCGAGAAGTGGTGGTCGGCGGTCGGCAGCGGGATGAACCCGAGCAGGTTGTTGAACCAGATGAACAGGAACAGCGTGCCGATGAACGGGAAGTACTTGGCCGCCAGCTTGTCGTCCATGTTCCCGCGCGTGATGTTGTCGCGCATCATCGTGTAGAGGAACTCGACCGCCGTCTGCACGCGGTTCGGACGGGCCTTCATCCGGTTGGCGATGTAGACCATCGTCGCGCAGGTGAGGATCCCCGACAGGACGAGGTACAGGACCGCCTTGTTGATGTCGAGCGAGCCCGGAAGGTCGATCCAGGTGGTGAGCGTGAACTCGGCCTGCGGCTCGAACTCGTCGGCGCGGCCGGCCGAACCCCAGATCACGAACGCGAGGATCGTGAGCAGCAGATAGGCGCCGAGGACGCCGAAGAGGATCTTCCGGGTTTGGCTCATGGGCGGGGCGTGTTCCTCTCCGTCGGGCGCAGGACCAGGGATGTGGCCAGGTAGACCGTGAACGCGACGAGCGCGAGCAGCGCGGCCATCAGGCCGTCCTCTCGTTCACCGGCGAGGCCGACCACGAGGATGGTAATTCCGAGAATCCAGGCGCGCCCCATCAGCGCGCCGAAGTTGAGGCCCACCTGCGCCTTCGCGCTGCGGCCGCGCGCCTGGCGCTCGATGACGGCGCCGAGGATGCGGGTCGCGATCCAGGCGATCGCGCCGACCGCGTACCCGAGCACCGGGGCGCCCATCAGCAGCACGAACGGTGCGGCGAGGACGACGACCAGGACGTCCATGTAACGGACGACGGCCAGGGGATCGGTGGTGGGCATAGTGGTGGCGCTCATGGCAGGCTGACGCGCCGCACCAGGCCATCCCCACGCGGGATCGCGTGGCGGGAGGGACAAAGAGCTCCCCGGCCGGTTCGGCGGGCGCCAGTGTAGCGACTCATCAGACTTTGTAACAACTTTGTGACACCCGGCGCTAGCGGGAGTCCATGAAGCGCGCATGAAGCAGCGCACGCCGTGCCTCGTCACGACGCGACGCAGAGGCTAGCCATACAGTGCCGATCACGTAGTCCGACCCCACCGGAGGGAAGTCATGCCGACACGCAGCGCGAAGGCCGACTGGCAGGGAGAGTTCAAGCGGGGCGGGGGCTCCGTCTCGACCGAGACCGGCATCCTGGACGCCCAGTACAACTTCTCCGGCCGCTTCGAGAGCGGAACCGGGACCAACCCCGAGGAGCTGCTCGCGGCCTCGCACGCGTCGTGCTTCACGATGGCGCTGTCGGTCGGCCTGTCGCAGGCGGGCACGCCGCCCGAGTCGCTGGCGACCGAGGCCAAGGTGACCGTCGACAAGGTCGGCGAGGGCTTCGGGATCACCAAGATCGCGCTCTCGGTGACCGGCAAGGTGCCCGGTCTGGACGCGGACGGCTTCGCCGCCGCGGCCCAGGGCGCGAAGGAGAACTGCCCGCTCTCCAAGGCGCTCGCCAGCGTGCCGGAGATCACGCTGGAGACGAACTTCGAGAGCTAGTCGAAGTAGGCGTCGACGACGCGGGCGCGGTCGTTGCCGTTCGCGCCCGCGTCCGCGACCGCGCGCAGGATCCCCTCCATCGCGCGGTAGCCGCGCTCGGCGCCGGGCGCCGGGTCGCGGCCGAACGCGGCGCGGAAGCGCTGCTCGAAGTCCGCAGGCGCGTCCCCCTCGGGCAGCGTCGAGACGGTCCGCTCGCCCAGCGGCAGCGCGTTCGGGTCGGTCGCCAGCTCGGTGTCGCCGCCCGGCGCGACCTGCAGCAGCCCGGCCGCGTTGAACAACGGCACCGTGACCGGCGTGGCGTCGACGATCGCGGCGATGATCTGCGGGTCGGCGATCGCCCGCCGCGCGGCGCGCGCGGCCAGCTCGTCGTCGTCGCCGAGGTCCAGCGAGGAGAAGTTGACGGCGAACTCCCCCGCGCGCCCGCCGGCGTCCGAGAGCGCCAGCTTCTGCGCGTCGACGTAGTCGCGGTTGGCGCCGGACGGCTCGGTGGTCAGCGAGTAGACCGTGACCGTGCTGCCGATCACCTTGCCGCCGCGCGAGATCCCGCCTTCGGTGCCGGCGCACCCGGTCAACGCGAGCGCCAACACCGTCAGCGCGAGCAGGACCCTCACAGCAGGACGGTGTCCTCGTGCGAGTACGGCGGCGCGCAGCAGCACAGCAGGACGAGCGGCTCCGAGCCGGTGTTCCAGAGCTTGTGGCGGGTGCCGGGCGGGATCACGACCATGTCGCCCGCGCGCACCTCGGCCTCCTCGTCGCCGAGCCGCATCCGGCCGGCGCCGGCCGTGAAGTAGTAGATCTCCTCCGAGCGGCGGTGGTAGTGCTCGACCGTCTCACCGCCGGGCGGGACGGTCGCCTCCGCCAGCGACTGGTTGACCGCGTTGCCGCTGGGCACGCCCGCCAGCTCGCGGATCGACGATCCGTCGGCGGTGATGAACGACGGCCGGTCTTCGAGACGCACGCGCTCCACGGCGCGAGAGGCTAGCGGGGCCGCCCGGGGCGGCCCCGCCGTTCACGTCTCAGACGACCGCGCGGCGCGCCATCTCGGCGTCCAGGCGCCGCGCGAGGCGGCCCGTGAAGAACGCCGCGCGGGCGCGGACCGGGCTTTTGGGTGGGCGTTCCGGGCGCCGCGGGGGTACCGCCCGGACCGGGTGCCGGCCGTGGCGCTCATCGGCGATGACGCGGCCCAGAACGGCGTTGTTGAGCGAATGCATGATGGGGGCTCCCAAGAGAGTTGGACTGGAAGCCGCCCGCGACCGGTGTCGCGAACGAGAAGACGATGGAGTCGCGGGCGGCGGTGGTACTGCCCGCGACCAGGCTCTAGTGAGAAGGACGCGAGCAGGAGGGTGCGAGGACCGCACCACTCATGGCATTACGGGCGTCGGTCTTCATCACGTTCCTGCTCACCTCCTCGAAGGCGTCGTCGTTCAGGTCGTGCGGAACCGTACCAGCGCGCAAGGTGCTCGCACCAGTGCGGCTAGCACCCCTATGCGAGCGAGCGGAACTCGCCCGTCTCGAGCTCGCGCTCGACCTGCTCGTCGATCTGGTGCTCGGAGGTGTCGGGGTCGGCGCGCCGCATCTGCCAGGCGCGCAGGCGCCGCAGCTTGAGGATCTCCAGCACGTAGATGAGGTAGATGCTGGCCGCCACGCCGCCCAGCAGCAGCGCGCCCATCAGGATCGCCCAGCCCGTGTTGAGCTCGCCCGAGCTCTCCGAGTAGGGGATGAAGCGCAGCGCGACCGCCAGGCCGGCCATCACGAACGTCCAGGCGTAGAGGTAGAGCACCGTGCGCGTCTGGGAGAACCCCATGCGGTGGAAGCGGTGGTGGAAGTGGTTCGAATCACCGCGCCAGGGCACGCGCCGGTACTTGAGCCGCTTGGCGACCACGAAACTCGTGTCCAGGAACGGCACTGCGAGCACGACCAGCGGGCCGATCAGCGCGATCAGGGCGTTGGTCTTGAGCGAGCCCTCGATGATGGCGGCGCCCAGCAGCAGGCCGAGCAGCATCGCGCCGCAGTCGCCCATGAACACCTGGGCGGGATGGAAGTTGAAGATCAGGAAGCCGAGCGCGGCGCCGCAGATGATCGCGGCCAGGATGCCGGCCGTGTCGCGGCCGAGGTCGAAGGCGATGATCGAGAACGCCAGCGCGGCGATCGCGCACACGCCCGCCGCGAGCCCGTCGACGCCGTCGGAGAAGTTGACGATGTTCATCAGCGCCACCAGCGCGAGCACGGTCAGCGGGCCGCCGAAGTCGCCGAGCTCGACGCGGTGCACGAACGGGAACGTGAACGCGTCGACCTCCACGCCCGAGGTCACGAGCACGATCGCCGCCGCGATCTGGCCGAGCAGCTTGATCCCGGGGTGCAGGTCGAAGACGTCGTCGATCGCGCCCACCAGCGTGATCAGCGCCGCCGCGGCGAGGATCCCCTCCGTGCGCTCGTTGTCGGGCAGGAAGAGCACGCCGGCGACGAGCGCGCCGCCGAAGATCGCCAACCCGCCCAGCAGCGGCACGGCCCGCTGCGCGAGCCCGCGCTCCTTGAGCTCGTCGACGGCGCCGATGCGCTTCGCGAACCGCGCTGCGAGGGGCGTGAGCGCAGCCGCCACGGCGAACGCGACGAGCGCGGCGAGGACGGCCTTGTCCACCATGGTCGGCGGTAGAGGATCGCAGGGTCGGCCGACGACGCGACGTCAAATCCCGTTGACTCCGGATTGTCGAGCGGCGAGATCGGGCAACAAACGCGGCGACGCGCCGATGTCCGACCCCCTCGCACACGCCTTCCTCGCGCTCGCCGACGACGACGCCCTGCCCGAGCAGCACTCGCTGCCGCGCGCGCTGGTCGCCGCGCTGGCCGCGCTGATGATCGCCGCCGGGCTGCCGCTGGCGGCCATGTCGATGGAGCACCCGCTCGGCGTCCTGAGCTCGAAGGTCTCGATCGTCGATGAGTGACACCACCGTCGCGGCGGCGCCGCCGTTCGAGGCCGGGCGCCGGCCGCGACCGACGTGGGGTCTGCAGGAAGGCGACGAGATCGCGCCCGGGCGCAGCGTGCTGGCCCGGATCGGCGGCGGCCGCCGCTACGAGACGCTGCTGGTCTGGGACGAGCACCGGCTCGCGGTGCTCGTGGCCAAGCTGCTGCGCCCCGACCAGGCGCGCGACACACACGCGCGGGCCGAGCTCGCGCGCGAGGCGGCGCTGCTGGAGCGGCTCGCGCACCCGGTCGTGGTGCGCTCGTTCGGCGCGGTCGCGGACGGCCGCTTCCCGCACCTGCTGCTCGAGCACCTCGACGGCCCCACGCTGGCCGAGCTGGTGCAGCGCGACGGCCCGCTCGCGCTCGAGCAGCTGCTGCCGCTGGCGCTGCACGTCGCCTCCGCCCTGCACTACCTGGCCGCCGAGGGCGTCGTGCACCTCGACGTCAAGCCCAGCAACATCGTGATGGGCGGCCCGCCGCGGCTGATCGACCTCAGCGTCGCGTGCACGCTCGAGGAGGCGGCGAAGCTGCGCTCGCCGATCGGCACGGACGCGTTCATGGCCCCCGAGCAGCGCGAGCCGGACGGCCGGCTCGGCCCGCCCGCCGACATCTACGGGCTCGCCGGGACCCTGCGGGTCGCGCTCGAGGGCGCCCGCCGCGTGCCGGCCGAGGTCGAGGCGCTGGTCGAGGCGGGCCTGCGGGACGACCCCGCGGCGCGCCCCACCGCCGCGCAGTTCGCCCGCGCGCTGGAGCCGCTGGTGGCCGCGCTGCCGCGGATGACGCTCGGCCGCCGCGTGTGAGGGTCCCTGCAGCGGCGCGGCGCGTCCTGTAGCGTCGCGCCATGAAAGCCAGGGTGGATGTCGAAGACCGCGACACCGCCCCGGCCGAGCGGGCCTCCGAGGCGCTGCCCCTGCCCGCGCTGCTGGCGCTGCAGCGCACCGCCGGCAACCAGGCCGTCGCCCGTCGCCTGGGCCGCGCGCGTACGCTTGCCCGCTACGTCGACAACGCGTCCGCGCAGGAGCTGCTGGCCGCGCTGCCGGACGCGACCACCGCGCAGCTGCGCGCGATCGTCCGCGCGCTCGACTCGCCGCCGACCGACGGCGGCATGCAGGTCGGCGTCCCGCTGCCCGACCGCTCGCTGATGGTCAGCGTCGTCGACGCGTCCGAGCTGCGCACCGCCGCCGGCGACGCGCTGCGGCGCGCGCTGATGCACGACCTCGCGGTCGGCCGCCGGCCGCTGTTCGAGGCGATGCGCGGCGCCCCCGACGACGCCACGCGCCGCGTCCACACGGTCGCGCTGCGCGCGTTCGACGCTCCGTTGCTGGCCGAGATCCGCCGCCACGTCACCAACCCCGCGCAGCGCTTCCAGCACCCGGACGCGACCGTCCAGGACGCCGTGCTGGCCGCGGTCCAGCTCGAGGTGGTCGCCAACGCCGAGGGCGACCTGGCCGACCCCGCCGAGGCGCACAAGCGCGCCTACAAGGCGGCGGGCATGGCCGCGAGCTTCGACTGGTGCGGGTTCTTCGCGATGGAGAACTACCTGCAGTCCGACCTCGACGCCGACCTCAAACGCGGCTTCTTCCACGTCACCAACGTCGAGCACTACTTCACCTACCGCTACGCCTTCGGCGAGCGCAAGCACACGCGGGTGATGAAGTGGATCTACGCCGAGGACGCCTGGCACGACCTGCGCGACTACCACACGGCGCGCGGGTCGCTGCGCAACTGGACCGACGCCGCGACGATCGACGCCGGCGGCGCGCTCGACATCCGCGCGGGCGACATCGTGCTGATCGACCACTCGGGCTCGGGCGCGGCCGACCACATCGTGATGGTGCACTCCTACGACCCGGCCACCAACCTGCTGTTCACGATCGGCGGCAACGACGGCGGCTACGAGGTCGACACGGCCGCCACCCACACCGCGCCGCGCGGCGAGTCCGAGGCGGCGCGCTCCAAGCGGGAGCGGCTCGAGGCGACGACGGGCCAGCCGCTGCGCCCGGGCGGCCGCGGCGGCCACGTGGGCGTCGGCTCGTTCGACCTCGACGACCAGCCGAGCAACGACGAGGCCCAGCGCGCCCGCGCGCGCGACCGGCGCCGGGTTCGCATCTACGGGATCGGCCGGCCCTCGATCGTCGACTTCGAGGAGCACCGCTACGACAGCACGGACCGCCGGCGCCCGCCGGCCGCCGCGCCCCATTAAGCGTCCAGCACCTCGCGCACCTTGCGCGCCAGCGTGCGCTCGGTGAACGGCTTCTCCAGGAACGCGGCGCCCGGGCCGATCTCGCCGTGGCGGTAGACGGCCTCGTCGGAGTAGCCGGACATGAACAGGATGCGCATGCCGGGCGCGAGCGGGGCGAGCCGCTCGGCCAGCGCCGAGCCGGACACGCCGGGCATCACGACGTCGGTCAGCAGCAGGTCGACGTCGCGTTCCGTGCACAGCCGCGCGGCCTCGTCGGCGTCCTCGACGGTCAGCACCTCGTAGCCGTTGGCCTCGAGCATCAGCCGCACGAGCTCGCGTACCGAGTCGTCGTCCTCGACGACCATGATCGTCTCCGTGCCGCGCGCGGCGTGGCCGTCGCCGGCCGCGGGCGCCTGCTCGGCCGGGGCGGTGGCGGCGGGCAGGTAGATCTTGAACGTGCTGCCGCGGCCGGGCTCGCTGTAGACGTAGATCCCGCCGCCGCTCTGCTTGACCACGCCGAAGACGGTCGCCAGGCCGAGGCCGGTCCCCTCGCCCGCGGGCTTGGTGGTGAAGAACGGCTCGAAGAGGTGCTTGGCGACGTCCTCGTCCATGCCGTGCCCGGAGTCCGAGACGGCCAGCAGCACGTGCGGGCCGGGCGAGCCGTCGCCGTGCTCCTTGACCTGCGTCTCGTCGAGCTCGACGTTGGCGGTCTCGATCGTCAGCGCGCCGCCGTTGGGCATCGCGTCGCGGGCGTTGGCGGCGAGGTTGAGGATCACGCGCTCGAGTTGCGCGCGGTCGGCCTCGACGGGCGCGAGCTGCGGCGCCAGCCGGATCCCGACGCTGACGTCGTCGCCGATGATCCGGTGCAGCATCGTCTCCATGCCGGCGACGATCTCGTTGAGGTCGACGATCTTCGGGTGCAGCACCTGGCGGCGGCTGAAGGCCAGCAGCTGGTGCGTGAGCGCGGCCGCCTGCGCCGCGGCGCGGGCGATCTCGGCCGCCTCCTCGCGCGAGGATTCGCGCTGTTCGAGGATCTCGGCGTAGCCGGCGATCACGGTCAGCAGGTTGTTGAAGTCGTGCGCGACGCCGCCCGCGAGCCGGCCGATCGCCTCCATCTTCTCCGCGTCGGCCAGGCGCTGCTCGAGCCGCTGGCGCTCCGTCACGTCGTGCGCGAGCACGAGCGCGGCCTTGCGGCCCTCGAACGTGATCCGCCCCGCCGTGATCTCGACGCTGATCGGGGTGCCGTCCTTCTTGATGTGGCGCCAGACCTTCGGCTTCGGCGAGCCGGGGCCGCCGCGCGCCTGGACGTCGGCCAGCACGGCCGCGACGTCCTCGGGCGGGCGGATGTCGGTGATCCGCATCGACAGGAACTCCGAGCGCGAGTAGCCGTAGTGGCGGATCGCGGCGTCGTTGACGGCCAGGAACTTGAGCGTCTCGACCTCGTAGACCCACATCGGCATCGGCGAGGCCTCGAACAGCAGCTGCTGGCGCTCCGCGGCGCGCTCGATCTCGATCGCGGACGCGATCCAGCGCGCGATCTCGGTCGCGATCTCGAAGTCCTCGGGCCCGTAGCGGCGCTCGGCGGACAGCAGCGTGAGCGTCCCGGACACGCGCCCGCGGGCCGCCAGCGGCACGCACAGCATCGAGCGCAGCCCGAAGCGCTCGGCGTCGGGCAACAGTTCCGGCTCGCCGGTGCGCATCACGATCGCGGGCCCGTGCGGCGCGTCGGGCGCCAGCGGGAAGTCGCTCGGCGTGCTCACCCGATGCGTGAGCACGCCGTCCTGGTCGGCGAGGTCGATCGCGCACCAGCTGGCCATGCCGGGCGCGAGCAGCTCGGTCAGGTGGTGCAGCCGCTCGCGCCGCTGCAGCCCGGAGCCGAGGATCTCGCCGACGCGGGAGAGCAGGGCCAGCCGCGTGGAGATGCTGCGCTCGTGGTTGTGGATACCGCTCACGACCCGCGCGGAGCCTATCCCCCGCGCGCGCCGATTACACGGCCGCCGGTGCGTTCAGGTGCGCGTACAGGGGGAAGCGGTCCGCGATCGCCGACACGCGCTCGGACAGCTCGGCCTTGACGTCGTCGAAGCCGGGCTGCAGCGCGCGGGCGATGATCTTGCCGACCTCGTGGAAGTCGTCGACCTGCAGGCCGCGCGTGGCCAGCGCCGGCGTGCCGACGCGCAGGCCGCTGGTGACCATCGGCGGGCGCGGGTCGAACGGCACCGCGTTGCGGTTGACGGTGATCCCGATCGAGTGCAGGCGGTCCTCGGCCTGCTGGCCGTCGAGCTCGGAGTCGCGCAGGTCGACGAGCACGAGGTGCACGTCGGTGCCGCCGGTCAGCACGTTGACCCCGCTGCCGGCCTCCAGCAGCTCGGCGGCGACCGCCTGCGCGCCGTCGACCGTGCGCTGCTGGCGCTCCTTGAAGAGGTCCGACATCGCGATCTTGAACGCGACCGCCTTGGCCGCGATCGCGTGCTCGAGCGGGCCGCCCTGCTGGCCGGGGAAGACCGCGGAGTTGATCTTCTTCGCGTACTCCTCGCGGCACAGGATCAGGCCCGAGCGCGGGCCGCCGAGCGTCTTGTGCACGGTCGTCGTGACGACGTCGGCGTACGGGACCGGGCTCGGGTGGATGCCCGCAGCGACCAGCCCGGCGAAGTGCGCCATGTCCACCATCAGGTAGGCGCCGACCTCGTCGGCGATCTCCTTGAAGCGCGGGAAGTCGAGCACGCGCGGGTAGGCCGACCAGCCCGCGAGCAGCAGCTTCGGCTTGTGCTCCTTGGCGAGGCGCTCGACCTCGTCCATGTCGATCCGGTGGTCCTCGGCCGAGACCTCGTAGGGCACGATGTCGTACAGCCGCCCGGAGACGTTGATCTTCATGCCGTGGCTGAGGTGGCCGCCGTGCGGCAGGCTCAGCCCCATGATCCGGTCGCCCGGCTGCAGCAGCGCGTGGTAGACGGCCGTGTTGGCCTGCGCCCCGGCGTGCGGCTGGACGTTCGCGTGCTCGGCGCCGAACAGCGCCTTCGCGCGGTCGATCGCCAGCTGCTCGATCACGTCGATCCACTCGCAGCCGCCGTAGTAGCGCTTCCCGGGATACCCCTCGGCGTACTTGTTGGTGAGCACGCTGCCCTGGCACTCCAGCACCGCCTGCGGCACGAAGTTCTCGGACGCGATCATCTCCAGCGTGCGCTGCTGACGCTCGATTTCATGGCCGATCGCCTCGGCCACCTCGGGGTCCACCTCGGCCAGTGGCCGGTCGAAGTAGTCGGGCTGCAGATCGGGCATAGGCTTGACGGTAGCGGGTCGTCACAGACCCGGCAGCCCGAACCAGTATGCGGTGGTGGACGACGATCAGCTCCTCGCCCGCAGCGCCCGGGACCCGGCCGCGTTCGGGGTGTTCTACGAACGCCACGAGCGGCTCGTGCTCGGGTTCTTCATGCGCCGCCTGGGCGACGCGGAGCTGGCCGCCGACCTGGCCGCGGAGACGTTCGCCGCCGCGCTCGTGAGCGCCCGCCGCTACCGCGGCGGCGGCGCGCCCGCGTCGGCGTGGCTGCTGGGGATCGCGCGCAACGTGCTGGCCTCCAGCGCGCGCCGGGCGCGGGTCGAGGACCGCGCGCGGCGGCGGCTGAGGATGGAGCCCTTGGCGCTCGACGACGAACTGATCGAGCGGATCGAGCGGATCGGCGGCGACGAGCGCGCGGAGGCCTTGCTGGCGCGGTTGACGCCCGACCAGTCCGACGCCGTCCGCGCGCGCGTGCTCGACGAGGAGGACTACGCCGGGATCGCGTCGCGGCTGCGCTGCTCGCAGAGCGTCGTGCGCCAGCGCGTGTCGCGCGGGCTGGCGACGCTGCGGCGGATCCAGGAGGAGGAGGCGACGTGACGGAGTTCCCCGGCCTGCGCGATGCGCTCGTGCGCGCCGCGGCGCGGCGGCGCCGGAGGCGCCGCGCGGCGGCCGCGACGGTGCCGGTGCTCGCCGTCGGCGCGGTCGCGGTCACGCTGCTCGCGCTCTCCCGCGAGCCGCCGGAGCGCGAGCGCGTGGCCGAGCCCGGCGCGACGCTCGAGCAGGCGTTCGCGGTCTTCCGGCGCCCGCAGCGGCCGTCGGACCGGCCGCCGTCGACGGCCATGGTCCCCGGCGAGGTCGACCGCGAGCGGACGCGGGAGCTCGACGAGGGGCTGTACGCGGTGCCGACCGAGACCCACGCCGGCCCGTCGCTGTGCCTGGTGCTGTTCGCGGGCCGCGGGACGCCGACGGCGTGCGCGCCGGTCGAGCGCGCGGTCGACGAGGCGACGCCGCTGATCCTCGCCGCGGACGGGCTGACCGCGGTGCTCGTGCGCGACGGCACCCGCGACGTGCGCTTCTTCACCGAGCAGAGCCAAGGCTTCGGGCCCGTGGTGGACAACGCGATCACCCACTCGAGCCCGGCCGTGCGCCCCGGCGTCTCCTGGACGGGCGCGTCGGGCACGCGCTACGTGCACCGGCCGGACGCGTTGCGCGGCGCGAAGCCGTGGCCGCTGTCGTGCCCGCGGACCGTCGAGCGCCTGCCGCCCGCTGCGCTCGACCGCGCCCGCCGGGAGGCGCTGATCGCCGTCGACCAGCTCTACCCGCGCGCCGTGCGCGCGACCGTCGAGGACGCCGGCCTCGCCGGCGACACGCCATGCGGCGAGCTCGAGGCCGTCGCGGTCACGCTGCGGCTGACGGCCGCGGGCCGCAGCTGGCGCGGGCAGGTCCTCGTCGGCTCGCAGGCGGGCCAGATGCGGGTCGTCTACCGCATCCGCTGACGGGCGGCCTCGACCCGCTCCGCGGGCACGGCGCCCTGGCGCACGATCCGCCACTCGGGCGTGCGCAGGTCCACGACCGTGGAGGGCACGCCGGG
>Ga0180215_1002676_pt1 | contig 17637 bp, 13 predicted proteins | sample eDN3rd37CBELigBY_FD_128871 | JGI IMG/M metagenome (GOLD analysis project Ga0180215, IMG submission 128871) | Enriched backyard soil microbial communities from Emeryville, California, USA - eDNA 3rd pass 37_C BE-Lig BY (version 2) (version 2) | ecosystem: Environmental > Terrestrial > Soil >... | reverse complement strand
TTGGTAACACGTCTATACCATTAGAATAGGTTTTTTTATGCGCAAAAACCAGACATTATTTCCTAATAAGTTAAATGTTGTCCGAACAATATGGTTTGTTACAAATGTTTGCAAAGCTAGTGTGAGATTATGCGAAAAACAGCTGAATAGCGCACTCTAGTTCCCTTAGGAATTCGTAGCTGCAGGGCCCGACTCTTTGTTTGGGGATTAGTGGCAGCCCAACGCGTGGTGTTTCGCTGCATGACGGCGGTTCGTAGGCCGTAGGGTCCAACTCTATTTTTCGTCGTCAGAATGCCATCTGTTCAATGTGATAGAAGTTTTATTACATCCCATCGTCTGGTAAAATGGGTATGGCATCGGTGAGTTCGTTGGCTAACGGATCACATCGTTGATAAGCGAAGTTATGTTATGTTGTGGAGGATTATATGTGAGCACCCTCTTGAGAGCCTTATCCTTTATGATCATCGTGATCATCATCGTCATCGTATTCACCTCGGATCTTCCCCGTCTCATCGCAGACGGAGATATCGAAGGCTTGCAGCAGTTAGCACGCGGCAATTTATGGGGGATGCTTCTCGTTACATTCTTGATCATGCTATTACAGAATCTAGTTACCGTTGTGCCGCTGATTCTACTCGTTACCGTGAATGCGGCATTGTTCGACTTTGCCTATGGATACATATGGAGCTGGATCTCTAGCGTCGTAGCAGGTTCGATCGTTTTCATGCTAACACGTTACTGGCTGCAGCGATGGCTTATGGGGAAGGTGAATGAGTCGATCATGCAACGGATCGAGCGGAACGGCTTACTCTATGTGCTGGGGTGCCGCTTGATCCCGATCATGCCCTCCAGTCTGATTAATATGGCGGCAGGTGCGAGCTCGATTCGGTATGGACAGTTTCTCCTCGGCTCATTGATCGGCAATTTTTTGTTCATGTCTGCATTAGCAGGGGTCACGCTCGGTATCATGAAGGCAGGCTGGGAGATCGCGGCTCTACTCTTCATACTGGGTGGTGTGATCGGTGTGACGATCTATGTCAGGAGACGCGCACGTACGAAGAAGCCTCGACATGGGTGAAGTATGGTATCGCAGGTATGGCATCGTATTAGTAAACGTCAGACATCCATAATTTACTTTCCATTTTCCTGTAGAACACAGTAAAATAGTAAGAAGTGCCTGACTGGCATCGACATGCGTCTAGAAGGTTAAGATAACGCTTACATCGCGTAAGCGTCACCAGCCGGGCAGATGCGAGACATTTTCTTCATAGTAAGGTTGGGATCGAGCATGTTCACATTCTTAAAACCGTATACGAAAGCGATTATCATCTCATTAGCACTCATGACCGTGGAATTGATCGTAGAGCTCTGGCACCCGATGCTCATGAAGACCGTCATCGATCAAGGGATCATGGAGCGTGATCTCGGAGCCGTCATGTGGTGGGGCGGTCTGATGATCGCCGTTGCAATATTCGGATTTGTCGCGGGGATCACGAACTCTTACTTCTCCTCTTACGTTAGCCAACACTTCGGATACGATGTGCGATCGAAGCTGTTCCTTCGCATCCAGTCGTTCTCCGTGGCGGCATTCAACAAGCTTCCGGCTTCTGCGCTGATCACTCGTATGACGAGTGATGTGAATCAGCTGCAGAACGTCGTGTTCATGGGACTTCGGATCATGCCACGGGCACCGCTCATGATGATCGGAGCACTGATCATGGCGCTGCTCATCGATGTGCGGATCGCCGGTATCCTGCTCATCACCGTGCCGATCTGTGTGCTCGTGCTCGTATGGATGATGAAGCGAGGCTTCCAGCTATTCCGTGCGGTGCAGAATCAGCTAGATTCGACGAACAGCATCGTTCGTGAGAACTTGATCGGTATGCGACTGATCAAGGCGTTCGTCCGTTATCGCAGGGAGATCTCGCGTTTCGCGGATAATAATAAGCAGCTGATGGATCGGACGGTCTCAGCACTGCGGCTCATCGAGATGACGATCCCGCTGCTGCTGCTACTGATGAACGTGAGTATCCTCGTGATCTTATGGTTCGGCAACTGGCAGCTAGAGGCGAATGGGATTAACGAAGGAGACGTCGTGGCGATCGTCATCTATGCGACACGCATCACAGCAACGTTCGGTATGCTATCGCACATCTTGATGAGTCTCGCACGAGCGCGAGCTTCGGCGTCACGGATCAACGAGGTGCTACAAGCGGAAGATCCAGGAGACGGCTCGCTAGACTTCGCTGTACATGAGATGGATGCTGAGGCTGAAGAGTCTGGCCGTAGCTCCCGCTCGGATGTGGCACCAGCATCGGAATCTGTTGCGGCCACTGAAGAAGAACAGGAGATTGCTGCAAGTCACAGCGGTGCGATCGCGTTCGACGCCGTCACCTTCCGATATCCGGGTACGCATGAACCGGTGTTGAAGGATATCACTTTCGAGGTTGAGCCTGGGCAGACTGTCGCCGTGATGGGGGCGACCGGCTCCGGTAAGACGTCGCTGTTCCAGCTCCTGCCGAGACTGTATGCATGTGATGAAGGAACGATCTATATAGACGGAGTAGATATCCGCACCCTCCAAGTCGAGTCGTTACGTAAGACGATCGGGATGGTGCCACAGGAGGTTGTGCTGTTCACCGGTACGGTAGCGGACAATATCCGCTGGGGTCGTAACGACGCGACGATGGAAGAGATCATCGAAGCGGCGAAGCATGCACAGATTCACGAGACGATCATGGGGCTAGAGCGTCAATATGAGACGGTCGTTGGACAGAAGGGCGTCAATCTGTCAGGCGGTCAGAAGCAGCGATTATCGATCGCGCGGGCGCTTGTGCGAGAGCCGAGGCTGCTCTTGCTTGACGACAGTACGAGTGCGCTGGATCTGAAGACAGAGGCGAAGCTTATGCAGGCGCTCAAGAGCTACTCTTGCACGACGCTGATCATCACACAGAAGGTTAGCACGGCGATCCATGCCGACTCGGTCATCCTGCTCGACCAAGGCTGCTTATTAGCGCAGGGTACGCATGAACAGCTAGCGGAGTCATCTGAGCTGTATCGACGGATTATCCGGTCCCAATTCGGTGAGAAGGCGGTGAGCGGCATATGAGTACGAATCGTGATGAGAGAGCGAACTCTCCACAAGGCGGGCCGCCATCGACGATGCCAGGCTTCGGAGGTCCTCGAGGACCGATGGGGATGCAGGGTAGACCGAAGGTGAATGCGAAGGACTTCCGGGGTACGATCAAGAGGCTGTGGCGGTATCTGGCCGTCCATAAGTGGATGCTCGTCCTGGTGTTAGCGATGGTGATCGTGAATGTCGTCATGGGATTGTTAGGTCCTTATGTGCTCGGCTTATCGATCGACAACCTCGTCTATGAGCGCGGTGAAGGCATCGTTTCACTCCTCATCATGCTCGGTGGAACGTATGTGATCTTAACGCTGTCAGCGTTTCTACAGAACTACTGGATGATCGGAGTATCACAGAAGACGGTGTACACGCTGCGCGGCGATCTGTTCCGGCATCTGCACAGGCTGCCGATCGACTTCTTCGTGAAGCGTCGACATGGAGAGCTGATGAGTCGGGTGACGAATGATATCGACAACGTCAGTCAGACGCTCAACAGCTCATTCATCCAGATCTTCTCCAGTGTGCTGACTTTCGGCGGGATGCTCGTCTTCATGCTCGTGCTAAGCCCGCTGTTGACTCTCGTGACACTCATGATCGTGCCGCTCATGTTCCTCGGCATGCGGTGGATCACATCGCGTACCGGAAGGCTGTTCAAGGAGCAGCAACGGCATCTCGGTGACATGAACGGATATGTAGAAGAGACGGTATCAGGCCAGCGTGTCGTGAAGATGTTCTCGCAGGAGAAGCGGGTCATCGATGAATTCATGGAGAAGAACAAGCGGCTGCGAGATGCCTCCTACTGGGCGCAAGTGTATTCGGGCTTCATCCCGAAGCTGATGAACGTGCTGAACAACTCCAGCTTCGCCCTGATCGCCGGGATCGGCGGATGGCTGGCACTGCGGGATGTAATCTCCGTCGGGACGATCGTTATATTCGCGGAGTACTCCCGGCAGTTCACACGGCCGCTGAACGATCTGGCGAACCAGTTCAACACGCTACTGTCCGCAGTGGCAGGTGCGGAGCGGGTGTTTGAAGTGTTGGAGGAGAAGGCAGAGTTCGATATGGATGATGATCCGAGTACGAACGAAGTGGCCGCGACGAAGACAGGTCATGGCGGTGTAGGTATAGCCGAGCATGACGAGGAAGCAGCCAGCAGAGTAAGTGGTGTACAGGACGCTGCGCGAGGCTCGAGCTTACACCATCTCGATCACATCCGTGGGGAGATCCGGTTCGAGAATGTCGGTTTCTCCTATGCCAAGGCAGATGGTAAGGATGAGACGTTAAGAGAGATTAACCTGCAGGTGAAGCCGGGCGAGACGCTAGCTCTCGTCGGACCGACCGGAGCAGGCAAGACGACGATCACGAGTCTCCTGGCACGGTTCTATGACGCACAGGAAGGACGGATCCTGATCGATGGGCAAGATATTCGTACGATCGAGCATAATAGCCTGCGTAGTCGGATGGGCTTCGTGCTGCAGGACACGTTCTTGTTCGAAGGGACGATCCGCGAGAACATCCGCTATGGCAAGCTTGATGCGACGGATGAGGCGGTCGTAGAAGCTGCCAAGCTGGCGAACGCGCATTCGTTCATCATGCAGCTACCCAACCAGTACGACACGGTGTTAAGTCCAGATGCGACCGATATTAGCCAGGGACAGCGGCAGCTGCTGGCGATCGCTCGGGCGATACTGGCCGATCCGGCGATCCTTATCCTCGATGAAGCGACGAGCAGCATCGATACGATCACCGAGATCAAGATTCAGGAGGCACTATACCGCCTTATGAATGGCCGTACGAGCATCGTCGTCGCACACCGATTGAATACGATACAGAGCGCAGATCAGATCGTCGTCCTTCATCAGGGCAAGATCTTGGAGCAAGGAACGCACAAGTCTCTACTATCGCAGCGAGGCTTCTATTACGACCTGCACCAGAGTCAGTTCACGCCAGAGACGTAGGGTAGAGATAACAGACTCATGATATAAAAGAACCGGAAGGGCTGGCCCTTCCGGTTTCATGTCGCTAGGGAACAGCGAGGTACATATAGGATATATCCTAGGTGTAACGAGGTAAGCATCATTAGAAATACAACGTTGTTATTTCCAATGAACGAGAGTAAGCTATAGGGTAGATATGTTGAGGGATGAGGTGTATAGCATGGCAAAGGCTTTCATGGATGAAAACTTTCTATTAACCAATGAGACGGCGCGCACGTTATACCACGATTATGCGAAACAGATGCCGATCATCGATTATCACTGTCACTTAAGTCCGCAAGAGATCTACGAGAACAAGACATACAAGACGATCACGGAAGTGTGGCTGTATGGCGATCACTATAAGTGGAGAGCGATGCGGGCGAAAGGGATCGCAGAGCGATATATCACGGGTGATGCAGACGATTATGAGAAATTTCTAGCGTTCGCTAGAACCTTGCCGGATGCGATCGGCAACCCGCTCTATCACTGGTCTCACCTTGAACTGAAGCGTTACTTCGGTGTGGATGAGGTGCTGAATGAGCAGACGGCACCTGCGATATGGCAGCAAGTGAATGCGAAGCTGAATAGCGAGGGCTATAGTGCGCGTGACTTCATCAAGAATTCGAATGTCCGTGTCGTCTGTACGACGGATGATCCTACTGATTCGTTAGAATATCATATCAAGCTTCGAGATGATGAAGCCTTCGATGTGAAGGTTCTGCCGTCATTCCGCCCGGACAAGGGTCTCGAGATCAATCGAGAGACATTCTTGCCGTGGATCGAGCGACTAGCGCAAGTGTCGGGCCAAGCGATAACTCGTTACGACGACTTCCTGTCGGCGTTGGAGTCTCGCGTTAAGTTCTTCCATGAAGTAGGCTGTCGCGTCTCTGATCATGGGATCGACTACTACGTTCCCTATGCAGATGCGACGGAGGACGAAGTGCGAGAGATCTTCGCTAGAGCGTTGAACGGAGAGACGGTATCGCACGAGGATGAGATGAAGCACAAGACCTTTACGCTAGTGTACTTAGGCCGGCTGTATGCGGAGCATGGTTGGGCGATGCAGTACCATATGAATGCCACCCGCAACAACAACCATCGGATGTTCAAGACACTCGGTCCGGATACGGGCTTCGACTCGATGGGGGACAGTGCGATCGCGATGCCGCTGACGAAGCTGTTATCTGCGTTGGATGAGGATGGGAAGCTGCCGCGCACGATCTTGTACTCGATTAACCCATCACATAACCACGTGATCGCTGCCATGATCGGAAGCTTCCAGGGGGGCGAGATTCCGGGCAAGATTCAGTTCGGCTCGGGCTGGTGGTTCAACGATACGAAGCTAGGCATGATCGCTCAGATGACGACGCTAGCTGAGATCGGGCTGCTCGGACGCTTCGTCGGCATGCTGACGGATTCACGCAGCTTCTTGTCTTACACACGCCACGAATACTTCCGCCGCATCCTGTGTAACTTGATCGGCGGATGGGTAGAGAACGGCGAATATCCAGCTGATATGGAGCTGCTCGGTAGCATCGTGCAGAACATCTCGTATCACAATGCGCGAGAGTACTTCGACTTCTGATGATACATGTATCCTGATGGGTGAACCGTCCTTCGTTGAAGGGCGGTTTTCTGTTCGCTATAAGAAGATAGACCCACCGCATCCACCGCATATCTGATGAATGCTCGGGAAGTGAACCGGCGTAAGCGCTGTGATCTGGTGATAGATCGCCCCTCAGCTGCAGAATCTCACGACTCTTTACATACACGGTGGACAACCTGTATGATACGAGATATATATTCAACCTAGAGGATTTGGAAAGGATGTTACATGATGTGGCAAGAGTTTAAGAAATTCGCGATGCGCGGTAACGTCATCGATCTAGCGGTCGGTGTGATCATCGGATCTGCGTTCACGGGTATCGTCAACTCACTCGTGAAGGATATCGTGATGCCGCCGATCGGTGCTCTCTTGAAAGGCGCCGACTTCAAGGATTTGTTCATCAGCTTGGATGGCGTTGACTATCCGACGTTGGCAGATGCCCAAGCGGCGAGTGCTGCTACGTTGAATTATGGCGTATTCATCAACACATTGATCAATTTCCTAGTCGTCGCATTCGTCATCTTCGTCGTCGTCAGACAGATCAACCGGATGCGCAAACGATTCGAGAAGCAAGAGGAAGCGAAGGCTCCAGAGACGAAGGCTTGCCCCGAATGCTTATCGGACATACCGATCAAAGCGACGCGTTGCAAATATTGCACTTCAGTCGTAAAACAGTGAAGAAAGTCACCGCCTTATCTCTGCACATATTTAAAATCCACCTCCAAATTAGCTTATGTAGACCGACCTGCACTAGGGATATTATGAACGGATCGGTCGGTGTCTTTACTATGAGAGTACTGAGACACCGACCACCGGTCCATCTCTGAAAAGGTAGCGGGTCATGTAGAGGTCGCCCATAAGCATCAGAGTCACGAGTCACCATTCATCCGTCCGTATGTCAACCGATTGACATATGCTAACCGCTTGATATATACTGTATGTGAAAATCCCCCCTCCCTCCTGCGAATCTATATATGTCCCGATTCGAATAACATTGTATAATAGATAATTGACAAGATATCTCAACGGATTAGGAATCGAAGTGATCTTTGCGGAGGGTGAAGCTTATGGCGACGATAAAAGATGTGGCAGAGAAGGTTGGTGTATCGGTTACGACGGTATCCCGGGTCCTGAATAACAGAGGATACTTGAGTGAGGACCTGAAGAGAAGAGTTCGTGAAGCGATGGAAGAGTTGAACTATCAGCCGAATGAGATCGCCAGATCCTTGTTTCGCAAGAAGTCTAACATCATCGGACTGATCGTGCCAGATATCTCTCATCCATTCTTCGGAGAGATCGTCAGACAGATCGAATATTACGCGTATATGAATCAATATAAAATCCTGTTATGTAACTCCCAACTGAATAAGGAGAAAGAATCTGAGTATATTAATATGCTGAAGGCGAGTCAGGTCGATGGGATCATCATGGGCAGCCATACGCTTGACATCGATGAATATTCATCGATCAACTTACCGGTCGTCACGCTTGACAGACAAGTATCGGAGACGATCCCATATGTATCATCGGATCACTACCAGGGCGGCGTGCTAGCAACGAAGCTGCTACTGAAGAAAGGCTGTCAGAAGATCGCACACATCAGTGGGAATCTGCAACTCCATCTGCTAGCTAAGATGAGACACGATGCATTCATAGATATCGTATCTGCACAGCGTGTTGAGCATATCGTTGTTCAGACAGAACTGAACGGATTCGACTACAGGCAATATGAGCAGATCGTATCGAAGCTGTTCGAGGAGCATCCTGATCTGGATGGCGTCTTCGCGAGTAGCGATATTATCGCCGCCCAAGTACTGAAGGAGTGCAAGAGATTGGACAAGAAGGTACCGAGCGATGTGAAGGTCGTCGGCTTCGACGGGATCCAGCTTGGGGAGTACATCACGCCGGGGCTATCGACGGTTCGCCAGCCGATCGAGGAGATTGCGTCCACGGCAGTGAAGTTGATCGTCGATCAGATCAACAGTGTGGAGGTTACGAGGGAGAATGTGCTACCGGTTCAGCTCTTAGAGAAGGAGACGACGTGACGGAAGCTTGCTCCGATCGTTGAAGATGTCCCGGAAAAACACAAATTGATCATCATAACCCGCATATGTTAACCGCTTGACACCATTATGTTAAGCGGTTAATATAGGGGTGTAATTGAGACATTTATTGAATGGGGGAAACATCCGATGAAGAAAGTGAAGCTGCTCACGTCGATACTCCTAGTGTTGGCATTGCTTACCCTGTCTGCTTGTGGTAGTGATGGCAACGGAGAATCCACGAATGGTGAGAAGGTAGAGAAAGTCGTATTTGCATATCTCTCCTTCAATAATATCCCGGAGGATCTGACGGATATCGAAGAAGCGATCAATAAGGTTACACGTGAGAAGATCAATGTAGAGGTTGATCTGAAAATCTATGGTCCTGCCGAATATGAGCAACGAGTGAACTTAGCCATGCAAACAGGCGAGAAGATGGACTTGTTCACGACATATGGAGGCTTTAGCTCGTATGTGTCGAGAAACCAGCTGTACGCGCTGAATGATCTACTCGAGCAGTATGGTCAGGATACGCTGAACATCCTGGAGCAAGATTTCGGTTCGGATATCTTGAATGCGACCACGATGAACGGCAACATCTATGGCATCCCTGTTAACAAAGGGTTCGCATTGCCGACGACGTTCGTATATGACGCAGATGTGTTAGCAGAGCTTGGTTTCAATGCTGACGACATCGATTCGTTAGAGGATCTGCCTGCGATCTTCGAAGCAGTGAAGAAGAATAAACCCGGCGTCGTACCATTCGGTCCGATCAACGTGAATCCGAGTGATACGTATCTCATGGGTTGGCTGATCGATACGCTGAAGATTGATACCTTGACGGATCAATCCGGTGTAGGGGTCGTCATCGGCGACAGTGGTAAGGTCGTCAACTTATATGAGAATGAGGAATTCATGAACGCGGCGAAGATGATGAGGGATTGGAGCGAGAAGGGTTATCTGCAGAAGGATGCTGCGACAACCACGATTCCTACTTCAGAGATGATCGCATCCGGTAGCGCGTTCTCCTTCATGGGCGGTTACAGCGGCATGGAAGCTGGCGCACAACTGAGTGCACAGATGGGTAAGAACATCGGGACGAAGCGGATTACAGAAGAATATTTCGATACATCCTCTGTTAACAGTGTCGTATGGATGATGTCCAGCACGACGAAGGTGCCGGAAGCTGCGATGAAGTTCCTGAACCTTGCGTTCACGGACAAGTTCGTCCTGAATACGTTGCTCTATGGGATCGAAGGTAGGGACTATGTCGTCGTGGACGAGCACCATGTGAAGTTCCCAGACGGCAAGTCAGCGATGGATGTGCCTTTCACCGCACAGCTTAGCACGGGCTTGCTAGGATCCGAATCGTTGCAATATCAGCTTGAAGGCATGAATCGAGAAGACGTGGAGCTCAAGCTCAGAGAGAATAAGGAAACAGCAAGATCTCCTTACTTCGGCTTCATCTTCGATCAAGATGAAGTAAAGACTGAGATGAGCGCGATTAATAACGTGAAGAATCAGTACTTGCCAGGGCTGATCACAGGAGCACTTGATCCAGAGACGACGATCCCGAAATTTGTGAAAGCTCTGAAGGATGCAGGTGCGGACCGCGTGATCAAGGCGAAGCAAGAACAGCTCGATCAATGGTTGGCGCAACAATAACAAGTGAATCCATCTATACATGAGTACAAAATGGGTTTTCTCGTAAAACCCATTTTGTACGAATTGAGAGGGGAAAACGATGTTCAAAAAAATTCGACTTCAAAGTAGATCGAAAGCCACTTTCTCGCTTTTCCTACTGGCCGTCCCCGGGTTGATCTACCTGCTCATCAATAACTATCTACCGATGTTCGGTGTATTCATCGCGTTCAAGGACATCGATTATGTGAAAGGACTGTTCGGTAGCGACTGGTCCGGCTTCAAAAACTTCGAGTTCCTGTTCCGGACGAATGATGCATGGATCATGACCCGCAATACCATCCTGTATAATCTGGCGTTCATCTTCATCGGAACGATCGTCGCCATCATCATCGCCATCTTCTTATACGAACTGAAGAATAAACTAGCCACGAAATTGTTTCAGTCGTCGATCTTATTCCCTAACCTAGTCTCCATGGTCATCGTGTCCTACCTCGTCTATGCGTTCCTTGCTTCAGATAGTGGCTTGATCAACCTATCGATCCTCCGATCGCTCGGGATAGAGGAGATTAACTGGTATGCAGAGTCTAAGTATTGGCCATATATCTTAACCGTCACGTATCTATGGAAGACCGCTGGTTATACGTCGATCGTCTATTTTGCGTTCATCGCAGGTATCGACAAGAGTTACTATGAGGCTGCGAAGATCGATGGAGCTGGCAAGCTACGCCAGATATTCAGTGTTACGCTACCGTTATTGAAACCTGCAGTCATCTTGATGGTGCTATTAGCAGTAGGGCGCATATTCAACTCCGACTTCGGCTTATTCTATCAAGTACCGCTTAACTCGGGCGCTCTCTACAGCACGACCCAGACGATCGATACGTATGTGTATCGGGCACTCATGCAGATGAATGATATCGGGATGTCGGCTGCGGCAGGCTTCTATCAGTCAGTTGTCGGGCTTGTGCTGGTGCTGATCGCGAATAAGCTAGTCAAGCGAGCGGATCCGGATAATGCATTGTTCTAAGGGAGGGATGAACGTTGGAGATTACATCTAGAGGCGAAAGAATATTCAAAAGATTCGCATTTATCAGCATGGCACTTCTTTCGATCGTCACGATACTACCGTTCATCTTGATGATCGTGGCATCATTTACAGACGAGAAAGACTTGATCTTGAACGGATACCGATTCTTCATATCGAACATCAGCTTCGATGCGTATATCTATCTGATCAACCAATATGAGATCATCGTCAGGGCGTATGGTGTAAGTATCCTCGTTACGGTTGTCGGAACGGTCGCTAGCTTGGTCTTAACGACGATGCTTGCCTATCCGATGTCTAGGCGAGATTTTAAGTACAAGAACACGTTAGCGTTTGTTGTATTCTTCACCATGCTGTTCAGTGGTGGTATCGTTCCCTCCTACATGCTCTGGAGTCGTGTGTTCGGGATTACGGACTCGTATCTGGCGCTGATCTTGCCGAACTTGCTCATGCCAGCCTTCCACGTGCTGCTCGTTCGCAACTATTACCAGACGAGCATCCCACATGACCTGATCGAATCGGGACAGATCGATGGAGCGAGCGAGTTCAAGATCTTCTTCCGCATCATGTTTCCGCTGTCCATCCCCGTCGTTGCGACGATCGGCTTATTCACAGCTCTGGCATATTGGAACGACTGGATTAATGCACTGTACTATATCTCAAGTCCGAAGTACTTCGGAATCCAGAACTTGCTCATAAGGCTTATGAACAATATTCAATTCCTTCGTTCTAGTGAGGGGAGCGCACTGATAGGAGCGGGCTCTGTCGAGCTGCCTAGCACCGCGATACGCATGGCGATGGGTGTGGCAGGCTTGCTGCCGATCCTGATCCTGTTCCCGTTCACACAGAAATATCTGATCAAAGGCGTGTTATCGGTGCGGTGAAAGGCTAACAGATGGCTAAATTAATGGCGAAGGGTGTGTCAATGTATGAAGGTTCAACAAGTAATCGATGCGATCTTGGACGACTGTCAGGTTCGCCTGCCGGAGGATAAGACTTGTGACATCTTAGTGAGTGGGAGCAAGGACATGGAGGTGACAGGCATCGTCACGACCTTCATGGCAACGGTGGATGTCATACGCGAAGCGGCTTCACGTGGTGCGAACATGATCATCACTCATGAGCCTACGTGGTTCACGGGAGCGGATAACACCGAATGGCTGCTCGAAGATCCTGTATATCGGGAGAAGAAAAGATTGATCGAGGAGCATCAGGTTGCGATATGGCGCTTCCATGATCATATGCATATGGCGAAGCCAGATCGAATCTACGATGGACTGAACAAAGAGCTAGGATGGGAGCATGTCTATCGTAATGACGGGGCATTCTCACACATCTACGATATTGAGACGACTACTCTGACGGAGCTTGCGGGGTTCTTCAAGTCGAAGCTGGGCATGGATGTCATCCGCATCGTTGGCAAGCCGGATATGAACTGCTCGAAGGTAGGGATACTCGTCGGTGGCGGAAGTCTGGGACTTGGTAAAGAGTATATGCCGATGGAGTTCATGAGAGAGCATGAGCTCGATGTGGTCGTATGCGGTGAGATTACAGAGTGGACGCTGTGCGCCTATGTGAACGATGCACAGATGTTAGGCTTGAATAAAGCGATGATCGTCCTCGGCCATGAGCGCAGCGAAGAATGGGGCATGAAGCATATGGCGGACTGGTTACGATCCCTCGTGAACGGCATCCCAGTAACGTTTATCGACTCTAAAGAGCCTTTCCAGTATGTGTGAGTACACGGTGGGATGATCAGTTGATGGATAGGGCACCTATGTGGTGTATTGAGACGATGCACAGAGAGAAGAGAATCCTTCATCATATATCAGTCAGCATAATGATGGGAGTCGGTGGGGAATATGCTGAATCTACATGATTCGATACAATTTACTGAGAAAGCGAATGACTTCTTAGCGATCGGTGAACTCCTCATAGATATGATCTCGGAAAACTATGATGATCCGGTCCATAATGATAGATATAGTAAGTTCTTCGGAGGTTCGGCATCTAATCTAGCAACCAATGTGAAGAGGTTAGGCCTCCGAGCTAACGTCGCATCTGCCGTAGGCAGGGACGGGTTCGGCCAATACCTGACACACCAGGTAGAGCAAGCCGGTATGTCCACCTCGTATATCCAACAGACGGATTACTCGACGAGCATGGTGGTCGTCACGAAGAGTCGTGCGACGCCTCAGCCGATCTTCTATCGCGGTGCAGACTATCACTTAGCGCTCACACCAGAGCTAGAGCAAGCAGTTAGAGATTCGAAGATCGTACACTTCTCATGCTGGCCGTTGTCGATGCCTCCATCTCGGCAGACGATCGAACGCGTCATCGAGATCGCGAGAGATAGCGGCACATGGATCGGCTTCGACCCGAACTATCATCCGATGATCTGGAACAAGGGTGAGGATGGGGTCGCGTATGTGAGATCCATCATCCGTCAAGTCGATGTGATCAAGCCATCTGAAGACGATGCAGAACGTCTCTTCGGCACAGATACGCCGGATAACCAGCTTGCGAAGTTTCTAGAGCTAGGAGCGAGGCTAGTCGTCATGACACTGGGGGCAGATGGGACGATCGTCTCGAACGGCAAGGAGACGGTGCGGTTAAGCAGCTGCGCGAAGGAAGTCGTCGATACGACGGGTGCAGGAGATGCATTCTGGTCCGGCTTCTATACGGGGATCGTTCATGGCTATACGATCTTAGAAGCTGTCAAGATCGGTATCGCGATTAGTGCGCATAAGCTGAAGCATCTAGGGCCGGTGCTCGCATTTCCAGATCTGATGGAGATCACGTCTAGCAAGGAGTACAGGGGGTTAGAAGTATGACGATGAAGAACAAGGTACAGTTGATTACGTATGCGGATTCACTGGGTGGTGACCTGAAGAAGCTCGACGAGGTGTTGAAACGATATTTTCCAGATCTGTTCCAGGGTGGCGTTCACATCCTACCGCCGTACCCTTCATCAGGTGATCGAGGCTTCGCTCCGCTGACCTATATGCAGATCGATCCACAGTTCGGGACGTGGGAGGAGATCGAGACGATCGGCGAGCGGAATGGGATCATGCTCGATGTGATGGTGAATCATATGTCCAGACAGTCCGAGTACTTCCAAGACTTCCTCCGCAGAGGTCGCAGCTCAGCTTATGCAGACATGTTCATCACGCTAGATAAGATCTGGCCTGATGGTGAGCCTGTCCAAGAGGATATCGACAAGATGTTCCTGCGGAGGAAGACGCCGTACTCCACCTTCCGCATCGAAGAGACTGGGGAAGAGGAGAAGGTATGGACGACGTTCGGCAAGACGGACCCTTCGGAGCAGATCGATCTTGATATACACGAGCCGAGTACTAGGCAATATCTGAAGGACATATTCCGTCACTTCAAGGCGCATCACGTTAACATGGTACGTCTCGACGCGGTCGGGTATGTGATCAAGAAGCCGGGCACGAGCTGCTTCTTCGTGGAGCCAGAGATCGACGAGTTCCTGGATTGGATCGCGAGCCTCGCCAGCGAGCTGGACATCGCGTTGCTGCCAGAAGTGCACGCTCACTACTCGATCCAGTACAAGCTGGCGGAACGAGGGTTCTGGATCTATGACTTCATCCTGCCATACACGATCTTAGATTCGCTGCTTAATCAGACGAGCTCTATGCTACGGAACTACCTGAAGACTCGGCCAGCGAATCAGATCACGATGCTGGATTGTCATGACGGCATCCCGGTCAAGCCCGATCTGGATGACTTGATCGATACGGAGCAAGCGAGACGGACTGTCGATACATGTGTCGACCGAGGTGCTAATCTGAGCTACATCATATCGGATGAGCATAAGTCCGAGGATGGCTTCGATGTCCACCAGATTCGCTGTACGTACTATTCAGCACTTGACCATCACGATGATGCTTATGTGGCTGCGCGTGCGATTCAGCTGTTCGCACCGGGTGTACCACAGGTATATTATGTCGGGTTACTAGCAGGTGAGAACGATGAGGAACGTGCTGCTGAGATCGGTGACGGTCGCGAGATTAACCGACACAACTACGATATAGCGGAGATCGAGCAAGCTATGGAGCGCGAGGTCGTGCAGCGGATCATCCGACTGATCCGTTTCCGCAACGAATATAGTGCGTTTGACGGCGCGTTCACTGTGCTGGACAGCTCGGATCATGAACTAATCATGGACTGGAAGAACGAGGATAAGTGCTGCACGCTACATGTCGATCTGAGAACCTATCGATCCGTCATCACCTACGTAGACGAGCAAGGCGAGCAAGCGCTGTACGTAATATAACATATATAGCGGATATGGAATTCGGGTACGAACAGAATACCTCTATGCTAATGGGTTCGATGCCCTCTTTAGGTCAACCGGTTAGCATAGGGGGTTACATATAAGGGAATACGGCGTAGTGTGTTCGGAGTTGACGCAGGGTAATATGGCTATGATAACCGCCTAGCCGCCTGGCTGAGTGATCAGCGCCCAAGTAATAGTGTGGGTGCGATTCCTCGCAGGCGGCCTATTTTATCCCTATGTCCGTCATTCATACAAGCGTCTAAGAGCCGAGGGCGTATACAATACAGTAACTCTGCCATCTGATGCCACGTGATCTAGATCGCGGAGTGGAAGTGTTGTACAGCTTGTAGGAAGGGGAGATAACGATATGTCTCATGATTGGATAGAAGCATGCAAAGATCGGTTAGATCCCGAACTACTAACGAAACTACGCCAGCCTGAAGCATCTGATCAGCAGACACATCAAGTGATCGTCTGTCTGAAGGAGCCCGCGAGGAGCGCGAGGATCGAGGATCTGTGCAGCATGCAGACGTCAGATATGGCGACATCGATGCCTTCAGTAGGGATGCTTGCCGGCAAGCTCTGTGCACAGACGATCAGAAGTCTGGCTGAGCATCCCGATGTACAGATGATCAGCGTGGACAGGAAAGTGAAAGCGCTGCTTAATGCAGCGACGCAAGCGGTGGAAGCAGCTGCGGTGCGCAGCGTATACGGGCTAACGGGCCGAGGGATCGGCATCGCGATCCTCGATACGGGGGTGTATCCTCACCCCGACCTTACGATGCCGTCTAATCGCTACATCACCTTCGTAGACTATATCCAGCATCGCCCAGATCCTTACGATGATAACGGACACGGCACGCATGTCGCGGGATGTGCGGTGAGTAACGGATATATCTCAGGTGGCGTATACAGCGCACCTGCTCCGGAAGCGAATATCATCGGCATCAAGGTGTTGGATGCACAAGGTGAAGGGACATACGCTTCGATCCTGGCAGGGATCAACTTCTGCATCCAACATCGGGATGCGCTCGGGATCCGCATCATGAACTTATCGCTCGGTGCGATCCCGGTGACATCTCATGTGAACGACCCGCTCGCCGCAGCCTGCCGTTCAGCATGGCGGGCAGGCATCGTCGTCTGTGCTGCTGCTGGCAATACTGGGCCGACCGGGACGATCCATACGCCCGGCTATGAGCCGCTGATCCTGACGGTAGGCGCTGTAGACGATGCCAACACCGCTCCTCGTACGGACGACCGATATGCTGACTATACGAGTCGAGGCCCGACCGTCGACGGGTTCATCAAGCCGGACGTCGCAGTGCCAGGGACGAGCATCACGTCACTCCTGTCACCGAGCTCTGTGTTAGCTGGACAATACCCGGGGAACATCGTTGGGGAATGGTATCTGACGCTGACCGGCACCTCGATGGCGACACCGATCTGTGCAGGAGCAGCGGCGCAGATCCTGCAGGCGTATCCATCCTTCACTCCCGACCAGGTGAAGGTGCTGATCAAGGAGACGGCACAATATTTTCAAGCGAATGTACCTGGTTATCTGCTCGTGTCGCGTGCGGTACAGCTACCAGTTCAGTAATCGCACTCTCCCTTAAGGTATGGGTAACGTCAGAGGGTAACGTCTTGCCGTTACCCTCTTTGGTTTATGATACTGTACCAGAATCTCTCAGATGATATAATACGGTCGAAGAGGAGGGATTCGCATATGAAAGCGCAATTACTTGTCGACAGTGCTTGTCTACTAGGTGAAGGGCCTGTATGGGATGATAGGAGCGGCACGCTCTGGTGGGTCGATATCGATGGGAAGCAGCTGCACCGTTATGTGGTACGGGAGAAGCGACATGAACAAGTCGCTCTTCCGGTTAAGGTC
>Ga0180215_1002675_pt1 | contig 17639 bp, 15 predicted proteins | sample eDN3rd37CBELigBY_FD_128871 | JGI IMG/M metagenome (GOLD analysis project Ga0180215, IMG submission 128871) | Enriched backyard soil microbial communities from Emeryville, California, USA - eDNA 3rd pass 37_C BE-Lig BY (version 2) (version 2) | ecosystem: Environmental > Terrestrial > Soil >... | reverse complement strand
TGCTTTAGATCATTATCTAAAAGTACACACTGTAATATAAATTGAACCGCCGTATACGGAACCGTACGTACGGTGGTGTGAGAGGGGCGAAAATAATTAGATTATTTTCCCTCTACTCGATCATCAAATTTTGTCGGAAATTCCCGAAAAGTGAATAAATCTGGAAAATCGAAAATAAATGAGATGGAACAATAAATAAATTCAAATAATAGAAAATAAAATAGAAAAATAGTAAATAAAAGCTCAACCTAAAGATTTTCCATTAGTCGCTTCGCGATTTTTTCATAATCATCCCGGTCAATTCCAGGTGCAAATTCCTCAGGTAATTCTTCTAAGTTCGGAATTGGTGCCCCTTTTGGAGCTCCCTCTTTTACAGTGAGTCGATCTCCGCTTTCAGGATTCGTGCCTTTCCAAATTTGTCTTATATCAGCATAATCCCCTACATCATTCCATGTATAAAGGATATTACCCAGTCCTTGATCCTCAAACTTGCGGGCATGATCAAATTTTCGGTTGGATAGATCAGGGATCGGGACCATCTTTTTGACATCTACGCCGGTTGCGATTTCCAGCGCCTTGGCATAGGCTAAAACATGTGTACCGCCGCGGACTAGCAAGTATCCAATCATTTCTCTGGCTGTTTCATGCTCGGTCATTTCATAGACTCTCATTTTATGAGTTCTTGCACCTACTTCAAGGAAGAAGTTATGAAGTAAGTCAAGTACCAGGTTTCCGCTACTAAAAACATAGTCACCATTCCATGGGCGCCCCATTGAATCAGCGGCTAAGGCGGTTTGAGCTGTAGCGATAAAGTGAAGAGTGTTTCTGCTGTCTTTTCCTTCTCGTAAAGGAGTGACATCAGGGTCTCCTGTATAAAAGGTGTTACCCTTTGATAAGAGATTGATCGTGTTGGAAACAAGTTCAACATGACCAAATTCTTCTGCTGTAATACTGGCTACAAGGTCATAAAATGGTTTTAGCTTATCTTTTCTCCGGAAATTAAAAGATTGATACATATAGTTGTTAAGTGTGGACATTTCACCGAATTTCCCACCTAACAGCTCCTGTACGGCAGCAGCTGCATTAGGATCTCCGTGTTCGGGGACAGGCAGGGCAATCAGCATTTTGTTTTCACGTTTAAACATCGTACTCCTCCTTTACCCTTTTGGGATAACCCAGATAATTTGTTGAGTACGAATATAGAAAGGAGAACCTCCGGATTCGACAACAATATGGTCAGGCATAACCGTTTTAAGCTTACCGGAAACTGATCCGCGGATTGTTTGGACAACAACGAAAGCACCTGTGATACCTTGAAGAGTTTGATACACATACGGATCGACGTGACTAACAAAAGAAGGGGTTTGTTGATTCATGATGATGATTTCACTCCTTTGTTGACTATTTGAACAGTTCAATATATGAAGGAGGTAGGGGAGTTATTACATGGGTTCAGAAGGGAAGTAGAGGATTAAACCAAAAAAGGCCGACCCATTTTGTCAACCTCATGTAAGTTATGTTGTATCGCCGTGAATCAATTCAACATCAACAACAGTGTTGTTGACGAAATCTGTTTTTTTGCTTTCAATCTGATCAATTAATGCAGAACAAAGGGCTTTACCAATGCGATCCAAAGGCTGTTTAACTGTTGTAAGTTTCGGGTGCTGCATTAGACGTGTAAAACTATGATAATCGTAGCCTATTATTTTTAGTTGTTCAGGTACTTTTATTCCATTTCTTGTGGCGTATACATAGAGGGTATATGCCATGATATCGTTACTGCAAAAAACACCATCATAATTTCCTAACTGTGGTGATATTACCTGTTCAATAAAATCCCAATTATCCTGGAATGCAGCTTTAATGTGAGCGCCTTCGATAATAGTGAAATGAATATTGTTTTTCATGCATGTCAATTGAAAAGCATCGCTTCTTCTATTTGGCAACAAGTCGTATTTCAGGGGACCTGAAATGTGAAGCAGGTTTTTGCATCCGTTTTCAATTAAGTGTTTAGTTGCAATTTCTCCACCTTTGTAATTATCACCTGCAACATAGGAAATGGAAGATGAAATAATTCGATCAAATGAAACGATTGGCATAGATACTTTCAAATAAGATTCAATTTCTAGAGAATGGCTGCACATGATAATGCCATCAACCCTGTTTTGTCTAAGCATACTAATATAATTTGCTTCTTTATCTGAATCTTGTAGAGAGTTGCAAACAAGAATTTTGTAATTTCTTTCATTGGCGTACGCCTCAATCCAATTAATTAATTCTGAAAATAGTGGATGACTTAGATCTGGTACAATGACGCCGATTAAATAAGATTGATTTTTTAATAGTGCTCGAGCTATTTGATTTGGATGGTAATCTAATTGTTCCATTGCCTTTTCAACCTTCTGACGAGTCTCGCTCCCGATATATCCTCTGCTATTTAGTACTCGTGAGACGGTTGTAATGGAAACCCCAGCCAGCTCTGCTACATCTTTGATGCTTGCCATCTTTTTAAACCCCTTTAAAATGAAATCCCTACTTTATTTATATCGAATATACTGTAACTTGTAAATGTAAATTAGAAAGCGATTGCAAAAATGTTTTACCTATAACTTTTTTTAAAAGCTATAAAATAATTATTGGAAACATATCATATAGAAAGAAAATATGTCAATCGTTTTCATATAAAAATGAAAATTTATATAAAAACGATTAAAGAGAGGATTAGATATATAAGAGATGTAGGGGGTTTTTAGAAAAGAATTTGAAAAAAACTTTATGAAAACGTTTGACACAATTATAGGAAGGTAGTACAATAACCCCTGTAAGCATTTACATTAAACGCTTTCTAAAATTGATAGAAAAAAAGACTAACAGAAGAAAATAACATGTATATAAATGAGCCAAATGCTGCAAGTTATTATTACAACATTTTTCATCAGTTTAGGCAAGCGGTTGCATCAAATTTTATCTACTTTATAGGAGTGAACAGGATGAAGAGTAAAAAGTTATATTCTAAATTAGTTTCAACTTTAGCGGTATCTGGATTACTTTTGGCTGGTTGTGGATCTGGTGGAGACGCTGGTAACGGTGCAGCTTCAGAGGATCAAATCACAATTGATATTTTCCAAGGGAAAGTCGAGTTTAATGAACAATTCAATGCATTAGCAGAGAAGTATGAAGAAGAAAATCCTGGCGTGAACATTAACATCACAAGTGTTGGTGGTGGAACAGATTATATTAGTTCATTAAAATCTCAGTTTTCATCAGGTGAAGAACCAGAAATCTTCAGTATTGCCGGTCCTTCTGAGGCAGATCAATTTAAAGAGTATCTAACGGATTTATCGGATACAAAATCTGCTGAAGCAGCTCTAGAAGGTACCTTAACTGCCGTAACTGAAGGTGAGAAAGTATTAGGATTACCATTTAACCAAGAGGGTTATGGTCTTATCTATAACAAAGCTATGTTTGAAAAAGCGGGAATTAATCCGGAAGAAATTTTAACATATGAAGATTTAGAAAAAGCAGTAAAAACATTAGATAGCAAAAAAGATGATTTAGGTATTGAAGCTGTATTTGCATTACCAGCTAAAGAAAAGTGGGTAGTCGGTAACCACCTTGCAAATGTATACTTCGCTCCGGAATTTAATCATGACGTTTTAGAAGCATTCAATGCTGAAACAGTAGGTTTTGAAAAAGGCTCTGAAATGCAAAAAATGCTTGATTTACAGAACAAATACTCTGTTCAGCCTTCATTAAGTCTTGATTATTCACAACAAGTTGAAGAGTACTTCTCTTTAGAGCAAGTGGCAATCATTCAACAAGGAAACTGGATCTATCCATCAGTTTACGAAATGGACTCTGAATTTGCAGAGAACAATGTCGGCATTTTACCAATTCCGGTTGAAGGATTTGAAGGCAGCCTTCCAGTAGGTATCCCTAACTATTGGGCTGTAAATAGCAACAGTGATGAAAAAACCGTACAAGCTTCTAAAGATTTCTTAGATTGGTTGTACACATCTGACACTGGTAAAGAAGCAGTATTGAACGACTTTAAATTTATCCCTGCATATGAAGGGTATGATACATCAAAAATTTCAGATCCTATTTCAAAAGAGATTTATGAGTATGCATCAGCAGGGAAAACAATTGGATGGGTGTTCCTAGGCTACCCTAGTGCTTGGGGAGATGATCTTGGAGCTAACATGCAAAAATACCTTAGTGGTGAAATGACTTGGGAAGAACTTGAAACGAATTCAATTAAGAAATGGGAAGAAAAACGAAAATAATAAAAGCTAAAAGCAGCTAGCAAAGCGTGTGAGTGCTTTGTTAGCTGTTATTTCAAATAGTAGATACCCGTTTATTATTTAGGTTTTAAAAATCCCTGAGAAGCTATCTTGTAGTGAAGTCTTATGTAGAAACAATTTTGGAGGGATTAGCATGCGAAATCGAGATTTATCATTCTGGTTATTTTTGTCACCGGTATTACTAGGTTTAGGGCTGGTTGTTATTGTGCCATTAATCATTGGAATTTACTATTCGTTTACAGACTGGAATGGACTAAATGCATCTCAGTTTTTAGGATTTGAAAATTACATTAGAGTATTCCAGGACGAGAGTTTTCGGTCAGCCTTATGGTTTACTATTAAGTTTTCAGTCGTAACTGTTATATTGTTAAATGCACTAGGTTTAGGTCTAGCGATATTAGTTACTAGAAATATAAAATCGAATAATTTCTTGCGTACAGTGTTCTTTATGCCTAACTTAATCGGTGGGTTAATTCTTGGATTCATTTGGCAGTTTATTTTTATAAGTGTGTTTGATGACATTGGAAAGGCCCTTGGAATAGAAGCATTAAGTGGTTGGCTGTCAACAACAAATACAGGTTTCTGGGGATTGGTTATTTTAACATGCTGGCAAATGGCCGGTTATATCATGATAATTTATATCGCCTATTTAGAAAGTATTCCACATGATTTAATTGAAGCAGCGCAAATTGATGGAGCGAACAGTTTGCAACGATTTAAAAACATTACGTTCCCGCTTGTTGCACCTGCTTTTACAGTTAGTATGTTTTTAACATTATCAAACTCATTTAAGATTTATGATCAGAACTTATCATTAACAAATGGTGGTCCATTCGATTCAACGCAAATGGTGGCGATGGATATCGTAAAGACGGCTTTTACTAGTAATGAGATGGCTTTAGGTCAAGCAAAGGCTGTTGTGTTCTTTGTTATTGTTGCATTAATTGCTATTACACAGGTTTATTACAACAAGAAACGGGAGGTTGACATGTAATGAAGAGCAATAAACGTAATTTATTTTTAATTGAAATAGTTGGTCTCTTGCTCGGACTACTATGGCTCTCACCGTTTTACTTAATGCTTGTTAATGCTTTTAAAACGAAGAAAGAAATCTTTATGAGTGTTCTCAGTTTCCCTGAAGCATTAGCAACAGAAAACTTTGTTCGTGCATTTGATGATTTGGATTTTGTTAATTCACTTGTGAACTCTTTGATCATTTCGGTTTGTAGTATCGCTGTTATTGTCATTTTCTCTTCAATGGCAGGATATGCTTTAGCCCGTAATAAAAGTAAGCTTAGTTCAGTCTTGCTATTAGTGTTTGTGGCTGCGATGCTCATTCCTTTCCAATCTGTCATGATCCCGCTTGTGTCACTATTCGGTAGTGCAAATATGTTGAATCAAGCCGGCCTAATCTTTATGTATTTGGGCTTTGGTTGCAGCTTATCAATTTTCCTATACCACGGAGCAATGACAGGGATCTCAAAATCTCTTGATGAAGCTGCTATCGTGGATGGAGCAAATAAGTTTCAAGTCTTTTGGTTTATCATTTTTCCATTGCTAAAACCAATCTCAGTTACTGTTGCAATCCTTAATGTCATTTGGATTTGGAATGATTACTTATTGCCATCGTTAATTTTAGGTGAATCAAGTGCTACGATTCCTTTGAAAATGTTCTTTTTCTTTGGACAGTATACAAAACAATGGCATTTGGCTTTAGCCGGTTTAACATTGGCGATTATTCCGGTTATTATTGGTTATTTCTTTGCGCAAAAGCAAATTATTAAAGGTGTGGCAGAAGGGGCCGTTAAGTAGTAAAGAAATGACGTTTTAGTTGATTACAAGGTTTACATCCTTTAGGTGCTAAAGAATGGTACTTGGAGTTTGTAAACCTGTATATCTTTTTCTTGGAGGTGAATGAATTGAGAGAATCCGGAATTGTGGGTGGTCTTCATTATCTTAGTGTATGGATCATGAGGCTGGGAATGATAAATATCTTATGGTTTCTAAGTAATCTCCCAATCATGATCATTAGCTTTATTCTACTATTTGCAGAAGATATGGGTGTTGTTCTGGTCTTATGTTTGCTTCTATTTATACTCGCTCCGATTATGTTATTCCCTTCAACAGCTGCACTTTTTTCTTCCGTTAGAGAGTGGCTGGTCATGAAAGAAGATCAACCTCCGTTATTTAGTGGTTTTATAAGATTTTATAAAGAGAATTATAAGAAAAGCTTTGTGGCAGGATGTATCATGTCTTTACTCTGGATGATATGGTTGGTCGATTATTATTATTTCAGTCAAAAAAATGTCATTCTGTTCATGGTATTTCTTATGATGGGAATCATGTTGTTTGTTGTAACGATTAACTATTTTTCTGTGAATGCTCACTATAATATGACTGTACTAGGTACATTGAAAAATGCCCTTATTTTAACTGTAGGAAGGCCTATTTTAACGGTTATTATTGTATTAAGTAGTTTGTTAATCGGATATACAAGTTTAGTTAAGGTACCTCCATTAATTCCTTTCTTTTCGATGTCTCTCATTGCATTTATCTCCTTTTCTTCCTTCTATAGTTACTATTTGAAGGTCAAGCAAGCATTATCGTAAAGGGTCATATCGATGGGAGAGTGTGAATCATGAACAAGCACCAAGAAATGATAGAGAAAGCGCATGAAGAACTGAACAAGTATAAGAAAAGTGTGTCTGATCATGAGTGGAGTTTGCAATATCATGTTATGCCGCAAGCAAACTGGATGAATGATCCAAATGGATTTTCAATGTTTAATGGGGAGTACCATCTGTTTTATCAGCATCACCCATATTCACCTGAATGGGGTCCGATGTACTGGGGACATGTTAAAAGCAAGGATTTGGTTCATTGGGAACACCTCCCGATCGCTTTAGCTCCAAGTGAGCCGTATGATATTGATGGGTGTTTTTCAGGGAGTGCGATTGAAAAAGATGAAAAATTATTTCTGTTTTATACAGGGAATAGGTGGACAGGCCCTGACCAGGACAAGGATTTGAAACAAGTCCAATGTCTGGCTGTTAGTGACGATGGTATTCATTTTGAAAAAATTGCGGAAAATCCTGTGATAGAAGCAGCACCTTCTGGTGATATACATCCATTTCATTTTAGAGATCCAAAGGTTTGGAAAGAAGGAGATTATTACTACTGTGTGTTAGGTTCACAAACAAAAGAGCGAATTGGGCAGGCATTGCTTTATCGTTCACCAGATTTATTAAAATGGGAATTTGTTAATGTGATGGCAAGAGGAACTGGGAATATGGGCTATATGTGGGAGTGTCCTGATTTGTTTTCTCTATCTGGGCAGGATGTGTTAGTCATGTCACCACAGGGGGTGAAACCCGAGGGGGATATATATCACAATTTGCATCAATCGGTTTATGTGTTGGGGAAGTTGGATTTGCAACAGGGGAAATTCCAATTTGATCAGTTTCAGCTCTTAGACTACGGGTTTGATTTTTATGCACCACAGACAACAGTAGATCATCTTGGAAGAAGGGTTTTAGTTGGTTGGATGGCAATGTGGGAAAGTGAGATGCCGGAACAAGAGCATGATTGGGCAGGAGCTATTACGATCCCGCGTATCATGTCTATTGAAGAGCATCGTGTGAAATGTGTTCCTGCTCCGGAATTGGAAACTCTGCGTTTTAATCAGGTTTCGTATTCTAATGTGTTAATGGATGGAAGCAGAATTTTTGAAGGTGTTGATGGAGATTGTTTAGAGTTGAATGTATTACTTGATATGAAGCAAGCATCGCAATTCGGGATCAATCTTCGTATGGACACAGCAAGTACCGAAAAAACAGTGTTAACGTTTGACTGTCAAAATCAAAAATTGACTCTTAACCGTGATTACTCTGGAAAAGGACCTGGTGGTGAACGAAAAGCACCAGTTGAACTAAATAAAGGGAAATTACAGCTTACATTGTTTTTGGATAAATCATCACTAGAGGTTTTTATCCAAAATGGAGAGAAAGTCATGACGGCAAGAATTTATCCTGATGAACATTCAAAGGGAATTGAATTTTTTTCAGATGGAGAAGTCGAACTTCTCAAGCTTGATAAATGGTCGTTAAGAAGAAGTATTTCCTGATTCTTATACTTTTTGGAAAGGAGGTTTTGATATGGTTACGATTAAAGATGTGGCAAAGTTGGCAAATGTTGCACCATCTACTGTTTCTAGGGTGATTGCGAATAATCCAAGAATTAGTGAAAAAACAAAAAGGCGCGTTCGGGAAGTTATGGAGGAATTAGGGTACCACCCTAACTTTCAGGCGAGAAACTTAGCATCAAAGAGCTCAAAATCAATAGGTGTCATTATGCCAAATTCTACATATCATGCCTTTCAAAACCCATTTTTCCCGGAGGTTTTAAGAGGGATCAGTATGAATGCTCACGAAAACCTATTCGGCATATATCTATCCACAGGTTCTACGGAAGAGGAGATTCATGAAGAAATTGTTTCAATGGTTCAAGGGAGACGAGTAGATGGTATTGTCATGTTGTATTCACGAGTGAATGATCAATCAATGAGATACTTACATGACTGTCAATTTCCATTTACTGTTGTAGGAAGGCCTTATGAAAATGAGGATAGAGTGACATTTGTGGATAACGACAATATTTATATAACAAAGCAAGTGACAAATTATCTTATTCAATTAGGACATAGGAATGTTGCGATTATAGGTGGCAGTAAAGAGTTTGTCGTTACTCTTGATCGTATTAATGGATATAAAAAAGCGTTAGAAGAAGCTGGTATCCCTTTTCGCCCTGAATTTATTGTCCATGAAGATTCAACCAAGAAGAGTATTAAAACAGCTGTTACATCGCTAATGGGGCTGCCATCACCCCCAACTGGAATTGTAACAATGGATGATATGGTTGCATATGAGACTACTAGTCATTTAGAAAAGCTTGGCCTTCTTGTTCCTAATGATATTTCAATTGTTGGGTTCAATAATTTAATGTTATCAGAGCACTCGAGACCGCCGCTAACGTCTGTTGATACATCTACTTATGAGCTGGGATACCATGCTGCAAATTGCTTAATTGAAAAAATTAAGGAACCAAGCGTGCTGGCCAAAAGAATTACGATCCCCACAAAGTTTATTGAACGAAAATCTTGTGCGCAAAGAGGAACTCATAATATCTAAATTTTTATCTTGGTTGGTTTCGCGAAGATTATTGCACATGAGTAATAGTATTACTCTATAGTGAAATGGAGCGGAAGACACTTGACTCCTGCGAGAAGTAGTGGAAAGGCTGAGACCCCGCAGGAGAATCTTGTGTCTGGAGCGCAATGGAACGAACTAAATTTTCAACTTTAATAGATTAAATAATAACAATGTATGCAAAGATCACTTTAATTTTTAAGTGATAATATTGAAATTTTATTATAAATTTGAAAAAGTGAGGTCAATCATCATGAAGAAACATTGGTGGAAAGAAGCAGTAGCCTATCAGATATACCCAAGAAGCTTTATGGATACAAATGGTGATGGAATTGGTGATTTACAAGGAATTATCTCTAAGCTTGACTATATAAAGGACTTAGGAATTGATGTGATTTGGATCTGTCCGATGTACAAATCTCCTAATGATGACAATGGCTATGATATTAGTGATTATCAGGACATAATGGATGAATTCGGGACAATGGCTGATTTTGATCAATTATTAAAAGAAGTGCATAACAGAGGGATGAAACTGATTATCGACTTAGTTATAAATCATACAAGTGATGAACATCCCTGGTTTGTTGAGTCCCGCTCTTCTAAGGACAATCCAAAGCGTGATTGGTATATATGGAGAGATGGAAAAAATGGTAAAGAACCGAATAACTGGGAAAGTATTTTCAGCGGATCTGCATGGGAATTTGATGAGGAAACAAAACAGTATTATATGCATATTTTTTCAACGAAACAACCTGATCTCAATTGGAAAAATCCAGAGGTTCGTCATGCATTATACAATATGATCAATTGGTGGCTTGATAAAGGTATTGATGGTTTCCGAGTCGATGCCATTAGTCATATTAATAAAGAAGAGGGACTCGAGGATATGCCCAATCCAAAAGGATTAAAGTATGTTCCGTCTTTCGATAAACATATGAATGTTGAAGGTATCCATACTTATTTAAAGGAATTAAAGGAAGAAACCTTTGCGAAGTACGATATTATGACAGTCGGTGAAGCGAATGGAGTCAAAGTAGAGAATGAAAAAGATTTAGAAGAATGGATTGGAGAAGAAAAGGGAAAGTTTAATATGGTTTTCCAATTTGAGCATTTAAGTCTATGGAGTGCTGAAAAAAAGAAAAAGCTCGATATCGTGGGCTTAAAAACAGCCCTGACAAAATGGCAAAAGGCTCTTGAAAATAAAGGATGGAATGCCTTGTTTATTGAAAACCATGATCAGCCGCGCAGGGTTTCGACTTGGGGAAATGATAAGGAATATTGGTATGAAAGTGCAACAGCATTAGCCACAATGTACTTTTTGATGCAGGGAACACCATTCATCTATCAAGGTCAGGAAATAGGAATGACGAATGTGAAATTTGCTTCTATAGATGAGTACAACGATGTGGCAGATAAGAATATGTATCGCTATAAACGTGAAGAAGGTATATCACATGAAGACATCATGTCCATTATATGGGCTTCAAGTCGTGATAACTCAAGAACCCCAATGCAATGGTCTTCAGAAAAAAATGCTGGTTTCACTTCAGGAACACCATGGCTTGGATTAAATGCTAATTATCAAAAAATCAATGTAGAGAATCAGCTGAAAGATAAGGGATCGATTTTAAATTTTTATAAGAACATGATTAAGCTTAAGAAGAGTCATGATGTTTTTACGTATGGGGTGTATGATTTACTCTTAGAGAATCATCCTCAAATATATGCTTATACTCGCACGTTGGACGATGAAAAGGTAGTCATTATCTCAAATCTTACAGATGAAACGGCGGAAACAGGAGAGTTTCCAATCTCTGTTTCCAGTGAGGAATTACTGCTGTCAAACTATAAGGTTGAGAATCATGGGGAAGTTGACCGATTCTCGTTAATGCCTTTTGAAGCGAGAGTTTATCGAGTTTAATCTAATGAAATGAATGAAGAAAGAAAAGGTACAAGTAAGGAGATAATCGTTATAGAACTTGTGCCTTTTCTTATTATTAGGGAGAGATAGACGGGGATTTCCTAATTCATTCACTAAACGATATACTTGATTAGTAGAATCTTATTAGGAGGAATTTTCTTTGCAACAAAACCCTAAAGCCATATTTTTAGATATGGATGGAACGATATTAAATCACCAAAATAAAGTAAGTATTTTAACAAAAGAAATAATCGATAAATTAAGGGCGAAAGGAATATATGTTTTCATTGCAACCGGTAGAGCACATGATGAAATAGAGGAAATAGTTCCTGAAGGATTTAAAGTTGATGGTGTGATATCTTCGAATGGGATGGCGGGTTATATAGATGATAAAGCTGTTTTTGAACATTCGTTATCCCGGGAGTTAGTTGATATTCTTATTGAAAGAGCCAGGGTTAACAAGGTATACTATGAGCTTTTTCCTTATCGGGCAGCACGAATATCTTTAATGCAGGATCAACGATATATGCTTGATGAAATTCAAGATCCAAAGCCTGATAGTGTTGGAATTAATGAATGGTTATCACGTAAAAAAGCCATTAAGGAAGAAATATCCTGGGAAACAGAAGTGTCGGGGGATAAGTTTTCGAAATTTTATTTTTTTGCCAGAACAAAGGAACATATTCATCATTGGAAAGAAGAGCTTGAACAATTAAAGAGAGAAATTGATTTTACTATGTCAGTATCCTCAGAACATAATGTAGAAGTTATGGTAGCAAATGTGAATAAAGCAACTGGCATTCAACAGATGATAAAGTCTTTTAATGTAAAGATAGAAGAAGTAATGGCTATTGGTGACAGTGATAATGATATCCAAATGCTTCAATCTGTTGGTTACCCGGTAGCAATGAAAAATGCCCCTGATCGGATAAAGAAGATGGTTAGTGATGTGACGGATTTCACTTGTGACGAAGATGGGGTTTATCATTATCTTTGTAAGTGTTTTACATAATAACCTTGGGCCGGTAGCTTTTTTTGCTGGCCTTTTTGGTTGATACAAAAATGGAATTCTTTAAAATATGTAAGTTTTTATTAAAAATTTATATAGATTGAAATCAAACTTTTCTATTATAATAATAGAAAATAGATAAAGCGCTATCATTTATAAGAATTTATTTTCGGGATAACGTTTTATATATAGGTCTTAATCATTATCATGTTGTTTAAAGTATAAAAGAAAATATTAATGATATCCCCTTGACTTTTGAAGGAAAATAGGTAAAAATTAAGTAAAATATTTTACTAAATGAATATATCTCATTTGGGTTTATATAACATCTACTTTGTTTTGAAGTGAAAAGGGGTGGTTGGAATGGCGAAAATAAAAGATGTTGCTGAAGAAACAGGGTTTTCGATTTCTACAGTTTCCCGTGTGCTTAATAATGACCAAAGCCTTTCTGTACCGGATGAAACGCGTGAAAAGATCTTTGAAGCGGCAGAAAAATTAAATTATCGTAAAAAAACAGTAAGGCCAATAGTGAAAAATATTGCTTTTTTATACTGGTTAACAGATAAAGAAGAACTTGAAGATGTGTATTTTAAATCGATGAGGCTGGAAATAGAGAAGTATGCGAAAAAACATAATATTGAGTTAACAACTTACAAAATTACTGACGGAATTAATGCTATACCTGAAAACATAGAAGGTTTTTTAGCGGTAGGGACTTTTTCTGATAAAGAACTGGCGTATCTGAGAGGGCTGACACCGAATGGAGTCTTTATTGATACAACACCGGATCCGAATCACTATGATTCTGTGAGACCTGACTTAGCTCAAATCACAATGAAAACAGTCGACTTTTTAATTGAAAAAGGTCATGAAAATATCGGCTTTGTAGGCGGCACCTACCATAATCCGAATACTGATGAAGATGAAATGGATATACGTGAGAGAACATTCCGGCAATATATGCAGGAGAAGGGTTTGCTGCAGGAACATTATATTTATTGTCACCGCGGGTTTTCGGTTGATAACGGCTATAATTTAATGAGTCAGGCAATTGAAAAACTTGATGGTAAGTTGCCAACGGCGTTTTTTGTTGCTGGTGATCCAATTGCTGTAGGTTGCCTGCAGGCATTGAATGAACAAGGGATTGCAATTCCGAATCGTGTAAGTGTTGTAAGTATTAATAATATTAGCGTTGCGAAGTATTTATCTCCTCCTTTAACTACGTTCGATATCGATATGAAGGAGATATGCAAGAATGCTATTGAGTTTCTGCTGGAAAGAGTATTGGAGAAACGGAAGATTGTGAAAACGTTGTATATTGGTTCGGAGTTAATCATTAGAAAAAGTACAAACTGATAATATGAAGTTTAAAGGGCGATCTACCATGTATTAGTGGGGATTGCTCTTTTTGTCATTTAATAGCTTTCAACATTGTGGTTAGTAGAAAAGTAATAGGTTTTGTTGTTTTCGTAAAATATTTTACCTATTAACAGTAAAATATTTATTTACATATTTCCTAAACGGTGATATATTAATCTTGTGAAACGCTTTCACCTAGAATGTTTGAAACTTACTTGAAAGGATGATTTTCAATGAAGAGTTATAAAAAATATGCTGGTATTTTTAGTACTATCGCACTAAGTTTAGCTTTAGTTGCTTGTGGACCTCAGGAAAGCAGTGAAGAAGGTTCAGGTTCAAATGAAGCAAATAAAAACAAAGAATACGATTTACTAGTTTGGGAAGATATTGAAAAAGCAGGCGGGATTGAAGATGCTGTTGCGAAGTTTGAAGAAGAACATGATGTAACAGTAAAAGTTGTGGAAAAAGCATATGCCCAACAAATCGAGGATCTACGGTTAGATGGTCCTGCCGGAACAGGTCCGGATGTATTAACAATGCCTGGTGACCAAATTGGGACAGCAGTAACAGAAGGATTAATTAAAGAACTGGACGTTTCTGAGGATGTTCAATCTATTTATACAGAAGTTGCTATGCAATCACAAAAAGTAGACAACAAGGTTTATGGATTACCGAAAGCAGTAGAAACAACAATGCTTTATTATAATAAAGATCTTGTATCAGAGGAAGAATTGCCAACAACTTTAGACGAGTGGTACGAACTTTCTAAAGAAATGACAGATGGAGAAAAATACGGATTCCTGGCATTATTCGATCAAATTTATTACGCACAAAGTATTTTGAGTGGATATGGCGGATACATTTTTGGTACTGATGAAAACGGCGGATTTAATGGTTCAGACATTGGTTTAAATAATGAAGGATCTGTTGAAGGTGCTCAATATATTCAGAAGTTCTATAAAGAAGGTTTATTCCCGGCAGGTATCATCGGTGAGCAGGGAATCAACGTGTTAGAGTCATTGTTCACAGAAGGTAAAGCTGCTGCGATTATTTCTGGTCCATGGAATATCGATCCATTCACAAAGGCTGGAGTAAACTTTGGTGTAGCGAAATTACCAGAGTTAGCCAACGGTGAAAACATGAGTTCATTTGTTGGAGTAAAAAGCTACAATGTAAGCAGTTACTCAAAGAATGCCGAGCTTGCTGAAGAATTTGTAGAATTCGTTGCAAATGAAGAAAACTCTAAAACAAGGTTTGAAGTAACAAAAGAAGTTCCAGCTGTACAAGCTTTAGCTGATGATCCGGTTGTAGCTGAAAGTGAAGCAGCTCAAGCTGTTGCAGAACAGTCGCAATTTGCAGAATTAACACCAAACATCCCTGAAATGAATGAAGTTTGGACACCTGCAGATGCGGCATTACAAACAATTGCAACTGGCAAAGCTGAGCCGAAAGAAGCATTAGACCAAGCGGTTGAAACGATTCAAGGGCAAATCCAAGCCAAACATGGCGGTAAATAAGTAGAAATGAATAATGGTGTCAAACAATGATGATGTTTGACACCATTTACTATAAGGGCACAGTTTGGTGAAACGAGTTGATGTCCGTTCTTATAAAGAGGTGAAAATAGTGCAACATCGTAGAATAGCCTTACTATTATCAATCATTCCGGGCCTTGGCCAATTCTATAATAAGCAATGGATAAAAGGTCTTATGTTCCTTATTCTTGGGGTGTCGTTCTTTGTTGTATTCGGAGATCTGTTGAATATGGGATTTTGGGGCTTATTTACGTTAGGTACAGAGGTACCGCGTGATAACTCTGTGTTTCTTTTGGCAGAGGGGATTATCGCATTGATTGTTACATGCTTTGGTCTAGCTGTTTATTATCTTAACTTACGTGACGCATTTAGAAATGGTAAATTACGTGATGAAAACAAAGGTTTAAGTTCTTTGAAAGAGCAGTACCATAATCTGATTTCACAAGGATATCCTTATGTGATTAGTGGTCCATCTTTGTTTATCTTAATCTTTGCGGTTATTTTCCCTATTCTATTTAGTTTTGCATTAGCATTTACAAACTACGACTTATATCACTCTCCACCTGCTAATCTAGCTGATTGGGTAGGCTTACAAACCTTTGCTGAAATTTTCACAGTTGATATTTGGCGTGCAACGTTCTTTGATGTATTAGCATGGACGGTTATTTGGACGCTGGTAGCTTCTACACTTCAGGTTAGCTTAGGTATTTTCCTGGCAGTATTAGTGAACCAAAAAGAAATTCGTTTTAAAAGGTTCTTCCGTACAATCTTAGTGTTGCCTTGGGCAGTACCTGGATTTGTAACCATCTTAATTTTTGCCGGTTTATTTAATGATAGCTTTGGTGCGGTGAATAACGACATTCTTGCTGCATTTGGAATCGATGCAATTCCATGGTTAACAGATGCAAACTGGTCAAGAGTAGCCCTGATCTTAATGCAGGGATGGTTGGGTTTCCCTTATATATTTATCGTAACAACTGGTGTCCTTCAATCAATCCCTGATGATTTATATGAGGCGGCAACAATTGATGGAGCATCAATGTTCGCGAAATTCAAAAATATTACATTGCCAATGATTTTAATCGCTATGGCACCAATTATTATTACGCAATATACCTTTAACTTTAATAACTTCAATATTATTTATCTATTCAATGGCGGAGGTCCTGCGGTTCCTGGATCAACAGCTGGTGGAACAGATATATTAGTTTCTTGGATTTACAAATTGACCATGCAGTCAAGTCAATATTCTTTGGCAGCAGCATTAACAATTCTTTTATCAGTCTTTGTCATTGCGATTGCACTATGGCAATTCAGAAGAACCAATTCATTTAAAGAGGGGGCTTAAGTGATGTTGACAAACATGAAGAGAAAAAAATTGATCAGTCTCCTAATTTCTTACACAATTTTAGCGTTTATGACTGTTATCATCATTTATCCCTTACTTTGGACAGTTGGTGCAAGCTTCAATCCAGGTAATAGTTTAATTAGTACATCAATTATACCGGAAAATCCAACTCTGGATCACTATAAGGAATTGTTTGCAGGAAAAGAAAGCTTGCAATATGGACAGTGGTATTTAAATTCCTTGAAAATTAGTGTCTTTACAATGATTGGAACGATTCTAAGTGTTTCATTTACTGCATATGCCTTTTCACGCTTCCGTTTTAAAGGAAGAAAAAACGCCTTAACACTATTTTTATTGTTGCAAATGATTCCACAATTTTCAGCGTTAATTGCGTTATTTGTCCTTGCGCAGATTTTAGGAATGATGAATAGCCATTGGTTATTAATTCTTCTTTATATCGGTGGGCAAATCCCAATGAATACGTATTTGATGAAGGGCTATATGGATTCGATTCCAAGAGATTTGGATGAAAGTGCCATGATTGATGGGGCAAGCAATACAAGAATTTTCTGGCAAATTATTATGCCATTATCAAGACCAATGATAGCAGTAGTTGCGATGAATGGATTTACTGGTCCATTAGGAGATTTTGTGCTTTCTTCTACCATTTTGAGATCTCCTGAAGCTTATACATTACCAATCGGTTTATATAACTTAGTTAACGATGTAATGGGAGCAAGCTATACGACGTTTGCGGCAGGAGCCATTTTAATTAGTATTCCAATCGCCATTATCTTTATTCTTTTACAAAAGAACTTTGTATCAGGTTTAACAGCAGGTGGAACAAAAGGATAAGGAATTTCTTTTTAGAGGGAGAGAATTATGTCAAAGATTGAAAAGACTTATACAACAAAAGCAAACTTTATGCTTCACGGCGGAGACTATAACCCTGATCA
>Ga0180215_1002673_pt1 | contig 17650 bp, 8 predicted proteins | sample eDN3rd37CBELigBY_FD_128871 | JGI IMG/M metagenome (GOLD analysis project Ga0180215, IMG submission 128871) | Enriched backyard soil microbial communities from Emeryville, California, USA - eDNA 3rd pass 37_C BE-Lig BY (version 2) (version 2) | ecosystem: Environmental > Terrestrial > Soil >... | reverse complement strand
CCAAGAATAGAACAAGGATGTAAAAGACGGCCGCGCACGCGATGCCTAGACGCAGCGCGTTCATCTTGTTGCGTTCTTTCACCCATTTGCCCGCTATATAAAACATCGTCAGCATCACGACTTGATTCGATAACGTGAACCAGCCGATCATCGCCCAATCCTGCTTCGCCTTCCACAAATACACGTTCACGAACGCTCCGGAGAGCGCATTGGCACAGGCAAACAATGCGTTCACAAGCAGCAGCAGTCTAGTTTGGCTGTCTAGACGCCCACGTTCCAGCGGCTGCTGCTGTTTCCGTTGCTGCATAGTTCGTGCTCCTTTATCTCTCTAATACGTGCAACTCTCCTTATGTTTCCCATAAGCGTTGCGACAAATCAGAGTGGAAGAAAGAGGCGTCTTACCCTACAAATCGTCTTCCTCATCGGTCTGCTGCTCGCTAAGCCGGTTGACCGTCCGATTGCGGTCCTCTTTGGCAAGCCGCTGCAGTGCCGTAAAACAGTGCGTACACACAAACAGCTCTAAACGGAACGGTGCCTTCAAGAACGGAGGAAGCCCGCTGTGCGTAGTTTTCGGGATAAAACCCGTTTCCTGCACAGCGATCTCTCCCGCTTGTACCATATACTCTTGACATTGCGGGCACTCGAGCACATCCTCTTGCGTATCGATAATCCGTTCCACCGTTCGGGTGTAGAGGTTCCAACGGTCATCCGTATCGTCGAAGAAACCCGTGCTCTCCGGCTTCAGCGGCACAGCGATTGTCCGATAATCACTTAACTCATTATAGCAATGCGGACATGTCTTCTCCGGCCCGAATTCCTCATCCCATACGATCTCGCTTTGGCACCAAGGGCATATTTGCTGCGCCATCCGTCCAACTCCTTTTTGACTATGATCAACAAAGTTTCTCACAATTCCGTTACTACGTAATAAATGCCGAGTATAAAAAATATCGCGGCGAAAGTGAACAACGTTCCCCATAAGTACTTGTTCATGAAGTTCGAAGCCTCCCCGTTATTTCAATTCCGCAACCGTCACGCCCGCTCCGCCTTCATTATAAGCCCCTATGCGGAAGGATTTCACATTCTTATGGCGCCGCAAATAGTCTTGAATGCCCGTTCGGAGCACGCCGGTCCCTTTGCCGTGGATAATGTACACTTGCGATAAATTACTCATAATCGCCTCGTCGATGAAGCGGTCTACCTCCATAATGCCCTCCTCGATATTCGAGCCGCGCAGGTCGAGTTCGGTTCGGACATTGTCGCTGCTGCGGGTACGCTTCAGCATCGCGCTCGTTCGTTGCACCGGCGCCTGCTTGCCCTTCTGCGCGGAATCGCCGCCAACCGGCTCCAGGTCTGTCAGCGCAACCTTCATCTTAATAATGCCAAGCTGAACGACGGCGCTGTCCGCATCCTTCTCGACGACATGTCCCTTCTGCCCGAGCGAAATCACCCGCACCTCATCCCCCGGTGACACATCCGCCTTCCCGCGAGGCGCAGCGGCCGCGGATTTCTTCCGCTTCGGCACGGCTTCATCCAATCTGCGCTTCGCTTCGATCAGCTTATGCTCCTTAATCGAAGCACCTTCCTCCAGCGCTTGCTTGCGCAAATCGGCAATGATCGCCTCCGCTTCCGCCCGCGCTTTCGCCAACGCTTCTTGCGCCTCACGCTCGGCTTCGGCGAACAGCTTCTCCCGACGCTCATGCAGCTTTCGCTTTTCCTCAATCAGCTCGCGCCGAAGCTCCTCGGTTTCTTTCCGCAGCGCTTCCGCTTCCCGGCGGTCGGCTTCCGCAGCCAGCCGGTGTTCTTCCAGCTTGCTGATCATCGATTCTACCCGTTGGTCCTCCTCGGTCACCTGCGTTCGCGCCGCCTCAATAATCCGCCGCGATAAACCGAGGCGCTCCGCGATCGCGAACGCGTTGCTCCGCCCGGGCACGCCAACGAGCAGGCGGTAAGTCGGGCGAAGCGTCTCGACATTAAACTCCATGCTCGCGTTGATGACGCCGGGCTGGTCGTACGCATAAGCCTTCAGCTCACTGTAGTGCGTCGTCGCCACAAGACGGCAGCCCGTCTCGCGGATATGCTCTAAGATCGCAATCGCGAGAGCCGAACCTTCCGCAGGATCCGTACCGGCGCCGACCTCGTCCAACAGCACGAGGGAGCGCGGTGTCATGTTACGGAGAATTCCGATGATATTGGTCATATGGCTAGAGAAGGTACTTAAGTTTTGTTCGATGCTTTGCTCGTCCCCAATATCCGCAAACACGGCATCGAATACGCAAAGCTCGCTGCCGTCCTCCGCCGGCACAAACAAGCCCGTCATCGCCATTAAGCTAAGCAAGCCGACGGTCTTCAGCGTTACGGTTTTGCCGCCCGTGTTGGGTCCGGTCACAATGATCGCGGTATATGAATGTCCGAGTTCGAGATCGAGCGGTACCGCTTCCTCTGCCGGAATAAGCGGGTGCCGTCCCTTGCGGATACGCAAATACCCTTTATCATTCACCGCCGGCAAGCTCGCTTTCATTTCTCTGGCCAGCTTCGCCTTCGCAAACAAGAAGTCCAGCTGCCCAAGCAAATCCACATTGACGCCGAGCGTCTCAATGTGCTCCGCAACAAGGGCGGTTAACCGCTGCAAGATCTTCTCAATTTCGCGCTCTTCTTGAATTCTCAGCTCCCGAAGCTTGTTGTTCATCTGAACAATCTGTTCCGGCTCAATGAACATCGTCGCTCCGGAGGACGATTGATCGTGCACGATGCCGCCGAATTGGGAGCGGTACTCACTTTTTACCGGAATGACGAAGCGGTCATTCCGCACGGTAATCAGCACATCCTGAAGCATCTTCTGTACGGATGAACTGCGAATCATCGATTCCAGCCGCTCGCGCACGCGCGACTCGCCCGTTCGGAGCTCTCTCCGAATCCGGAGCAGTTCATCGGAGGCGGTGTCGACAACAGCGCCGTTCTCATCGATGCATCGGCGGATCGCATCCTCTACATTCCGGTGCTCGATGATGCCTTCCGCCAGCGCACCCAGAATCGGGGCTTCGTGCTTTTCCAGGTAGTTCTCAATAAAGCGCTTCACCCGCCGGCCGCCCTGCGCGGTATCCGCGATCGCGAGCAGCTCCGAAGCGTTCAGCATCCCGCCGATGGCGGACCGCTTCAGGCTCGGGCGAATATCCGATATCCCGCCGAAAGGAGCCGTGCCCTTCATTCGGTCTACGGCCGCAGCTTCGTCCGTTCCCTGCAGCCGATGGCGCACTTCCTCCAAATCTCCGCTTGGCAGCGCCGATGCCGCAAGCGCTTTCCCCATAGAGGTAGCGGCATGCGACTCTAATTTATATAAAATCTTAGGGTATTCCAGCTTATCCAATAATTTCTTTTCCATCGAAAGCACTCCCCTCAAGAAAGTATTATATCCAATGCATCGGGGGAACACTAGGGATGCACCGAAACGTTCCCGCGTGCACCAATCTTAACGGGGAGGGCTTCAACATGAGGTTTCTAGGACATGTGGTTCGGTTTATCGTTTCGGCACTCGTCTTATTGCTGGTCGGCGCCTTGGTTCCTCAATTCGAGGTGGGCGGCTTCTGGAGCGCATTGTTCTTAGCGTTGGTGATCGCCCTTTTCGGGTGGGTCATTGAGGGGATATTCGGCAAACGGATCAACCCGTTCGGACGAGGCATTGTAGGCTTTCTGGTAAGTGCGCTTGTCATTTACCTGGCCCAATTCATCGTCGGAGGCGTGCATGTTTCCGTCATCGGTGCAATTCTTGCCGCACTGGTTATCGGAATTATCGATTTGTTTCTGCCGGTGCCTACGCCTTTCGACCGCGGCGAGCGATCGCGCAAAGCGAGGTAATGCCGAGGGAAGGATCAGTCTGCATACGTTCATATGCGGGCTGATTTTTTCTGTCAAATTCTCATAAAGGTCATGCTTTTCAAGACATTTCAAGTTACAATGGGAGTGGCATGAACGGCATGATCAACAAATAAGGGGGATTTGGCAGGAATGAAAAAACTCATCATCATAGCGGCCCTGCTGCTATTTACGATTGCACTGAGCGGATGCGGAGCCGGAAGCGCCTCTGTTCCGGAGGTTGAACCGAACGGAAACACGGTGGATCTTGTGATCGAAGCGACAGACTTCAAATTCGATCAAGCGGAGTACCGCGTCAAAGCCGGCGATACCGTGAACGTCACGTTCAAAAATGCACAAGGTGTGCACGGTATCCAAATCCAAGGCTTCAAAATTAAGCTGAAAGACGGCGAGACCGCTACATTCGTTGCGGCGCCAGGCGAATACCTGATCAGCTGCAACATTATGTGCGGCCCTGGTCACAGCGGTATGAGATCCAAACTCATTGTCGAATAACCATTACTGTGTTCCCATCTGCGTTAACTCGATCCATTCGTTAAATTCGTTCTGAAGCTTCGTGTATTCTTCTTGAAGCTTATTGTATCTCTCAAGCAACGGCAGGTCGGACGACTGAATGTCCTCCGGGATCGTCTGGGCAGGAGCGGCTTGAGCTTTCTCGCCCTCCCTGCTTTGCGCTTGCGCCGAGGCGGCCGCTTCGATCCGTTGCTGTTCTTCTTCCAACTGTTGAATTTTGGCAAGGAGCTCGGCCTTCTCCGCTTCGGCTTCGCGGACGGCGGAATGATATTTCCCTTCCCATTCCGCGGCGCGCTCCGCCCATGCCAGGCTTGCCAACTCCTCTTCTTCCGCAGCCTTGGCATTCTCGTCCTGGAGCTTCTGCACCAGCTGGCGCAGTCTCTCCAGCTCGCCCGCCTTGCCCTTCTCCTTCTCCTCCGTCAATTCGAGTGTCTTCCTCAGCTCCTCAATCCGAAGCTGCGCCTGCGAACGCTCTTCCTGCATTGCGTCCCACTTCGCCCGCAATTGGAAATACTCATCCGCCATGGAGATGAGCGCAAGAACGCTAACCTTCTGTGTGTCCAGCCTTGGGTTGCTCTTCGCAATAGCCGACATATTTTCATTCACATAGGCCGCAATCTGATGCATATACGACTGGCTCTGCGTACCGACCAGCTTATAAGTCGTGCCGAATATATCAACGGTTGTCCGAATTTTATCCTCTGAATTTACGGGGCTCATGAACACCACTCCGCTCCTTTCGACAGCATTCAGCAAAAAAATGCCGAAACCTGTGTCAGCTTTCGTACTAATTCGATATATCCTGCGCAGAATCCTGCATCTTGCTCTAAAGAAAATGATCATTTTTTCTGTTCCATGACGGGAGCGATGCCGAAACGAAAAAAGACCCGCAGGCCTTTCCTTACGGAAAGATCCTGCGGGCTTTAACACGTTCCTTACTGATAATCCTCGACGCAATCGACATGAACCCATCTATTCCCTATTTTCACAAACCCGGGTGTGCAAATTGCCGGTCCGGAAACCATGGTCTCAAATCGGATTTCAGAATGTTCAAGGACTCGGGGGGCGGAATAAGTTGCTGGAATTTGTTTGACTTTTGGAACCATATGCCTCTCATCCCTTCATTTATGATGTGATATTTAGCCAAGCAATTCGTCAATAACGCCCTCAGTGAAGTCTAGTACAACGACTGGTCCCGCATTCCCTAACGAATCCGTGCTTTGATATTCAATCATAAAGACATCGAATCCGAATTTGAACGGACCTGTGTACGCCAACCAATCACCTTCACCGTTGAGGCGGTAAACCGTCTGAACATCCGTTACTCCTGCAGGCGGAGTTAACGTCAATGTAAATCCATCGACATAAACCACACCTCTAGGCGTTGTCGCGTAGCTTTCGGCGAGACTGTAATTCATAACCGGTCCCGGCTGAGCTGCGACGAATTCAACCGTCACTGCATCGGATCCAACTCCCGGGTACAAGGCGTCGCCGCTGTATTGCGCCGTAATGTTGTAAACCCCGCTCTGCAGCGATGTGGTTTCGATCTGGACTGCACCGTTGACAAGATCGTATGTGCCCAGCGACCTCGAATCCGCATAGAACGTTACCGTTCCGCTAGGTGTACCATCCGTACCTGTCACCACAACGGAAAGCACCAGCTCCTCCAGGGTGGAAAGCACCGTACTCGAAGCGGTCAATGTAACCGTTGCTGCAGGCTGCGGAATCGCGGTCGTGAACATTACGCTCGGACCGTCCTCGCTCCAGTTGCCTTCAGCGTCGCCCGCCTCAATCTTCACGTTGTACACCGTGCCCGCCGTAAGACCTGTCAGCTCGTAGCTGTACACTGCCGCGCTCACCGTATCCACCGGTGCGCCATCCAAGAAGATTCGGTACGCCGTCACGCCAACATTGTCTTCCGCCAAGCTCCAAGTCAGCTTCGCGCGGTCCGTCGAAATATCGGACGCGGTAACCGTGCTGCCTGCCGGCCATATCGGCGCTTCTGCGTCACCGTCGAACACGACTTCAACCGTCACACTGGCCGTGAAGCCCTCGTATTGAGCGATGATGACAGCCGTTCCGACGCCAACAGCCTTCACCAGGCCGGAAGGGTCCACCGTCGCTACCGATTCGCTGCTGCTGCTGTAGGTTACGCCGTCAACGATCGGTGCCCGGCTTTCGTCGTCGTACAACGCTTCTGTCACTGCCAACGCCTCGGAACCTACAGTCATCACTTCGCTCAGGCCGCTGAGTTCAATGCCAACGATCACCGGTTCCACTACAGGCTCACTTGACGTCACTGCATTGCTGGCCGCGCTCTCATTGTGAATCCGGTCTACCGCGGTAACGACATACGTATAAGTCTGTCCGCGAACCGCCGTGCGATCCACGTACATTTGCGTCTCGCTGGAACCATTTTTCCTTACCGTTGTCAAAATGTTTCGAGCGTCATCCAAGCTGCCAGCCGTGTCGCCGTCGAAGCGGTACACTACGTAATACGTGACGTCGCTGTCAATTCCGGCATCCTGCCACGTCAGCGCCACACCGTCATCCGTAAAGAACGCCGACTCAACGTCCGGTGCGGACGGAGCCGCATTGTCAATCCACGGCATGGAAGGCACTAACGCCGGGTAACGGAACAAATCGTTCTTCAACAGGTCTGCAACACCGAGCGGATTCTGACCGAAATATTGCGCGCTGTAGAAGAATTGACCTTTGATCTCGTCGAAGCTGCGGTTGAACAGCACTTGGTTCGGCAATTCCGCCGGATTGAGCCACTCTGTAGAGCTGCCAACACGGTAGAACCCGTTGCCTGAATACAGATGAATCTCATGCCCTGCTACCGCATCGCTCCACCATTGCGCCAATACCTCATAAGCCGCAGCCGAGTAGCCGAAATTCCAATAAATTTGCGGCGTGAGGTAATCCAGTTTAATGTTCGGGTTGTTGATCCAGCCGAGCGAATCCGCGTAGATGGCGTCGTAGCTGTTCAAACCGCTCGTATCCGACCCTCTGGGATCGACACTCTTGTTCCGCCAAATGCCGAACGGGCTGATGCCGAACTTCACATAGCTCTTCTCTGCTTTAATTGCTTGGCTGACATTTTCTAGGAACGTATTGACGTTATTCCGTCTCCAATCGCCCTTGTTGGTGAAGTCCCCTTTGTACTGCTGGTATGTCGCGTCATCCGGGAAGTCTACGCCAGTCACAGGGTAAGGATAGAAGTAATCGTCAAAATGAACCGCGTCAATGTCATAGTTTTCCACAACTTCCATAATGCCGTCGATAATATACTGCTGAGCCGCCGGATCGCCCGGATCGAAGTACAGCCTTCCGCCGTAAGAGATAATACCGATGTCTCTCGCCGGATGGTCTTCCACCAGATTGTCGATATCGTCGAACAAGCTGATACGGTACGGGTTGAACCACGCGTGGAACTCCATATTCCGCTTATGCACTTCTTCAATCATGAACGCAAGCGGATTATATCCCGGATCCTTTCCTTGCTCGCCCGTCAGCCATTCCGACCACGGCGCAAGCTCGGACGGATAGAACGCGTCGGCTGTCGGCTTAATTTGAACGATTGCGGCATTGATGCCGTTCGCCTGCAGCTCGTCGAGCAATGCGATGAAGTCCGCTTTCTGCTGCTCTGGATCCGTTACGCCCTTCTTCGGCCAGTCAATGTTATCGACGGTCGCGATCCACGCCGCGCGCATCTCCGACTTCGGAACGTCGCGATTCGTGATGACCGGCAGCTGGAAGGAGCTGGTCTTTCCTTCAAAAGTAGCTCGAATCGTCGTTGCGCCCAACGACAAAGCTTGAATGTTGCCGGTTCCGTCGACGGCCGCAACTCCCGGCCTGCTGCTGGTAAAGGTGATGCCTTCCTTCAATTCCACCGGATTCGGAGTATGCGTATAAGTTCCATATACCTTCACTTGACCGCTCTCGCCAACCATCAACGCAGGCAGCGCAGTGATTTCAATTGACTGCAGTACTGGAACCGGTTGGCGAACCGTGAACGTGAACGTCCGGGTGATTCCCTTATACTCCATTGAGATCTCCGTTGTGCCGCTTGCGACAGACGTGATGAGGCCGCTTCCGTTAACGGTTGCGACAGACGTATTGCTGCTTGTGTAGGTCGCTCCCTCCACGATATAGAACGGATCATTCGCCAAGCCGTAATCGGCATACAAGCGGATTTGTGCCGTTTCCCCAACTTCTACACTGGAAACCGCCGAATATTGCAATCCGGTCGGCACCGGCGCCTCATCTGTCACAATGACAGGCTGGTATACCATGCGAATACCGTTGTAATATGCGGAGATATTTGCCGTTCCTGCCCCGACAGCGGTGATCCGCCCATTCGCACCGATCGTTACCACAGCTTCATTATCGCTTGTGTAAGTAACGCCCGTTGTGACTTCCGTCGGCACCGTGCTGTTCTCGCGCGTAACGAACGCTTTCACCTGACGCTGTTCACCGGTCTGCATCGGATTCAGTCCTGCCAGATCCATACCGTACACCGTCTGGGTCGTGTAGAAGGCGCTTAATTGATCGAAGTATACGGTGCCTGCCGCTTTGGGCTCTGAAATCTTAGCAAAGTACACAAAATTAATTTGAATTGGAGCCACCAAGTTGGTCGGAACAGAGGCTGTGACGAATCTCCAGCCGTTCCAATTCAGGCCGGTGGTGGATGTAAAGTCTACGACCGATTTCGTGCCGTTCACATCCTGCAGCTCGGCTCTCAGCCAGTTGCTGCCGCCGCCGTCGTTGTGCACCCAAAGGCCGATCGCCCGCGGCATGCCTTCCAGAACGCGTCCTACCTGACCGGTGACCGGATCAACCAATCGGGCATAAGCCGCAGATGTCGCCGGTTGACCGACAAAGTTATAGCTCAGTTTCAACGCGCCGTCGCCATGGTAAATCGTTTCTGGGCGTTGTACGATGCTATGTTCTGAAGTCGCGTTGACTTGATGCTTCAGAATGAGATCGGTATTCTCAAAGCCCTCGATCAGCGTCATGAACGGCGTCACCTGGATCGCTTGCGTTGCCTGCATCCCTTGGTACTGCGCCGTAATGATCGCCGACCCTTTGGATAATGCCGTGATGACCCCCGTGGAGCTCACCTTTGCTACGGACTCATCGGTCGACGAGAAGATAACGCCTTCCGATACCGCTGCCCGGCTTCCATCGGAATACACGGCTTCTACCGTCGCTTGCGCTGTGCTGCCGGCCAGCATGGAAGCGCTGACGCCCGACAATTCGATCCGGCTAAGCGTGATGTCCGGTACATCCTCGCCCTTCATGATGACGAATTCGTCCACGAACCGGCCGTCAGTGACCGTCTTCGCCGTCAATTTCAACATGTCGCCGTCGATTTCGATGGCAGAGTAAATCTGCGTCATCTCATCGAAAATCACTTCCGTCCACGGACGATCCGTCTTGCCGTAGAATTTCGGTCCGGAGGATCCGCCCACGACATAGACGGTTCCTTCTCCCTCTTGAGTCGCGCTGCCGCCGTTCATCGGGAAGGTGCGCAGATACAGATGATCGTGTCCGCTCAACACCAAGTCGACGCCATATTGATCGAATATAGGAGTCCACAATTCGCGTACGATTTCGGTGTCGTAATAGCTGCCGTAAGGTCCGCGGTGGAATACGGCAATTTTCCATTTCTTATCCGTGTTTGCAAGATCATCGGCCAGCCAATCCGCCTGTTCTTCATAGTCGTATTCGCTGTTCAACACAACGAAATGCACATCTTTGTAATCGAAGGAGAACTGCGTGCCCTTCAGACTGTCGATGCCGTTATCCGGCTGATTAAAGTGTGCGAGGAAGTCGCCGTTGCCTTTGGTTCCCATCACTTCATGGTTGCCGACAACGGTCACCAGGCTTGTGTTCATCAGCTCTTGCTGAGCTGCCGCAAACCACATATTCCACTCGGCTTCGCTATAGCCTTTGTCCACCATATCCCCGGCGTGGATGACGAACTCCGCATCCGGATGATCGGATAACCCTTTGCGAAGGGTGTCTCCCCACAGCGCAAAGCCCGCTGCATTAGAGGCTTGGGAATCGCCAATGAAGAGGAACTTCAGCTCGTCGCCGGATGCCGCCGCCGTTGCGAAGCTGCCTTGCGCACTGAAATTGCCCTCGCCGTCGCCTGCTCGGTACACATATTTCGTACCCGGCTCAAGCCCTGTAACGGTCGCTTTGTGCACGCGAATCGTACCGATGTCCAACGTGTTAAAGAGCGAGCTGCTGCCCGTAACGGTCTGGACATTCGCTTGGTCAAACCCTGCGAATTCCGCTTCCTTCACCACTTGCACGACCGTCCCCGTTGTCAGCGGGTCAGTATGCCATGTGAAGCCGCGCGAAGTGCTCGGATCTTGCCCCATCGTCACACTGATGTTGTACGGTGCCGGCGTTCCGGCATGCGGCAATACGGCGAAGGTGAGCATCGGGCTGTACTGGTTGCCCTTCACCGCTTGGATTCGAAGCTCGGTTACGGTCTCAGTCAAGGCGTTCGTTGTAAGCTTGCCTTCCGCGTCGGTAGTTCCGATGACGTTACCGCCCGCGGTGACGATCTCAGCGCCTTCCACCGGGCTGCCGTTCTCGTCCGTGACGGTCAAGGTCGTGGCGAACCCTTGCGCGACGCCGTCCTCATTCCAGCTGAGACGCAGGTGGTGAGCAATGGCGGATTCCATCGGAAGCCCGATAAATCCGCTCGTCGAGCCGTTCACGAACTCCATCTCTGCCGTTTTGAACCCAATCGTGTTCGTGCCTTCGGCATCCTTTTGCACGGTGTATTGGATTTGTGCTAAGAGATCTTCCTCCGTCAGGGAGAGCGAATCTAAGCCGGTGAACGCCAAGCTAACGGTACCTGCAGCGCTGTCAACGGCCGATTGCAGATTCGCTTCGGTCAGCTTGCCGCCTCGGATCACCTGCACGTTCTCGATCTTCGAGCTGTCGAAACCGAACGCGATCGTTCCTCCGCGGATTTTCTCAGGTTGGATGAACGAGACATCCACCGCGTAGGTGTTGCCGGCATACACTTGTTCAGGTGTGCTGTACACAAACTTCGGAGAGCCGGAGTCTACATAGAAGCTCCACTCCGCTTCGGCGCGGTTGCCCGCCGTATCCTTCAGCGTAAGCTTCACTGTGTTGATCCCTTCAGGCAGCGGCTCGGTTGGTGTATACGAGAGACGGCCTTCCGGCACATAGAAACCGTACCCTTCAACCTGCTCTCCGTTCACATACAAGCGAATCGATTCCGCGTCGACGAAGGTCGTTCCCGTATGATGGTTCGGATCGAACGTATCGTCCACCGCATAGGCCACAATGGTCGGTGTGCTGTCGGTGACGACACTGCCGTCAGCAGGGGAAAGCCTGTCGATGGTCGGAGGAGTGATGTCCTCGTCTACCGGTCCGTACAGCGCCCGAATTTGATCGACGTAGATGACACCCGCGTTCTTGTTGTCGTTCTTCGTCTCCATATACCGGACGATCTGGTCGATGGTCAACGGCAACGGACGGCCTTGCGGCACTTCTCCTTCGACATACCTCCAACCCACCCAGTCGACGCCAGGCGAGGTTTGCGTCAGATCAACCGGAACCGCTGCACCGTTCCCGTCGCGGATTTGCAGCCGCAGCCAGTGAGCATTGCCGTCGCCGTACACCCACATGCTGATCTTCTCGGGATAACCCGGAATTGGGACGCGGCTGGCCACATCCTTCACAGCCAGATAGGAACCCGATGTCCCCGTCATTCCTGTAAAGTCGTACTCCAGCTTCAGCGCTTGTTTGCCGAAGCGTACAAATTCTTCATCTGTCGTAATGCTGGCGATTGATTTTCTGTATTGGGCCCCGGACGTTACCAAGTATCGATCCAACCCTGACTCGAAATCTTCGAGAATGACAGGCGGAACACCGACCTTGACGGCGACCGATGCCTCTACCGTTCCATATTTCACGTAAACTGCTCCTTCTTGCTGCGAGGCCGTCGTGGCGGTAAATGTCCCGTCGGCGTCAATCGTTCCGATCGGACCTTCCACCCTCCACTCCAGCTGGTCATTATCCGCCTGAATCACTTGTCCATTGCGCAAAGCGGTGACAGTGAATTGGACGGTTGCTCCCGAATCGACGGAACGTACCACATCCGGGAACTTCAGCTCGGTCAATGTATCCACGACCTCAATCTGACCTTGCCCGGTGAGTGCGCCGGCTGTGGCCGTAATATCAACGAATCCCGCCGTGCTCCCGGCTGTGAAAACTCCATTGCTGTCAATCGTGCCGAGCGCAGGCGTTGCCGACCATGCAACAGAGCCGTCCAATACCGCCGGATGTCCGTACGCGTCAACAGCCTTCGCTTCTACGGTGATAGAAGAGCCCGCCAATACGCGTTCGAAATTCGGCCGGACAACGAGCTGCTGCGCCGCTTCCCCTTCCGGTGCGGTATTCACCAGCAGAATCCCGTTCGATGTCGAGCGCTCGCCGCCGTCAGAAGGCTTATTCAAGAGCGTTCGGTCCGTATCCCCGGGCAATCTTGCAATGAATGTGGTCGAGCCGCCGCCGTCCAAGTTCAACGCGTCGACCGCGCCCATATCCTTCATGATTTGGCCGAGTTCCTGCAGCGTTACGCCTTCGCTGAAGCCCGGCGATCTGCCGTCAACCGTAAGCAGAATGACGCTGCCGTCCGCTTTCACGCCTACGGCAGTCCGCGGATGGTAGGCAGGATCGCTTTGAAGCACAACGTTGCCGTTTTGCACTAAGAGCTGATTCCCGCCAACCGCCATGACAACATCATGCCATTCTCCTTCTACCGTAAAACGAATCTCCACTTCGTCTCCGACGGTCAACCCTTGAAGCGCCGCTCTCGCCGTACCGGAAGCCGAGAGCACCGCCTGCCCGTCGACCAGCGGCGTATCCCCTTGGCCGATGCGAGTTTCAAGCACTCGGAGCTGAAGCGAACTGCCGCTCTTCACTTCGCCTCCCAGCACTTCAAGTACGACCTCATCGCCTTGTGTGCTAGTCTTCGTAGAGCTGTAGAAATCCGGTGTGTAAAGAATGAGCTGGTTGTCGCCCCTCGCACGGTTAATGTGATGTACCGTTGTGGTTCGGCCCGATGCGCTCATCTGAACACTCACTCTCGGCTGCCCGATGATTGCGCTTCCATCGGACTTCACGCCGAACGCTCTTTGACCGCCGGCAGGAGTATTCATGATCGTGCCGTTATCTTTAATTACAATACCACTTGGAATGCCTGTACTCAAATCATAGAAGTCGGCATTCGTCGCGGCGATCACGCGGTTTCCAGGTGCGTCGGCGTCGCGCGCCATGCCGGAAACGCCCTGCATCCCGTACACCTTGCCATTCGTCGTACCCGCTTGGAGTTTCAAATACGGATCCTTCGGATCGAAGACTACCGAATGAATCTTCTGCAGTCCGCGATCGCTGTCCATGTCATACCAAGCATAATTCACGTCAGGAGCGAGCTCGAACTGCCGAGTATCCAATACCGTCCCGAACGTTCCCCCAGGCGAATCTTGGGCGGATGCTTGCCGCGCATAGGGATACATACCTGAAAGAAGAACCATAATTGCTAGAATCGAATAAATGAACCGCTTGCGTTGCTTCATTCTCTAAATCAACCTCCATCCCGTAAGTACAGGCGCTAGCAGAATGATGCATTTGGTTCGTTATAGAGAACCAAACGTGTGCAGAAATTTGCATTCGTTAGCCATTAATAACAATTACCTTGTGTACTAGTTGAGTGATCTTGCTGAATGCAGTAAGAAAAACCGCGGAACTAACACTTGTGACTTCCTAGAGGTCCATAATGCGGGTCTACCTGTTACATGGGGACTAGCGACATTGATTTGTTCTTTTTAGCGAAGCGCTGAACCTGTCTCACCTCCGTAACAAATTTCATACCACACAATTCAAAGATATTAAATTTAACTACTAATTACAACATATTTGTTGAAATTTTATTACAATATTACATTTAATTCCATTAATATCATACGATATTAATGACTTATGCCGTTGATGGTTCCATCTTTGAATGAACGTAACAAAGCCGGCGCGATCGGGTACCCCCCGACCACACCGGCTTCCAAAGTACTTATTTCCTTAATTCAGCGCCGTGCTTCTCAGCAAGCGCCGCGGTGACCCGCTCATGAGCGGCGGTCACCTCTTCGTCCGTCAGCGTCCGTTCGCCATGGCGGTACAGCAATGCGAGCGCGACGCTCTTCTTGTCCGCGCCGAGCCGCTCTCCTGTGTACACGTCGAACACGCGAACCGACTCGAGGATGTCGCCGCCCGCTTCACGAATGGTTGTTGCAAGCTCGCCAGCCGCTACGGAGCGGTCCACGACGACAGCGATGTCGCGGGAGGCCGCCGGGTAACGCGGCAGCGGATTGTAATCCGCGCGGAGCACCGCTTGCTCGGCAAGCGCTTCGAAATCAAGCTCGAACACATACGTATCGTCGAGCTCCCATTGCGCTTGCGTCTCCGGATGCAGCTGGCCGATGCGGCCGAGCTTCACGCGTTCTCCGCCCGCGCGGGATACCGCGAACACTTCCGCGGTACGCCCCGGATGATAGCCCGCCGGCGCGGCTTTCTTGAATTCCGCCTCAATGCCGAGATAAGAGAGCAATCTTTCCAAGATCCCTTTCAGATCGTAGAAGTCAACTTTGGCTCTTGCCGCTTCCGCCCAATGCGGCGCTTGCTTCGCGCCGGTGATCAAGCCGGACAGCGTCCTCCGCTCCTGCGGCAGCGACGTCAACACGCCTTCCTCCTCGGTTAAGAACACGCTGCCGAGCTCGAACAACGCCACATCGTTCTCGTGATGGTTGCGGTTATGAAGCGCCGCCTCCAACAGATGCGGCAGCACACTTGTCCGGAGCGAGCTGCGCTCTTCGCTCATCGGCATCGCCAAGCGAATGAGCGACTTGCTCGTGAAGAGCCCCTCGATCGATGCGGAGCGGTTCTCATCCGTCAAAGAATAGGTCACCGCTTCGTGCAGCCCGGCGCCGGTCAACACGCGGCGAACCTCACGCGCCACGCGCTGCGGCTTCGTCAACGTCCCCGGTGTCGTGTCCCCGCGTACGAGCGTAATCGGAATGTTGTCGTAGCCATAAAGGCGGGCCGCCTCTTCGATGAGGTCCACATCCCGCGTAATATCACCTCTGCGCAGCGGAACCGTCACGGTCAATGCATCGCCCGTACGATCCACTGCAAATCCAAGACGCGCGTAGAAGCCTTCGACTTCATCGGCCGTCATCGAAGTGCCGAGCATATCGTTCACGCGCTGTGCGGTCAAGGTCAGCTTGCGCGGCTCCGGCGTCTCCGCCGCCGCTTCCGCGTACCCGCTCGCCGCGCGTCCGCCCGCATACTTGCAGAGCAGCGATACCGCCCGGCGCAGCGCAGGAACGACAGCCGCCGGATTTACTTCCTTCTCAAACCGTAAGCTCGCTTCCGACCGCAAGCCTAACTCGCGGGAGGTGCGGCGAACCGACGAACCGGCAAACCGCGCCGACTCCAGCAGCACCCGCGTCGTACCCGCCGTCACTTCCGAGTTCGCGCCGCCCATGACGCCGGCAAGAGCAACCGCCTTCTCGCCGTCCGTAATCAGCAGCATATGCGTCTCCAACTCGCGGTCTTGCCCGTCGAGCGTCGTAAGCCGTTCTCCCTCGCGCGCATGACGCACCACAATCTGCTTGCCGCCGCCGGCCAATTGATCGGCGTCGAACGCATGAAGCGGCTGGCCGTATTCCAGCAGCACAAAATTCGTAATATCGACGACGTTGTTAATCGGCCGAATGCCCGCCGCCATAAGGCGGTTCTGCATCCAGAGCGGGGACGGACCGACCGTAATTCCTTCAATCACCGCCGCGGTATAATGAGGGCATGCGTCCGCCGCTTCCACCGTTACGCGCACCAAATCAGAAGCCTGCACTTCGCTGAATTGGGCACCTTCGTTCTCATCCGGCAGCGCAACCGGACGGTTCAGCAGTGCGCCAACCTCATACGCGACACCGAGCATGCTTAAACAGTCGCTTCGATTCGGCGTCAAATCAAGATCCAGCACCTCATCATCGATGCCCAGCAAGCTAACCGCATCGGTTCCGATCTCCGTATCTGCAGGCAGCACCAAGATCCCTTCTTGAATTTCCTTCGGCAGCAGCTTATCGTTCAAGCCCAATTCCTTCGCCGAGCAGATCATCCCTTGCGATTCCACGCCGCGCAGCTTCGCCTTCTTAATCTTCAAGCCGCCCGGAAGATTTGCGCCGACCAGCGCAACCGGCACCTTCTGGCCGGCGTCCACATTCCGCGCGCCGCATACGATTTGCAGCAGCTCGCCGGTACCGACGTCCACCTGGCAGACGTTCAGCTTATCGGCGTCCGGGTGCTTCTCCTTCGATACGACGTAGCCGACAACAACCTTCTCCACACCCAGGTTTCGGGATTCCACGCCGTCAACTTCCACGCCGCCCCGCGTCAATAGCTCCGCGAGCTCCGCAGCCGACACGCCCGACAAATCCACATATTGCTTCAACCATTGATAGGAAACATTCATGTTCGACTCTTCCCCTCCTTACCCTCGCGCGAACTGGCGCAGGAACCGCACATCGTTCGTATAGAAATGGCGAATATCTTCAATCCCGTAACGCAGCATCGCAATCCGCTCCACGCCCATGCCGAAGGCAAAGCCGCTCACCTCGTTCGGATCGTAGCCGCCCATCTCAAGCACCCGCGGATGCACCATGCCCGATCCTAAAATCTCGAGCCAGCCCGTATGCTTGCACACGCGGCAGCCGCTGCCGCCGCACACCGCGCAGGAAACATCCACTTCCGCGCTCGGTTCCGTGAACGGGAAGAAGCTCGGGCGCATCCGAATGTTGACGCCTTCGCCGAACATTTCGCGCGCGAATTGCAGCAGCGTCCCCTTCAGGTCGCTCATCCGGATGTTCCGATCGATGACGAGGCCTTCGATCTGCATGAATTGATGCGAATGCGTCGGGTCATCGTCGTCGCGGCGGTATACCTTGCCGGGGCAAATAATTTTCACCGGCAGCGCGCCGCCCTTCGCTTCCATCGTGCGCGCCTGCACCGGAGACGTCTGCGTCCGCAGGAGCAATTCTTCGGTAATGTAGAACGAATCCTGCATATCGCGAGCCGGGTGATCCTTCGGCAGGTTCAACGCCTCGAAGTTATAATAGTCGGTCTCGACTTCCGGACCTTCCGCCACCGTGAAGCCCAT
>Ga0180215_1002671_pt1 | contig 17656 bp, 17 predicted proteins | sample eDN3rd37CBELigBY_FD_128871 | JGI IMG/M metagenome (GOLD analysis project Ga0180215, IMG submission 128871) | Enriched backyard soil microbial communities from Emeryville, California, USA - eDNA 3rd pass 37_C BE-Lig BY (version 2) (version 2) | ecosystem: Environmental > Terrestrial > Soil >... | reverse complement strand
GTATTTGGTTGCATTATAAAGATTGAGAAGTATGACTGTCTTTAGGGACATCCTGATGTTTTTTATAAAAAGATTTAACTTCTTTATCACATCTTATAGGGAGAGTCTATGCGAACACAAGTTAAAGAAATGTCAAAAAAGCCGTGGTTTCTAGGAATGATTGTCATTATATTTATTATCATTATGTTGTGGTTTATTCCGATAGAGAAACGAAAATATGGTGTTGATCAACATTTATTAACTACTGACTACACAGGTTTACTACCTGAAAAAATAGCAAAAGTAGAAAATCATGATACTCGTTACGAGCTGCAAAAAATCGTTAAACAAGCAAATGTAACGGGCGAAAAAGTTTCAATTGCCGGTTTGCAGCACTCCCAAGGTGGTCATACATACTATAAAGATGGTGTTTTAATCGACATGAAGTCTCTGAATACCATTTTGGACATTAACAAAAAGAAAAAAACAGTAAAGGTTGAAGCAGGTGCAACTTGGGAAGATGTTCAGGAAGCCGTAAATCGTTATGGATTAGCATTAAAAGTAACTCAATCTCAATCTATATTTACAATCGGCGGCTCTTTGTCTGTTAATGCGCATGGAAGGGATATTCGCTTCGGGTCCATGGCTGATACCGTTAAGGAAATGACATTACTTACTCCTACGGGTGAAATCAAGACTGTATCTCGTGATGATGAAGAGCAATGGATGAAATATGTCTTCGGTGGGTATGGACTATTTGGAATCATTCTAGATGTAACATTAGAATTAACAGACAATAACATTTATACGATTCATACGAAAGAAATGAAAACAGACAAATATGAATCGTATTTTACCTCAATACTTAAAGGACGAGAAACGGCTATGCATTATGCAAGAATTAGTGTTGCTCCAACATCATTTTTAGATGAAATGTATGTGATTGACTACAAAAATACAGGGAATACAGATTATAAAACACCGTTAAAAAAAGAAACAGGGATAAAATTAAGTAAATTAGCCTTAGACATGGGCCGGCAGGGCGGATGGCTTGAAGACCTTTTCTGGAAGATGCAAAAACAGTTTATTCAGGCTCTTGATCATGATACAATCACCCGAAATAATGCTATGAGATCTGAATCAACATTTATGGAGTTTACCAAGCCTGGTCAAGTTGAAGTACTTCAAGAGTTCTTTATCCCAGTGGAAAATTTCGAAGAATATATATCCGAACTAAAACCATTACTTACAAGTGATGATCACGATGAAGACATTAAGATCCATAATATAACTGTCCGTTATGCGGCTCAAGAAGAGGTTACAAGTTTACACTATGCTACTAAAGATATGTTAGGACTTGTTGTCTTAATCCAACATGGAGTCGAGAATAAAGACATAGAAGAGGCGAAAGAAATGATCCGTAAATGGACAGATCTAACGATAAAACTTGGTGGCACGTATTATCTTCCATACTATCCTTATCAAACAGAAGAACAGTTTCAGACAGCCTATCCGAATTGGAAGAACTTCCAGGAAGAAAAGAGACGCAGAGATCCTAACAATGTTTTTCAAAATTTGTTTTATGAGCACTATCTCAAATGAGGGGAGCTCAATTGAAAAGAAGGATAACAGAAAACTTTCCGCTCGTTATAACGGTTGGACAAGTTGTTATTTTTCCTTACTATATTATTTGGTTGAAGGAAATTTCTTACACCTATACTTTATTTGCCTGGCTTTTTGCCGGGTTCTCTTTTTCAGCTGCATGGGGATACAGAGTCTATCATTCTAAGAAGAATCTTCACTTTTCAGGAATATCATTTATCTATATTGCGATGGGAATCATTTATGTGTCTATTTATTTTATAAACGTACAAATGGAAGTTCTCCCTTATTTTGCTCTGATGATTCAGGTTCTATTGGGTTTTTTACAAGGATATTTCCGTGCATGGCATGTTGAACAAACTTCCTACAAATTGCATGCTGTTCACCATTACCTACTAGTTGGTGTATGTATGATAGGGCTATCCTTTATAAAAATCCTCTCACCAGTTGCTTTTCTTACATGTTTTGGGGTTTTTCTTCTTATAAGCGGGATTATAGGAATCATTCAAAGAGCCTTTACAAGATAACGATAAATCAAATAATTTAAACAAAAATTCATCAACGGTATTATCAAGATTGGCACAAGTTCACAAATTAAATAATGGAAGTCTAGTAAAATAATTAATAAGTAGAAGGAGGATCAAATCATGAAAAAACAAAGAACATGGATACCCTTAACCGTTCTAATTATAATTATTTTTATCCTTCATTCCACTCCACATATGTCTTTAAGAACATATGTCTTTTTTACTGGTTATCCAATTCAAGCTATAACATCTGGTATCGTTGATGATAAATACCACAATGAAATGGATAAAAAGGAGTATGAAAAGTTAAATGCAAAGGCGTATACATTAACAGACCCTCCAGTTGAAAAGCAAACACAAGGTGTCCTTAGTAATTATTTAGTAAGGAAATATGGGATCATCTACATAACTGATTTCTTAGGGGATATTTAATAAAAAAGAATAGAGCTCGCTATTCAAGTTTAATAATATTCCGAATCATCTCATAAACTAAAACATGTCCAATATTCGGAGGTGAGACATGAAGTATGTGAGAATCGGTATCATGATCATTCTTGGCAGTATCCTTCTGTCATTAGGGATTAACTTATTCTTAACTCCGTATAAAGTATTAGATGGAGGAATTATAGGGATAGGGTTAATTTTGCATTATTTATTAGGATTAAAAGCAGGTTTAATGGTCATTTTCCTAAGTATTCCTGTATTTCTTATCGCATGGATTTATTATCGTCAATATTTTTATAATAGTTTACATGGAATGCTTGTCTCTTCTTTTTTTATCGATTTGTTGAAGCCCCTCTCAGGTGTTATTCATTTAGCTCCTTATATCAGCTCGTTGATTGGAGGGATATTTGTAGGTCTTGGAATCGGTTTAATGCTTCGGATTGGTACAAGTACAGGGGGAACAGATTTACTTGCTCAATTTTTATTTGAAAAAACAGGAATTAATGTCGGAATCCTGATATTTTTTATCGATAGCATCGTCATTTTACTTGGGGGCTTGTTAATCTCAAGAGAAACGTTCCTATTATCCAGTATTACGATACTTGCCGTTGGATTAACCACAACATTTATTTCAACTAAATCCAGTCATTCTACGTAATACAGAAATAGCCCTTCCTGAAAACGGAGGGCACTATTTTTGTCAAAACATACTTAGTTGATAATCTTTTGATAACAATTCCAATAACCGTATACCCGCAATACTATTTCCCTTTTCATCTAATGAAGGACCAAAGATTCCAATTCCGAACCTTCCAGGAACAGATCCCATGATACCGCCGGACACACCGCTTTTAGCAGGAATTCCAATTTTTATAGCAAATTCTCCTGAAGCATTGTACATTCCACAAGTAACCATGAAGGTTTTACATATTCTTGAAACATCAGAGGGAATGAGTTGCTTACCAGTCTGCGGATCAGCTCCATCCATAGCAAAAACAGCCCCAATCCTCGCTAAATCCAAGCAATTCATTTCAATCGAACACTGTTTGGAATACAAGTCAATTAATTGTTCAACATCTTCGTCTATCATTCCATGTTGCTTTAGGAAATAAATTAAGGAGCGATTTAAATCAGCTGTTTCATACTCTGATTGAGCCACTTCTTTATTATAAGTAACCGATTGATCATTTGTCAGATCCTGAACAAATGACAATAATCGTTGTAATCTTTCTTCAGTAGAATCTCCATTGATCATATGTGTCACAACAAGTGCACCGGCATTTATCATCGGATTTAATGGTTTTGCAGGTGCCATCGTTTCTAATTTGGAGATGGAATTAAAGGGATCTCCTGTCGGTTCCATTCCTACTCGATCAAACACAAAATCTTTCCCATTTTCCATTAATACAAGAGCAAGGCTTATTACCTTTGAAATACTTTGGAGAGTGAATTTCTTTTTGATATCTCCCGCTGACACACATTCTCCGTTTGGATAGTGAATCGCTATGGATAAATCATCCGGATCTTCTTTACCTAGCGCTGGGATATAATCTGCAACTTTCCCTTTTTTTGTCCATTCCTTTGATGTTTCCACATACCGTTGTAATTCATCACTTGTCCGACATAGCATTTATTATCACCTTCAATGTGAAAATGTCTTTTGCTGCTGGAATCATTTCCATGCAATCAAAAGACATTTATAATTAACTTGATTTTCGATTTTTAAACATTTGGTCAGAAGAACGAAGTTGCAATGGATCAAAGAAGTTTGCAATCTCTCTTTCAGCACTTTCTATTGAATCCGACCCATGAATCACATTTTCCTCTTTTTTGAATGCAAAATCACCGCGAATGGTACCAGGTTGGGCTTCAGTTGGGCTGGTTTTACCTATCATCGTACGGGAAACATCAATTATATTTTCACCTTCCCATACCATCGCAAAGACTGGGGAAGATGTAATGAAATCAACCAATTCTCCGAAGAATGGCTTTTCCTTGTGCTCTTCATAATGATATTCTGCCTTTGATTGATCAATTGTCATTAACTCGGCATTAAGTAAGACAAATCCTTTTTGCTCAAAGCGTTTCACAATTTCCCCAATTAACCCGCGTTTGACACCATCCGGTTTCACCATAATAAACGTTCGTTGCACAGCCATCTTTATCCACCTCTTGAATCATTTTTTAAAGAATCATGTAAACAGTATTGACAATATGCAGCATCCCTTAAACATTTAGTGAAATAATAGTGATCATTCATTTTTTCACGGCATACAATGGTGTTAGACATTAGTTATCAGATAAGAATCCAGATGAAAGAGTTGTTTTTTGTATGGCATTAAGTAAGGATCGCCTTATTGGGAGGAAAGCTATACTCCTATTATTATCAGAAGACCACGACATGCAGTTAAATCAACTCAGAGAAAACAATTGGAAGGGCTGTATTGGTAAAGTTGGTTCAATGGATGCACATAAAGTAGTGGCAGCGATTGAAACAGCGGCTAAAAAGAACGGCATTATTGAATCTACTATCTATCGTGAATCACATGCCTTATATCATGCAATAATGGAAGCCTTACACGGCGTTACCCGTGGCCAGGTTCAATTAGGATCAGTTCTTAGAACGGTTGGACTGTCATTTGCTGTCCTGCGAGGAAATCCTTATGATCAGGAACAGGAGGGTGACTGGATTGCTGTCTCTCTTTATGGAACAATAGGTGCACCTGTCAAAGGATCAGAACATGAAACCATTGGTCTTGGAATTAACCACATATGAAAATGCCCAAAGTGAAAATAGTGAGTAGGGGGCTATATCTTGGAATCCATTGATTTCATAGATATAGTCCCCTTTTCTATTTGTAAGAAGGAGGAAGTAAATAGGTGATTACGTTAAATGGCCAAAACCTAACGTTTCAATCTTTGCAAAAAATTATTTTTGAACGAGAGAAAGTTAGTTATACAGAAGAAAGCATGAAAAAAGTGATAGAAAGTAGAAAAGCTGTCGAACATATTGTTTCTAAGGGAAACATTGTATATGGAATTACAACTGGTTTTGGAAAGTTCAGTGATGTTTTTATAGATAAAGATAATGTTGAGAACCTTCAACTCAATTTAATTCGATCACATGCATGCGGGGTTGGTGATCCTTTTCCAGAAGAAGTATCACGCGCAATGATACTGCTAAGAGCAAATGCCTTACTAAAGGGATTTTCCGGTGTTCGACCAGTTATTATTGAAAGATTACTTGACTTAGTTAATGCAGAAATACATCCTGTAATCCCACAACAAGGCTCTCTTGGTGCTAGTGGTGATTTAGCCCCGTTGTCACATTTAGCTCTTTGCTTACTAGGGGAGGGAGAGGTTTTTTATAAAGGAAAACGAATGCCTTCGATCGATGCATTATCAAAAGAGTCCATTTTACCGGTTACGCTTACCGCAAAAGAAGGATTGGCCTTAATTAATGGGACACAAGCAATGACTGCTATGGGTGCTATAACCTATTTGGAAGCAGAAAAACTAGTATTTCAAAGTGAGTTAATTGCTGGTGTTACGATTGAAGCGTTGGAAGGAATTGTTGATGCCTTTAATCATGAAATACATGTTGCAAGAGGGTTTAAGCAACAAATAGATGTTGCAACAAGAATTCGAGACTATTTAAAAGATAGTTTACTAGTTACAAAACAAGGCGAACGACGAGTACAAGATGCTTACTCAATAAGATGTATTCCCCAAGTCCACGGAGCGATATGGCAAACATTGGACTACACAAAAGAAAAGCTTGAGATCGAAATGAATGCAGCAACAGATAACCCCCTTATCTTTCATAATGGATCAAAAATCATTTCAGGTGGAAATTTTCACGGTCAGCCCATTGCGTTTGCGATGGATTTCTTAAAAATTGCCTTGTCAGAGCTTGCCAATATATCCGAGCGAAGAATTGAACGACTTGTTAATCCTCAGTTAAATGATTTACCTGCTTTTTTAAGTCCGGAGCCGGGTCTTCAATCTGGTGCCATGATCATGCAATATGTCGCCGCATCACTCGTATCAGAAAACAAAACATTAGCACATCCGGCAAGTGTAGATTCCATTCCATCATCAGCAAATCAGGAAGACCATGTAAGTATGGGGACCATTGCAGCGAGGCATGCGTATCAAATTATAACAAATGCCCGACGAGTTCTTGCTATTGAAGCCATTTGCAGTATTCAAGCGGCAGAAATTCGAGGTTCTCATAAAATGGCATCTATTACTGGAACATTTTATAAGGAAGCAAGAAAAATAGTTCCATCGATAACACATGACCGTATTTTTTCAACTGACATCGAAGCAATGACAAATTGGTTAAAAGCAGAGAAACCTTACTTTAAAACTGTATTGGAGGGAAAGCTATATGAATAACAATAAAGTATCGAAATACAGAGGAAACACCTTGCATACAAAAGGATGGCAGCAAGAAGCTGCTCTTCGAATGCTCATGAATAATCTTGATCCTGAAGTGGCCGAAAACCCCTCAGAATTAGTCGTATATGGAGGTATTGGAAAAGCAGCACGTAATTGGGATTGTTTTGATATGATCGTCCACTCTCTTAAACAATTAAATAACAATGAAACATTACTTATTCAATCAGGAAAGCCGGTCGCAGTCTTTCAAACACATGAAGATGCCCCACGTGTTATATTAGCTAATTCAAATATTGTGCCTGCCTATGCTAATTGGGAGACGTTTCATGAGCTTGATCAAAAAGGGCTCATGATGTATGGACAAATGACGGCTGGAAGCTGGATATATATCGGTTCACAAGGCATTGTTCAAGGTACTTATGAAACATTCGCAGAAGTAGCAAAACAACATTTCAATTCATCATTAAAAGGTACGATTACTTTAACAGCAGGACTAGGCGGAATGGGTGGTGCCCAACCATTAGCAGTAACAATGAACGGTGGCGTTTGTATAGCAATTGAGGTTGATGAAAAGAAAATTGATCGTAGAATACAAACTCGGTATTTAGATATGAAAACTACTAGTTTAGAAGAAGCGATCCAGCTGGCCACAAATGCGAAGAAAACACGAAAACCGTTATCCATCGGTCTATTAGGAAATGCTTCAGATCTATTACCTGAGTTGATAAAGATTCATTTCATTCCTGATATTCTAACAGATCAAACGTCAGCACATGACCCTTTAAATGGGTATATTCCTTCAAATATGACATTAGAACAAGCAGAACACCTGAGAACATCCGATAAGAATTTATATATAAAATATGCCAAAACCTCAATTGCCAAACATGTAGAAGCAATGCTAGCAATCCAAAATAAAGGAGCCATTACATTTGATTATGGTAATAATATCCGTCAAATAGCCAAAGATGCTGGTATACATCAAGCATTTGATTTTCCGGGTTTTGTTCCGGCCTACATTCGTCCTCAATTCTGTGTTGGAAAAGGACCGTTCCGATGGGTGGCATTATCAGGAGACCCGGAAGATATTTTAAAAACGGATCAAGCAATCTTAAAAACGTTTAGTGAAAACAAGCCACTTTGTAATTGGATTAAGATGGCGCAAGAAAAGATTCAATTTCAAGGCCTTCCATCACGCATCTGCTGGTTAGGATATGGTGAACGTGCGAAGTTTGGAAAAATGATAAATGACATGGTTGCAAACGGTGAGCTCAAAGCACCTATAGTAATTGGGCGTGACCATTTAGACGCTGGTTCCGTTGCTTCTCCTAATCGGGAAACAGAAGCAATGAAGGATGGATCAGATGTTGTTGCAGATTGGCCAATCTTAAATGCGATGATTAATGCGGTAGGAGGAGCAACATGGGTGTCTGTTCATCATGGAGGAGGTGTAGGTATGGGCTACTCACTGCATGCCGGGATGGTGATTGTTGCTGATGGCACAAAAGAAGCTGAACAAAGAATTGAACGTGTGTTAACAACTGATCCCGGAATGGGAGTTGTCCGTCACGCAGATGCAGGATATGACCTTGCCATTGAAACAGCCAAACAGCATGGATTAAACATGCCGATGTTAAACCAAGGAGGAGATGAATGTTGAAAAAGCCACTATGGATTAAACACATAAATCAATTGGCCACTTTAAAATCAAACCAACTTGGTGCTCGAACAAAAGCTTCGATGTCAGATTTAGGAATTATCATGGATGGGAGTATATGGATCGAAGACGGTCTCATCCAATCAGTTGGAACAACAGATCACTTAGAACAACTCTACCGAAACAATCTTCACAATGCCGATATTATTGATGCAACAGACCATTTAGTCACACCCGGCCTAGTCGATCCACATACACATGTTGTGTACGGTGGAAGCCGTGAGAAAGAATTCGAATTAAGATTAAATGGAGCTTCTTATATGGACATCATGAATGCAGGTGGTGGAATTCATGCCACTACGAAAATGACAAGAGAAGCAAAAGAGGAAGATTTGATAGAGCAAACACTAAAAAGGCTCGATTCCTTTTTAGAACATGGTGTTACAACGATTGAAGCTAAGAGCGGATATGGACTTAACCTAGAAACAGAACGAAAACAATTAATTGTGATTAAAAAACTACAACACCTACACCCTATCGACCTTGTTCCAACTTTTATGGGTGCCCACGCTGTACCTGTGGAATATAAAGGGAAAGAAGACGACTACGTAAATCTGATTATTAACGAAATGTTACCGATAATAGGAAAGGAAAACTTAGCTGAGTTCATCGATGTATTTTGTGAAAAAGATGTGTTTACCGTTGAGCAATCAAAAAATATTTTAGATGCAGGGAAGCTTTATAACCTGATTCCAAAAATTCATGCTGATGAAATTGTTTGCTTAGGTGGTGCAGAATTAGCTGCCGAAGTTGGAGCCATATCAGCTGAGCACTTACTTAAAACAACTGAGCAAGGAATGAAAGCCTTGGCTCTAAAGGGAACAATTGGATGTTTACTTCCAGCCACCGCTCTATACTTAAGAGAAAAAGCAGCTAACGGAAGAAAAATGATTGATGAAGGAGTAGCTGTAGCCATCTCTACAGACTGTAACCCTGGTTCATCACCAACTACTTCTATGCCTTTAGTGATGAACTTAGCATGTTTAACCATGAAATTAACTCCGGCTGAAGCATTAACAGCAGCCACATACAATGCAGCCTGTGCAATAAAACGTGAACATATTGTTGGAAGCATCGAAATAGGGAAGCAAGCAGACATCGTGTTGTGGAACGTAAAAAATTATCAAGAACTGCAATATCGATTCGGTGTCAATCATGTGAAAACAGTCTGGAAAAAAGGAATCAAGGTGGTAAACCGATGAGAGAGCATTGGTTAGTACAACCAGAATGGTCATGGAATCAACCGAATAAACATAATCCAACTTATGTTCATGAATGGGTACAATCCATTCACACGATGAACACCCCACCTGAACTGCTCATTTATGGTGCACCATTATCACGCTCTTCCATCAGTGTCTCAGGAGCATCTCTTTACCCGATGGAATTTCGTCGTATTTGGAAAGGTTTTGCTACTTATAACATAGAAAAAAACATAGATCTTAGCTCGTTTCTTGTCGGAGATGCAGGTGATATCTCTATGCATACGACTGATATTTCTATGTCACACGATCGAATCAAACAATCTACAGCATATCTTTGTTCAAAATATCCATACTCACGAACATGTATGATCGGTGGAGATCATTCCACAACCGCTTGTGCAGTAAAAGGTATTCAACAGGCATTCCCTAATGAAACAATTGGTATTTTGCAGTTTGATACACACCTTGATGTAAGAGATCCGAAAATAATGGGACCTTCAAATGGGACACCAATTAGGCAATTAATTGAAGAGAACATTGTAAAGGGAGAAAATATCGTTAATATTGGGCCACATGGTTATTATAATGCCAAACCATTAGTAGATTTCGCCAATAAACACCATATTAAGATCATCACGTTAAAAACAGCGCGAAAAGCAGGAGTTATCCAAACTGTCCTTCACGCCCTTAAAACATTAAGCGAAAAAGTAGATCGCATTTATGTAACGGTAGACCTTGATGTCCTGGACATCTCCTTCGCTCCAGGTGTTCCCGCATCAACTCCAGGTGGAATGACAACAGAAGAGCTTTTTGATAGCCTACTCGAAATTGGAAGTCATGTTGCTGTTCAGCATATCGATTTTGTTTGCCTCGATCCTAGTAAAGACACGCCCGTAAATGAAACAGTTAAGATAGGAGGGTATGCCTGGATGCAGTTTGTTACAGGCTGTGTGTTAAGAAAGATACCTTGATATATGTTTTCAGTACCCTTATAATGTGGAGCAATTTCATGTAACTTGTATAAACAATGTAACATAAATTTTTAATCTAAGAACTTCCAGTAATGGTTGTTCTTTTTTTGAGGGTTTGTGTCGTTTTTTGACAAATCGAAAATAAAGCATGGAAAATAGTAAATTAAACCTTCAGAATAGAGAATATCTACTCATAATCGAAAATATCCAAGCAAAATCGAAAATAAGCTCCTTCCCCAATTTTCCTTCGACAAAAAATATACAGGATCATGATCAACTAGATACTTTAGAACCAAAAATAAAAATAAAACACTAGTATTTCAGTCAAAATACCTGTTTTCCATCTCTTGCCACATCCTTTTTTACTATAAAAATATAATATTAAAGATAGAAAGAACCATCTTTTAATTCAATACAATCTGCTAAATATGTCAAAATGATAGGATTTCCCTGCTATTAAAACAAAATTAATATAACAGTACAATAACAATATCATTCTATAAATATGGGAGGAATGTAATAATGAATCTAAAAAGGAAAGTAGTAGCTGTGTCACTATCAAGTCTATTAGCTTTTGGCGCAATGACAGTTGTTTCTTTACCAGTCGATGCAGTCGGTAACGGGCCAAACACCGGTAATGGGTCCATCCAAACTTCCATTCTTCATACATATGATAGTTTAGTGGAGTATTTAAAAACACAGGATAACAAGCAGGATAAAATGGATCTTGAAATCATTGGACAAACGGTCAAAGGCAGAGATATCTACATGGCGAAATACATATCAAATCCACAAAATCCAACCATATTATTCTTAACACAGCAACATGGAAATGAGCAGTTGACAACAGAGGGAGCACTTGAATTTATTAAACACTTAGGAACAAATAAAACCAAGGGTGTATTAGATCATGTGAATATCCTTATCATTCCGATGCTTAATGCAGATGGAGCAATGGGTGATGTTAACTTTTCATTGGACAATTACTTAGCTGATGGAGATCGTCACTTAACTCGTTATAATGCCAATAATGTTGATTTAAACCGTGAGCATGATAAAGCTCCAAGTGAAATGGAACCAGAGGCAAGAGTTCTTCATGAAAATGTTCTTGCAAAATACAACATCGACTATATGATCGATCTTCACCATCAAGGTACTCGAAGTGAAACAGAGGGTGAGCTTGTATCCGGCTCGATTTTGTATCCTACAAATGCAAACGTAAAACCTGAAGTCCTAGATCGTTCAAAAAAACTAGGGTCAGTTGTCTATCATGCCCTTGAAAATACCGGATGGGGTCATATTGGAAAATACAATGGGGGAAATGGAGAAAATATAGGGCGTAATGGTACAGCCGTTCGATATGACATCTCTACATTATTATTTGAAATGCGTGGAATGTCAGACCATTATATTGAATCTTACGCTCTTGGCCAAAAAAGCAATGGATATTTAATTAAACAGACAATTTCAACATTAGATACTACTGTCAGAGCCATTGCAGATGGTTCAATTGATACCGCAGATACGAGTTTTTGGGACACTTTACCAACACAAACAAATCGTTCTAATGAAGAATCTGATGAATAAATGGAATGATCAAGCACATCCTCTTGCACGGTTTGAGGATGTGTTCCTGTTTGTAAAGATGATAGAATAACACCTCAATAACTATCACTCTATTAGTAATATTCAAATACACTATGTCGAAATATCTAACATTTCATTTGACAAGCTTAATATAACCTATGGTAGTATAATGATGTGCTTTTTATACACAAATTTACCAAAAAAAGGGGGCTACACTTTGAAAAAACTTCGTAGTAGTTTTTTATTCATCATGGTTCTTACACTTGCAATGATTATTACTGCTTGTGGCGGTGGTAATGAAGGTGGGACAAGCGGTGCTGGTGAAGAAGGCGGCACTGATGGCGGGAAACAAAACCTTAGCCTATTAACTGGTGGTACTGGTGGTACATATTATCCACTTGGTGGACAGATCGGAAATATTATTTCTGATAACACAGATGCAAATATTACACCTCAAACATCAGGTGCTTCTGCAGAGAACATGGAAACTTTGAGAAATGGTGAAGCAGAAATTGCTTTCTCTCAAACAGACATTGCTTCTTATGCTATTGAAGGAAAAGAAATGTTTGATGGCGCTGCTATCGATAACATTCAAGCAATTGCATCTCTTTACCCTGAAACAATTCAACTCGTTACAACGGCAGATAGCGGCATTAAATCAGTTGAGGATTTAAAAGGAAAATCAGTATCAATCGGTGCTCCTGGATCAGGTGTTTACATCAATGCGATGCAAATTCTTGAAATCCACGGTCTAACAACTGATGATATTAAAGCTCAAAACTTATCGTTTGATGAGTCTACTGATGGAATCCAATCAGGTAATATTGACGCAGCATTCGTTACAGCCGGTACTCCTACAGGTGCAGTTGAAGCGTTATCTGCACAAGCAGATGTTGTAATTGTTCCGCTCGCAGATGATAAAATTGCTGAGTTAGTGGAAAAATATCCATATTACTCAGAAGATACAGTACCAAGTGGAACATACAAGATTGATTCTGAAGTGAAGACGGTTGCTGTTAAAGCAATGTTAGTCGCATCTAAAGATCTTGACGAGAATTTGGTTTATGAGATGACAAAAGCAATGTTTGAAAACACTGACCAAATCACTCATGCAAAAGGAGAGCTTATTAAAGCTGAAACAGCACTAGAAGGTTTAGGTGAAATGGAGTTACATCCTGGAGCAGCCAAATATTTTGAAGAAAAAGGCATTTCAAAATAAAAGCTTTTACATGTCGATAGATCGCATGAGCGGTCTATCGATTTCATATGTTTTATGTATGTAAGGGATGGGTATTATGAAACTAAAATTAGTATTAATGATCATACCTCTACTATCACTTATCGCATTTTTAATTTTCTTTCCTTATAAATCAATTATTGCCTTTACCTATGAAGATAAAGACGAAATTCTCGCTTTTTTACCTATAAAAAGTGAAGATACCTTTCGAATTAAATACACCCATTCCATTCACCTCTCAGATGTTGTTGAAACATATTCCGCTTCTGAAAAAGAGATTACGCTAAAAGAGCTTTCTTACAAGGATTTTGCGGTTGGAATGCCTTCTAATGCAGAAGGTGACGAGGTATTTGAGGTAAAAAATGGTACATACTATATTACAAATATGAATCGTCATTTTCCATATATTGATTTAAGACTCGGACAAGTGAGAGCGGATCATCGAATGATTTATAAGGACCACACATATACATTATCTAATTTTATAACACCAGGAACCTGGATAAGAATATCACCACAAAAAATTTCATATTGGGAGCAATTGAAAGGAGTGAATATCAGTGAGCAATAAAGAAGAAATAAAGACTTTAACCGAAGAAGAGCAACAGGCACTTTTAGAGAAATATGATCCTGAGGCTGGAACAAGAAAGCTTACTGGAATTATTGGTTGGATAGCATTTTTAGGTTTATTAGCATTCTCCCTATTCCAATTGTATACGGCCATTTTTGGTGTGTTTACAGCACAAATACAAAGAACTGTTCACTTAGGCTTTGCCTTATCCTTAATCTTTTTACTATTTCCTGCTAATCGGAAGAAACGTCAGAAGGGGAAACTTCAGATTGCATGGTACGACGGGATACTTGCTTTACTAAGTGTTGCAGTTGGAGCTTACTGGCCATTATTTTTTAATGACTTGGTTATGAGTGTTGGGCGTTTATCAACAATGGATTTTGTTGTTGGGATTATTGCAATATTGTTGGTTCTTGAAGCAACAAGAAGAGCCGTCGGTCTTCCTATTACGATTATTGCCGTTCTATTTTTGTTATATGGATTGTACGGTCAGTTTATGCCGGGGTTCCTGGCGCATAGGGGATTATCCTTAGAGCGACTAGTTCAAACAATGTTCTTTACAACTGAGGGTATTTTAGGCACACCACTTGCTGTCTCTTCAACTTTCATTTTCTTATTCCTTTTATTTGGTGCATTCCTTGTTAAAACAGGAGTAGGTCAATATTTTAATGATTTAGCTGTTTCGATTGCGGGTCGAAGAATTGGGGGACCTGCAAAAGTAGCTATTTTCTCCAGTGCACTTCAAGGTACAATTAGTGGAAGCTCTGTCGCAAATGTTGTTACATCAGGATCTTTTACAATACCGATGATGAAGAAACTTGGATATAAGAAAGAGTTCGCCGGAGCAGTAGAAGCAGCAGCTTCAACAGGTGGACAGCTAATGCCGCCAATCATGGGTGCTGCCGCTTTCCTGATGGTAGAGTTTATTGGTGGAGGCATCACGTATTGGGAAATTGCCAAAGCTGCTGCCATACCTGCAGTTCTTTACTTTGCCGGTATATGGATCATGACACATTTTGAAGCGAAAAGAATTGGCTTACGTGGTTTAACGAAAGAAGAAATGCCTGATCGGAAAGAAGTAATTAAGAAAATTTACTTATTACTACCTATTATTGCTGTCATTGTTTTATTAATGTCAGGTGTGATCGTTACACATGCAGCACTTTATTCCATCTTAATTGCGATTATTGTTGGACTAATTAATAAAGAAACAAGAATGGGACCTAAAGAATTTGTATTAGCACTTGTTGATGGTGCCCGTTCAGCGTTAGGAGTTGCTGCAGCAACAGCCGCAGCAGGTATCATCGTAGGTATTGTAACGAAAACAGGACTTGGTTTAAAAATGGCGAATGGATTAATTGATCTTGCCGGGGGATACTTAATACCGACATTAATGCTTACAATGTTGGCAGCATTAGTATTAGGAATGGGATCACCGACTACAGCAAACTATGTTATTACATCAACAATTGCTGCACCAGCTATTATTTTATTAGGTGTTCCTGATTTATCAGCTCACTTATTCGTGTTCTATTTTGGAATCATTGCAGATATTACACCACCTGTTGCATTAGCAGCATTCGCAGCCGCTGGTGTGGCAGGAGGAGAGCCATTACGTACGGGAGTAAATTCTGCAAAACTAGCCATAGCTGCTTTCATAATCCCGTATATCTTTGTCCTTTCTCCACAGTTACTCATGATCGACACAACATGGTTTGAGTTAGTATGGGTAATCATCACAGCATTCTCAGGAATGATTGCGATTGGTGCAGGTATCATCGGATATTGGTTTAGAAAGTTACACTGGGCTGAACGAATTATCGCGATCATTACAGGATTGCTTTTAATCTATCCTGAAGGTGTCTCCGATATAACCGGAATTATTACCTTCGTTGCATTACTTGCACTCCAAATCTTTTGGAAACGTGATAAAGAAAATACATTAAAAATGTCAAATTAAACAACCATAACCTGAATTCACATTTAGTGGGTTCAGGTTTTTTACTATATTACTTTTTAATAATGAAGCTGGTTATTTTTTGAATAAAATGAAAAAGGGACCCGAAAAATTCCAGGCCCCTTAAAAGGTCCATCACATTATTGGTTTCGAAGTTGATTTTCAGCCATAGCGACTAAACGCTTTGTCATTTCTCCACCAACTGAACCATTTGCTCGAGCGGTTGTATCAGCTCCAAGTTGTACCCCAAATTCATTCGCTATTTCCTCTTTCATGGAATTTAGAGCATTTTCTGCACCTGGCACGACCAATTTATTTCTTGCCATTGTACAACACCCCTTTGAATGGTTTAGGAACTTTAAGCACTGATATCAGATGCTCAATTTTATTTTATCCAAAATGCTAAATAATATCATTGAGCTTTCAGAGCTCTGTATAACCTTTTTCATGAAAGGGAAACTTATATGTAAAGGCATTAATTGCGAACTGTTATAAAGGAGGAAACCGGTCGATGGATACGTTCGAAAAATTCCCTGTTGCACATTTAGATTCTGATCAACTACAAAAAATCCTTGCACTTGAAACCGAACTTCGTAATGAAACAAATGAGAACATCGTTTTAATTGCTTATGATGAAAAAGGGGAAGAATAAACTTTATATATATTTTGTAAAATTATCCAAAATTATGTTGATATTTCCTATCCATTCTTATATGATGATATCTATTGGGTTAAATGCTCTGTAACTTTAAAAAATCCCCGCTCAGTTATACTGGGCGGATTTTCATTTTTCATTTTGTCTACTTTTGTATAAACGCACGTATACTAGATTAAGAGTGACCTAGCTTGTTAGTCTTAAATTCATCTGATGTGAGGTGTAATGAACATGTTTTCCCAAGAAGAGAAAGATGCATTATACAAAGTAATTGAAACAAGAAGAGATGTGCGGAGTTTTAATAATAAACCGGTACCTGCCGATGCTGTAGAGCGAATATTGAAAGCAGCACATCAAGCTCCTTCAGTAGGATTTATGCAGCCTTGGAATTTTATTTTAATTGATTCCAATGAATTGAAAGAAAAGCTAGCTTGGGCTGCTGATAAAGAACGAAGAGCACTTGCTATTCACTATGAAGGGGACGAAAGGGCATCAGCATTTCTTAAATTAAAAATTGAAGGAATTAAAGAAGCTCCTATTACGGTCTGTGTTACATGTGATCCAACAAGAGGAGGAGCCCATGTGCTTGGGAGAAATTCAATTCCCGAAACTGATATGATGTCAACAGCTTGTGCTATTCAAAATATGTGGTTAGCTTCATGTGTAGAAGGCATAGCAATGGGCTGGGTTAGTTTTTATAAAAAGGCAGATGTCCGCGAAATTTTAGAAATACCTCCACATATCGATCCGGTTGCTCTCATTTCATTGGGGTATACAGATGTTTATCCAAAGGCACCCAT
>Ga0180215_1002667_pt1 | contig 17667 bp, 18 predicted proteins | sample eDN3rd37CBELigBY_FD_128871 | JGI IMG/M metagenome (GOLD analysis project Ga0180215, IMG submission 128871) | Enriched backyard soil microbial communities from Emeryville, California, USA - eDNA 3rd pass 37_C BE-Lig BY (version 2) (version 2) | ecosystem: Environmental > Terrestrial > Soil >... | reverse complement strand
CCAGCGGGCCGCGCGAGCGAAAAGTGGATCCGGTTTTCCGCGCCGAACGATGCTCTTATCCAAAGGGAAAGCATCGGATGGATCCCAAAAGTGCAAGTCCACTTTTCACGTCCGATGCTTTAGTGGCGGCTATTACTGGCGTCTGAAGGCTGCCAACGGCGAAATCCTCTGCCATTCGGAGGTCTACACCACGAAACAGGGTGCTCAGAATGGGATCGCGGCCGTTAAGCGCCTCGCGCCGAATGCACCTGTCTACGACCGGACTTAATCCAATGATGGCCCTGCGGCTGAACCGCGGGGCCACACTTCGTAAGGCTTTGGGCCGCGGCTCGACTGGTAACCGCAGAGTAAATGCGGCAGATCTGGCGCGTCGGAAATACTGGCGATCCCGGGAAGACTCGAACTTCCGACCTTCGGTTTAGGAAACCGCTGCTCTGTCCTGCTGAGCTACGGGACCGCACGGGAGGTGAGATAGCACGGTCGCAGCCGGGGGACCAGACCCTCGCGGCGGAATGCTCCGGATCGGGACAGGTTGTCGTGCTGACGGCTCACGGAGCGGGCCAGCATCGAGCCTGCCGGAACTCCCCATCGGCGGATTGGTTTGTGACAGGAACCGGAGGCATTCCATGGCTCAGACCCTGCGTGACTTTCTCAAGAAGGTCGAACATCTTCCCCCCGACACCCTGCTCTGCGTCGCGGAGGTGGACGAGGCCTTTGCCAGCCATGTGGAGGAACTCGAAGTCGTCGAGAACGCCAAGCCGCAGAACAGGAAATCGGAGGGCCTGGAGGCCGTCGAACTCGGCAACGGCAACCAGACCGTCGTCGTGATCCGCTGGTGAGGCCAAAAGCCTGCTGCCCAGCCTGAGCCATCGGCGGCCTGATCGATTGATCCTGTCAGCGCATGCTCCAGGCGCCGCGCATGCTCCAGGCGCCGCCTCCAAGCACCGCGCCGCGCATGACACCCCTCGCAGACGACGAACGATCAGGACCCTCCCATGACCAAGAACATCCCAGGCTCGCGCACGAATCCCGAAGGCATTCCGCAGGAAGGCCATGGCGGCTCCAATACCCGGGGCACACAGCATCAGCAGGGCAAGGACGGCAACGGCGCCCAGAAGCGCCAGCAGGAGAAGAATTCGTGAGCAGCACCGGCAACCGCAGCAATCCGAACGAGACCCGCGTGGCCGGTCGTCGGGACGGACAGGATCCCCAGGCTCGCGCCAACGCCTCCGGCACGCCCGAGACAGGGCGTCAGGGTGACGAGACCCATCAGGAAACGCGCGAGCACAACAAGCACAACGAGCCGGGCCAGAGCGGGCACAAGCCGCAGAAGCACAGCCCTGCACAGGAAAAGCACTGAAGGTGCATTCCCGAGCCTAGCCGCGGCCGAAAGGCTTCGTATGATCGAGGTCCTCGGGCGGGGCCGGAGATGCGGATCGGGGCTGCGGCAGGCATTTTTTGGGTTGCGCTGATCATCGGCCCCGCGGCGGCGCGGGAGGCGGCTCCTGCCTGCACCGATGCGGTGCGCCCGGACCATCTGGCCGGTATCACCGCCGAGGGCGACCTGGTGCTCGGGTCGGAGGGGCCCGCCAGGCTTGTGGGCCTCAGGCTGCCGGATGCCTCCTCCCACAGGCAGGAGGCGCTGGACTGGCTCAAGGCCCGCATCGGCGAGCCGCTTCTCGTCTCCCTCCAGGGGCCCCGAGACCGTTGGGGCCGCCAGCCCCTGCGCGCCCGCCTGACCCGGCCGCAGGAGCTCGACCTCGGCCGAGGCCTGGTCGAGGCGGGCCTGGCCATCGTCGATCCCGGAGGCGATCCGGTCTTTTGCCAGCCTGAATTATTTGCGATTGAAGAGACAGCGCGCGCGCAACGCCTTGGTCTTTGGGCCGAGGACCGCTATAACCCCATCCTCGCCGACCAAGCTGAGCGCTTGAAGGAGCGTGTCGGCAGCTTTGTCGTCGTCGAGGGGCGGGTTCGCAGCATCGGCGAACGCAGGCAGAAAACCTATTTGAATTTCGGGGGGCACTGGGCAGAAGACTTCACGATCATCATTCCTCGGAAAACCTGGATCCGGATGGCCGAGAGGGGCCTTTCGGCCGCTTCGCTGAAAGGCCGCACCCTTCGGGCCAGGGGCATTTTGCACTCTTGGCAGGGCACGGCTCTGACCGTTGATTATCCGGAGATGATCGAACGCCTCGAAGGCGCAGTCCTTCAGGGCGGCGGAGGCGGAGACAAACGCTTGGCCCGATGAGCAGGCATGCAGGATAGACGACACACAGGGACGATCCGGATCGCCGCCGGCCTGATGATCGCAGGCTTGGTTTCGGCCTGTTCGAGCTTCGGCGGCAACGGCCTGCCGGCCAGTGCGCCCCGCGTCCTCGGCCCCGATCGGGACCGGGACCATATCCGCCTCGTCTCGGCCTTCGGAGGGGAAGGTCGCGCGCCCCAGCTCCAGCGGCTTCTGACCGATGCGGTCAACCGGCTCGTCATGGCGACGGATCGGCCGGACGAGGCCTATCAGGTCACGATCCTCAATTCGCCCGTGGTGAATGCCTTCGCCCTGCCGAACGGGCGCCTTTACGTCACGCGCGGCCTGCTCGCCCTGGCGAACGACACCTCCGAAGTGGCGGCCGTCCTTTCGCATGAGATCGCCCATGTCACGCTTCGGCATGCATCCCAGCGCAATGAGTTGCAGGCCCGCTCCGAACTGATCGAGCGCGTGGCGCAGAACGTCCTGAACAATTCCGAGGAAGCGGCCGTGGTACAGGACCAGGCCCGGTCGACGCTGGCGAACTTCTCGCGGTCGCAGGAGCTCGAGGCGGACCAGACCGGCATCACCGTTCTCGCCCGCGCTGGCTTCGACCCCTATGGCGCACCGCGGTTCCTGACGGCCCTCGGCCGCTCCGCGGCCAGCACCGGCGGGACCACGGATCGCGTCGCCTCCCACCCCAGTACCGCAGAGCGCATCTCGAAGGCTCTCCAGGCCGCCCGGCGCGCCGGGCCCCGGGGCATGGGCGAAACCGGAAAGATCGAATACCTGACGGCCCTGGACGGACTGGCTTACGGGGACGACCCGAGCGACGGCGTCGTGAAGGGCCGCCGCTTCATCCATGCCCGCCTCGGCGTCGCTTTCGAGGCGCCAGTGGGCTTCACCCTGGAAAACACCTCTCAAGCCGTGCTCGGCTCATCGGCCGATGGCGAGCGCCGCCTGCTCTTCGATGCCGCCGACACGCCCGCCGGACAGAGCCTGGAAGAGGTGCTGCGCTCCACCTGGACCGACACGATCGAGCCGGGCAGCCTGGTCACGACGACCATCAACGACCTTCCGGTCGTGACGGCCCTCTCCAACGGCAAGGAATGGACCTTCCGCCTTTCGGCCATTCGGATCGGCAACACCACCTACCGCCTCATCATGGCGGCCCGCAGCGGCGGCTCCGACCTGGAGGACATGTTCCAGCGAACCCTCAACAGCGTGCGCCAGGTCCAGCCCCAGGAGGCCCGCCGCATCCGGCCGCTCAAGCTGCAGATCGTGACGGCGCAGCGCGGCGATACGGCGCAGACGCTCGCCGCGCGCATGCCCGTCGACAGGCCGCTCGAGCGATTCCTGCTGATCAACGGCCTCGACCGCAACGGTCCGCTGAAGCCGGGCGAGCGCTACAAGATCGTTGTGGAATAAGGCTTTTCGACCCTTCAAAAACGATCAGGCGAGCCGGAGACCGGCTCGCCTGATCTGTTCTAAGGGTCTCGATGTTCCTTAGACGAAAGCACCCTGGGCCTGAGGATATTTGTCGATCAGGGCCCGTTTGAGCTTTTCCAGCGCCCGGTTCTCGATCTGGCGGACGCGTTCCTTCGAAATCCCCAGGCGGTCGCCCAGGAACTCGAGGGTGACCTGCTCGTCATCGAGACGCCGCGCCTGGAGAATGCGCAGCTCGCGCTCGTTGAGCACCTCGAGGGCCTGCTTGAGCCAGCGCACACGACGCTCCGTGTCGATCACGTCGCTCACGCTCTCATCCGGCAGCGGGCTCGAATCGACGAGAAATTCCACACGTTCCGCGGAATTGGACGGGTCGGCATCCAGGACCGGGGCATTGAGGGATGTATCGGGAGCCGAAAGACGGGCGTCCATGAGGGCCACGTCGGCCTTGGACACGCCGATCGCCTCGGCGATCTTCTCATGCACCTCGGAGGAGATGCGCTCTTCGCCGCCGCGGGTCAGGCGAGCGCGCAACCGCCTCAGGTTGAAGAAAAGGGCTTTCTGGGCGGAACTCGTGCCGCCACGGACGATGGACCAGTTACGAAGGATATAATCCTGTACGGAAGCGCGGATCCACCAGGTCGCGTAGGTCGAGAACCGAACCTCCCGCTCCGGTTCGAACCGGGCGGCCGCTTCAAGAAGACCCACATGCCCTTCCTGAACGAGATCCGCCATCGGCAGGCCGTAGTGGCGGAAGCGGGCTGCCAGCGCGATGACGAGGCGCATATGGGCAGCCGTCAATTGGTGAAGAGCCATTTCATCGCCGTGTTCCTTCCAGCGCACGGCAAGCTGGTGCTCCTCTTCTCTTTCGAGAAAAGGCGCATTCATGGCGGCGCGGACGAAACGACGACGAACCCCTGAGATTTCTCCCATTGTGTCCTCCCTTGGCAGAGACACAACGAGCGAGACGGGAAAAAGTTCACCCGCAACGGCCTAGTTTTGCGAAATAGATTCCGCGCTCCCGAAAGCAAGGACCCGGCACCAATAAAAAAGCCTGGCGCGAGGCCAGGCTTCTTGAAGGAGTACGGCTGGAGCATCACCCCGCCCGAGATATCGGGTCCGCGCGATGGCCTGGGATCCGGCGCCTTATCAAGCGGCCTCTTCCTGCACGTCTTCGCCCTCGCCTTCGCCATCGGCTTCGGCGCCCTTGGCGCGACGCGGGGACTTCGCAAGGCTCTGCTCGATGAGCTTGAGGGCTTCCGTATCGGTAATCTTGTTCACTGCGGCGATCTCGCGCACGACGCGATCGAGGGCCGATTCATAAAGCTGGCGCTCGCTGTAGGACTGCTCGGGCTGGGCCTCGGAGCGGTACAGGTCGCGCACGACCTCGGTGACGGAGATGAGGTCGCCCGAATTGATCTTCGCCTCGTATTCCTGAGCGCGGCGCGACCACATGGTGCGCTTCACACGGGCACGACCCGTCAGAACGTCCAAAGCCTTTTGAACCAGGGCGGGTTCGGCGAGCTTGCGCATGCCGACACTGGCAGCTTTCGCGGTCGGGACTCGCAGGACCATCTTGTCCTTGTCGAAGGAGACCACATAGAGCTCCAGCTTGAAGCCGGCGATTTCCTGCTCTTCGATGGCCGTGATGCGGCCGACGCCGTGAGCGGGATAAACAATGGCTTCGCCAGACTTGAAACCCAGGCGCTGGGTGGACTTCTTGGCGGTTGTCATGCGAGAGAGGCCTCCTTGCATGGTCCCTTGCCGGTCGAGGCACGGGAGCGGTGGTTCCACTGGGCAGGGACCCAGGGGAACAGGAATGGAGATGAGTGAAGACGGAACTTGACTATTCCGCTCGACTCCCTGATGTAAGCCAGCAGCTAGAACACGCTCGTCCCCGTCCCAAGGAAGGGCTAGCTTCCTCCGACCGGGTTTCGTGCATCATTGCTTCAGTGTGTGAACCGACGACCTGCGGGGACGGTGCACGGCTTGAGCGCAAGCGACGGCATTGGCAGACCCTATCACAGTCCGGCCGAAAAAGCAAAAATATTTCAAAGCGTAGCGTAAAGACGCCCGGGTTATGGCCGGACCTCGGCCCTTACCCTTCGACAGATGCACCCCTCAACCACGGCGACCGGATCGTTCCGAAAGAGGCCACCCCTTCCGGGCAGGGGGCTCAGTCCCCTTCGCCCGGATTGGGCGAGAAATACTGCTCGAACTTGCCCGCGACACCGTCAAATTCCTTGGCGTCGGCCGGGGGATCCTTCTTTTGCGTGATATTGGGCCAACTCTTGGCCATGTCGGCATTGAGCTTCAGCCATTGCTCCAGACCGGGCTCCGCATCGGGCTTGATCGCCTCGGCTGGGCATTCCGGCTCGCAGACGCCGCAATCGATGCACTCGTCCGGATGGATGACGAGCATGTTCTCGCCCTCGTAGAAGCAATCTACCGGGCATACCTCGACGCAGTCCATGTATTTGCACTTGATGCAATTTTCAGTGACGACGTAGGTCATGAACGGTCCTTTGAGGGTCTCTTCCAGATGAAAGTGCGGGGCTGCCGCCGCTCTATAGCATCGGATCCAAAAGCGGAAGGCACTTCTGGCCCGATGGGCTAGCCGTTGTCGCCCCCATTGACAAGCACTGCGTCGCCCTCGTTGAGGTCAGCGTAGAGCTGCCTTGCTTCCGGTGCAGGTCCCCGGCGGTCGCCAAGGCCCTCCACCCGCACGACAAGGGTCCGGCGGGCCAGAGCGATGGTGATCACGTCACCGATGGATAACGGCCTCGCGGCGTTATCGATGCGCTGGCCGTTGACCCGGACGAACCCGCTCGCCACGAGCTTGGCGGCCAGCGTGCGGCTCTTGGCAAAGCGTGCGAACCAGAGCCACTTGTCAAGCCGCTGCCGGTCCTCACGCATGCCGAAGCCTCATTTCTTGCTGTCTTCGAGCTGAACCTTGAGGGCCATGAGCTTGGCGAAGGGCGAGTTCGGATCCGGCTGCTTTTCGCGACGATCCTGACCGCCGTCGCGGCGGTTGTCGGCGCGCTTGTCGGGACGCGGACCGCGACGATCGTCCGGGCGAGGGCCCCGGGGTGGACGGTTCTGCGGACGGCCGCCCTCCCCTTGTGCCTCCCGGCGCGGACGTTCGGCCCGGCCCTTGCCTTCGCCATCGCCTCTGCCCTGATGGGGCCGGCGGTCGCCGCGCTCACCCCGGTTGCCGCGACCCTCGCGCCCCTCACGCCCTTGGCGGGCGTGCCCGCCTTCGTGGTGGCGGCGATGCTGGCGCCACACCTCGATCATCTCGGGCTCGGCTGGGGTGTCCTGCGCGGGGGCCTCGGCAGCGCCATCGGCCGGAGCCATGGCCTGACCTTCGGGCGATGCCACGGCCTCGGCGGCGCTCCCCTCGACGGTCTCGGCCGGAACCGAGGAATCGGGTGCCTCCACGGCCACCGCGCCGGTTTCCTCGGCCAGAGCCTGGGCTTCGGCCGGAGGAGCCTCGGCGGGAGCATCAGCCGGAGCGGCCTCAGCTTTGGGGGCCTGCTGATCCGTGGCGAGCGGCACGGTGATGGCCGGGCCCGGACGGCGCTCCATCACATAGCCGAGGGATTTCAGGATCGTGGCGAAATCCTCGCCGGCGCAGCCGACCAGGGAGGTCATGGCCACGGTCGGCACGAAGCCTTCCCCATCGGCTGCGCCGGCCGGCGGCTCGCCGGGTGTGATGCCGGGACGATAGGTGATCGCCGGACGGATCAGGTCGGCCAGACGTTCCAGGATGTCGACGCGCACGGCGCGGCCGCCGCAGACGCGGAAGCCCGCGGCGCGGTAGAGGCCCGCCGCGATCTCCGGATCGACCGGGATCGACGTGCGGCCGGACTGCGCGAGATGCGCGATCTCGTCGATGCCCTTCTGGTCGAGGCCGCCGTTCTGGAGCGCCCAGAGCTGCGTCGCCAGGACACGCGGGGCGGGCTTCAGAAGGGCTGGCAGGTAGAGGTGATAGGCGCCGAAGCGGATGCCTGCCTTGCGGAGCGCCGCGCGGGCGTCCTGGTCCAGGCTGCGCACCTCGTTGAGAACCTTGGCGCGCTCGAGCACGCCGAGCGCCTCGCCGACCTGGAAGGCGATCCCCCGGGCGAGGCCCGCGAGCTCGGCATTGGTCTCCAGGTCCATGACCGGCCCGAGCAGGCGCACCACATAGGCCTTGAGCCAGGCGCGCAGGCGGTTGTCCACCTTGTCGCGGGCAGCGCCCGTGAGGTGTTCGTCCGAGAGGATGCGCACGCGCGGCTCGAACAGCTTGTCGCCGGACTCCAGCTTGGCCACGGGATCACCCATCCAACGGATCGTGCCGTCGTTGGACAGCACCAGGGTGGTGTCGGGCGCTTCGGCGAATCGGTCGGCCCGCGCCTCGATCTCGCCCGCCAGGGCTTTGCTGGCGGCATTGCGCAGCGTCTTGGCCTCCGTCGTGTCCGCCTGAGGGTCAGGCACGAAATGGAAGCCATGCAGGTGGCCGATATGTTGCCCCTCGACGGTGACGTCGCCGGTGGTCGTAATTTCCGCTTCGAGCATTGTGTTCTCTCTCAAGCGCCGCATGAGAACGCTCGTCCGCCGGTCGATGAATCTTTGGGCGAGACGTTCATGAAGCGCATCCGATAGCTTGTCCTCTACCTGACGCGCAACACCCTGCCAATGCTCCGGATCCTTCAACCAGTCGGGACGATTGGCCACGAAGGACCATGTTCGCACCTGGGCGATGCGGTTGGAAAGGGTGTCGATATCGCCATCCGTACGGTCAGACGCCGACAAATGGCGGGCGAACCAGTCCGCCGGAATCGCCCCGTCCTTCATCAGGAAGCGGTAGAGCTGGCCGACCAGATCCGCATGGGTCTGAGGCGAAACCTTACGGTAATCAGGCACTTGGCAGATCTGCCAGAGACGCTCGACCGCATATTTCGTGCGGGCGAAGGCCTGAATGTCGTCGTCCCGAGCCAGCAATTCGAGGGCCGCCACGTCCTCACCCATGGGGGCACGCGCGAGGCCGTGCTCACGCGGCTGCCGGCTCAAGGAATCGCGCAGGCGCCCGAGATTCGAGAAATCCAGGTCGGGATTGCGCCATTGCAGGATACGGACCGGGTCGAAAGTATGATTTTCCAGGGCCTCCACCGTCTCCGCATCGAAAGGCGGGCAGCGGCCCGTAGACCCGAAGGTGCCATCGCGCATGTAGCGGCCCGCGCGGCCCGCGATCTGAGCGAGTTCCGGATTGTAGAGCTTGCGGAAGCGAAAACCGTCGAACTTCTTGTCCGACGCGAAGGCCACATGGTCCACGTCCAGATTGAGGCCCATGCCGATGGCGTCCGTGGCGATCAGGTAGTCCACATCGCCGTTTTGGTAGAGCTCGACCTGCGCGTTGCGGGTGCGGGGCGAGAGCGCCCCCAGGACGACCGCCGCGCCGCCGCTCTGGCGGCGGATGAGCTCGGCGATGCCGTAGACCTCCTCGGCCGAGAAGGCCACGATGGCGGACCGGCGGGGCAGGCGCGACACCTTCTTCTCGCCCGCGAAGGTGAGCTTCGAGAGGCGCGGCCGCGTGACCACGTGGACGCCGGGAATCAGCGCCTCGATCAGCGGACGCATGGTCGAGGAGCCGATGAGCATCGTCTCCTCCCGCCCCCGCTGGTTCAGGAGCCGGTCCGTAAAGACGTGGCCGCGGTCGAGGTCGGCGGCGAGCTGGATCTCGTCGATGGCCACGAAAGCCGTGTCGATGTCGCGGGGCATGGCCTCCACGGTGGAGATCCAGTAGCGGGGCCGGTCCGGTTTGATCTTCTCCTCGCCGGTGATGAGGGCGACGTTGTGCGGCCCGGCCTTGTCGACGACCCTCTGATAGACCTCGCGGGCGAGCAGGCGCAGCGGCAGGCCGATCATGCCGCTGTCATGGCCGAGCATGCGCTCGATGGCCAGATGGGTCTTGCCGGTATTGGTGGGGCCGAGCACGGCGGTGACGCCGCGCGCGCGCACTTGCGGAGGAAGGGAACGGCGAGCCATGCCTGGATGCGGGGTAATGTCGGATACGATCCCGGATGAGAGGGTGAAGACGCTTGCGCATCGCAAGATGCCGGCTGCCTTCTCACGAAGCAGGCCTGGCGCGTGGATGTGGCGGCAGGCTCTTCCTTATATGGGACCCCGGGCCGGTTTCGCTACCGGCTTTTCGAGAATTCTCCAGAGATCTTGAAGACTTATTGAGCGGCTCCGGCTCTGACCGGCTCCCTCCCCTTTCCTTGGCGCCTCGCCGCCTTCGTCCCGCCGTCGCCTTCCACCGACCAGCTGGCGGCTTCGAGCTCGCCCATGCCGATCATGGTCCGCACCGCCACCTTGATGGGGAAGAGGACGCGGGGGCCCTCCACGGGCGCCAGCCAAACGTTCATGTCCTTGTTCTCCTGCATGAACTTGATGGTGGAGCGCTGCGGGCGATGGCCGGAGATGGGCACCCAGCGGGCGTTGCAGACGAGGACAGGACCGGAATAGCCCGGCACCTTGACGGTCTTCGTCTCGGAATAGGAGAGAACGATGTTCTGGCGCGAAGCCCCGTCGAAGACCGGGATGGTGCGATTGCAATTGGCCCGGTCGGTGAGGCTTTTTGACGCCATGGCGGGCATGATGAGGGCGCTCAAGGGATCGAGGACCCCCTTCTTATCGGCCTCCTTCACCGGCACGCGGTCTTCCTTCGGCTCGAGGGGCGGGACGATCTCGACCTCGGCGACGTTGCCGTCGTCGAGGGCCATGCGCACGACCCGCTGCTCGCCCGACGACTTGGTGTTGACCGCGAAGTCCTTCGCTTGAAGCTGGCTTCCCGAGATTGTGCCGGAGGCCGTGCCCGCCCCCTTGCCGCCCGTGATCATCTTCACGAGCCCGGAGAGCTTCACGCTGCCCTGCATCTCGTATTTCGGGCCGTCGAAGGTCGAAGACAGGTCAGCCTTCCCCATCGGCAGGCCCGCCAGGGAGAGATTGTAGTTCACTTTGAGCGTCTGGGCAGGCTGAGCCTGAACCTGAGAGGCTGTTCCAGCCAGGCTTAAGGTCAACAGGGCCGAGGCGAAGAGGCGCATGGGGATGTTCCGTTAGTCTATTCTGTTGCATCTCACGAGATTCCGAATAAATGATGACCATGGCGGCGCAAAAAAACGTGTTGCGCTGTCGCACTATTCTTGACGCGGGGCCGGTTTTCAGCTTATAGCCCTGCACCTTCCAAGGACTTCTGGTGTCCGGCCGCGTGGGATCTGCGATGAGGCAAACCCGCGAAATCGAAGCCGCGACCCCTTATGACGATAGGATTGAACCCATGTCGCGCCGTTGCGAACTGACCGGCAAGGCCGTGCTGAGTGGCCACCTGGTAAGCCACTCGAACCGCAAGACGAAGCGGAAGTTCCTGCCGAACCTCTGCAACGTCACGCTCCAGTCTGAAACCCTGCAGCGCTCCGTGCGCCTGCGCATTACCGCCCATGCTCTGCGTTCGGTCGAGCATCGCGGCGGCCTTGACGCCTTCCTGGCGAAGGCTTCGGCTGACGAGCTGTCGACCACCGCCCTCGCTGTGAAGCGCGAGATCGAGAAGAAGCTCGCCGCGGCGAGCTGATTTCGACCTCCCCGTATTTCACGCTTCGGGCGGCCTCACGGCCGCCCGTTTTGCGTTGCATCGACGATTCTCGCCTAGCCTTCCACTGGGCCTTCCCTTGTGAGGCAAAGACCAGGACCCTCAGGAGCCGGATGTCATGACCGCTCTCGACCGTCGCGATTTCACGATCGCCCTCACCGCGATGACCATCGTCGTGCTGGCGTCGAACATCCTCGTCCAGTACCCCTTCGAGGCCTGGGGACTTCAGGATTATTTCACCTGGGGCGCTTTTACCTATCCCTTCTCCTTCCTGGTGACGGAGCTGGCCAACCGCCGCTTCGGTCCGAAAGGAGCCCGGAAGGTGGTCTATGTGGGCTTCGTCCTGGCGGTTGCACTCTCGGTGATCCTGGCGACGCCGCGCATCGCCATCGCCTCGGGCAGCGCCTTTCTGACGGCGCAACTGCTTGATATCGGCATCTTTTCGCGGCTGAGGAACATGGCTTGGTGGCTGCCGCCCTTCGCCTCCTCGACGATCTCGGCGGCGGTCGACACGACGATCTTCTTCTCCTTCGCCTTCTATTGCGGCGTGGTCCCGGGCCTCGGCCTGACGATCGACCAGATGCTCGCGCAGGTGGGCATCGTCGATCAATGCTTCGCGCTTCCCTGGGTGACGCTGGGCCTGGCCGATTACGGCGTGAAGCTCGCGCTGTCGGTCTTCTCCATCCTGCCCTATGGCGTGGTGCTGCGCCTCATGAGCCCTGCGCTTTCGCAGCGCGCGCCGGCTTGAGGCTGCCCGCCGGATCCTGGCCGAAGGATCCTGGCCGCATGGTGCGGCTGAGGGGCAGCCGTCACTCCACCAGGGAGAATTCCAGCAGCAGGGTTCGCTGGAGATTGGTGTTGAAGTTGTTGTCCGAGATCAGAGTGACGACGATATTGGCCCCCTCCCTGTGGACCGCGAGCCCTTCCATGTTGTCGATCTGGTGCGAGGCCTCGCTCTGGTAGATCACCTCGCCGTCGAGCCTTGCCCCCGGCCTCATGGCCGCCGAATCGACGCGGCGCATCCGGCATCCGAAGCCGCCGAGCAGCGAGAAGCGGCGCTCCAGGACGAGCGCATCGCCCGAGTCGAGAAACGCAAGATCCGTCACCTCATATCCGTTGCTGCGCAGAATCTCGAACATGCCTTGTCGTGCGCCCGTGAGGATGAAGCCCTGCCCGCCTTCCGCGATCCCGACCAGGGCGCCGGCGAGTTCCGAACGCTGCGGCGCGACGGCGAGCGCCTCGAGCCCCCCGTTGCGGGGGAGTTCCCGGAGGCTGCCCGGCACCGGGATCGGAACGCCCTCGACGAGCGCCCCTTCCCGGCTGCGGCGGAACCGGATGACGCTGTGACTGCGCTCGACGCCCACGAAAGCCACCTCTCCAGCGATGGCAAGGCTCTCCGTGTCGTAGTAGCGGGAGCGGCGCGCGGGGATTCCGCCGCTCAAGAGCAAGGGCGACATCATCGCCTGAGAGAGCCCCGACAATCGCCCGTCCGCCGTCTCGACGCGCGCCCTCAGGATCTGTGCATTGTCGGCCAGTGCGACGATCTCCTGCCCTTTCGGTGAACGCCACAGGCCGGAAAAGCCCCCGAAGGCGGAAACATCCGATCTAAGGCTGAGGCCGGAGCGAAAGGAGAGCGATCCGAAGCGTGTGCGGTCCGGATCCGTATTGGACAGATGGCTGATCGGCTGGGCCCCGACTTGAATTGGGGTCACGCCGCGAAACGCCTGCGGGCGCTCGGCGAGGGCCGCGCCAGCGACGGTGACGGCGGTGAGAGCGCCGCCGCCCAGGAGCAGGTTTCTGCGGGTGAGAAGCCTCACGCGTAAGCCCGGCGACGGGGCGCTCCGCGCGAGGGCTGTGCGTTCTCCTCGAACAGCTCCGCGAGCTTCTCCGTCATCACGCCGCCGAGCTCCTCCGCATCGACGATGGTCACGGCGCGGCGATAGTAGCGCGTCACGTCGTGGCCGATTCCGATGGCGATGAGTTCCACGGGCGAACGGGTTTCGATCTCTTCGATGATGTAGCGCAGATGCCGTTCGAGATAGTTGCCTGGATTGACCGAGAGCGTCGAATCGTCCACCGGCGCACCATCCGAGATCACCATCAGGATGCGCCTCTGCTCGGGCCGCCCGAGCAGGCGCTTGTGCGCCCAATCGAGCGCCTCGCCATCGATGTTTTCCTTCAGCAGACCCTCGCGCATCATCAGGCCCAGGTTCTTGCGCGCGCGCCGCCACGGCGCATCCGCCGACTTGTAGATGATGTGGCGCAGATCGTTGAGGCGGCCCGGATTGGCGGGCTTGCCGCCCTGCAGCCACATCTCGCGGGCCTGCCCGCCCTTCCAGGCGCGGGTGGTGAAGCCGAGGATCTCCACCTTCACGCCGCAGCGCTCCAGCGTGCGCGCGAGAATGTCGGCGCAGGTGGCGGCCACCGTGATCGGACGTCCGCGCATGGAGCCGGAATTGTCGATGAGCAGCGTCACCACCGTGTCGCGGAAGTTCGTGTCCTGCTCCTGCTTGAAGCTCAGCGGCTGGAAGGGGTCCATGACCACGCGCGGCAGGCGCGCCGGATCGAGCGTTCCCTCTTCCAGGTCGAATTCCCAGGAGCGGTTCTGCTGCGCCATCAGGCGCCGCTGCAGGCGGTTGGCGAGACGGCCCACCACGCCCTGTAGATGCGCGAGCTGCTTGTCGAGATAGGCCCGAAGGCGCGTCAGCTCGTCCGCATCGCAGAGATCCTCCGCATGGATGATCTCATCGAACTTCGTGGTATAGGCCTTGTAGTCGGGCCCGCGCGCCTCATTGGAGCGGGAGGGCGGGCGCCAGGATTCGCCGGCTTCGTCCGAATCCGCCTCGTCGGCTTCCTCGGGCATCTCGCCGGAAGGGCCATCGGCTTCTTCCGTCGCGCCGTCCTCGATCTCGTCGCTCGAATCCTCGCTGACCTCGACCTCGGCGCGGTCGCCCTGCGATTCCTGCTCGGATTCGCCCTCGCCCTGCTGTTCCTGCTGCTCGGATTCGGTGTCGTCCTCGTTCTCCTCGTCCTCCTGATCGAAGGCCGCGTCGTCGGCCATGTCGAGGGAGGAGAGCATCTCGCGGATGCCGCGCCCGAAGTCGCGCTGGCTGTCGATGTTCTTCAACAGCCCGTCGAGGTTCCGGCCGGCGCGTTCCTCGATGAAATCGCGCCAGAGGTCGACGATCTTGGCGGCGGCCTCCGGCGGCTTCTGGCCAGTCAGGCGCTCGCGCACCATGAGCGCCAGCGCATCCTCGATGGGCGCATCGGCGCGGTCGGTGATTTCCTCGTATTTGCCGCCGCGATGGTAGCGGTCCTCGAGCATCGCCGAGATGTTGGAGGAAATGCCGGCCATGCGCCGCGAGCCGATGGATTCCACGCGCGCCTGCTCCACCGCATCGAACACGGCGCGGGCGGCCTGGCCCTCGGGGGCGAGCCTGCGGTGAAGAACCGCGTCGTGGCACGCCAGACGCAGAGCCATGGAATCCGCGTTGCCGCGCAGGATGGCCACATCCTGTGGCGTCAGCCGCCGGGGCGGCTCCGGCAGGCGGGCCTTCTCCTGGCCCATGAGCATCGGGCGGTCCGACGCGAAGGCGACTTCGAGATCGGGCTTGCGGGCGATGGCCTTCATGGCGCCGGCGATGGAGCGCTTCAGCGGCTCCGCCGGCGCTTCCTTCTTCTCACCCGGCTTACGGTTCGAGATGGACATCTCACCTCTCCTGACAGTCCCGCTTGCGTCACCCCCGCGACGGCAGGGATCCATCATCACGGGCTTCGTTCCGGCCCAGCTCCGTCGCTTATGGTTTCCGGGCTCCGCTCGGCGGTCCCGGAATGACAGGAGAATGCGTTACGACAGCACCATGTTCACGGCGCTTTCCGGCAGGTCCTTGCCGAAGGAGCGCTGGTAGAACTCGGCCACGAGGGGGCGTTCCAATTCGTCGCACTTATTGAGGAAGGTGACCCGGAACGCGAAGCCCGTATCGCCGAAGATGTCGGCGTTCTCGGCCCAGGTGATCACCGTGCGCGGGCTCATGACGGTGGAGAGATCCCCGTTCATGAAGGCGCTGCGGGTGAGATCGGCCACGCGCACCATCCGGTTGACGATGTCGCGCCCTTCCGAGCTGTTCTGATAATGCTTTGCCTTGGAGAGGACGATGTCCACCTCCTTGTCGTGCGGCAGGTAGTTGAGCGTGGTCACGATGGACCAGCGGTCCATCTGGCCCTGGTTGATCTGCTGCGTGCCGTGATAGAGGCCCGACGTATCGCCCAGGCCGACCGTGTTGGCGGTGGCGAAGAGGCGGAAGGCGGGATGGGGACGGATCACCCGCTTCTGATCGAGAAGCGTGAGCTTGCCCGACTGCTCCAGTACGCGCTGGATCACGAACATCACATCCGGACGGCCTGCATCATACTCGTCGAAGACAAGGGCCACGTTGTTCTGGAGCGCCCAGGGCAGGATACCGTCCTGGAATGCCGTGACCTGCTTGCCTTCCTGAAGCACGATGGCGTCCTTGCCCACGAGGTCGATACGGGACACGTGGCTGTCAAGGTTCACGCGTACGCAGGGCCAGTTCAGGCGGGCTGCCACCTGTTCGATATGGGTCGACTTGCCGGTGCCATGATAGCCCGTGATCATCACGCGGCGATTGCGCGCGAAGCCCGCCAGGATGGCCAGCGTCGTCTCCCGGTCGAAGAGATAATCCGGATCGAGATCGGGGACGTGCTCTTCCGCCTGGGAAAAGGCCGGGACCTCCAGATCCGTGTCGATCCCGAAGACCTGACGTACTGACACCTTCATATCCGGCAGTAGGGTCGCTGTATCGGTTTGTGCCGTCATGAGGGCCTCTCGAACGGGTGGATGTTTCAGTTGTTGCCATGGCTTCTTAAACTCCATGGCGGTGCGGTGCAATTTCCTAAATGCCTAAGGGGTCTGCATGAAACGCGGTCGCGTCAGCAAAGGCCGGCGCCTTTGAGCGTATCATGCGCCTTGATGATGTCGCGCAGCCGCTCCTCGAAGGAACGATCCCCGCCATTGGCGTCCGGGTGGAAGCGCTTCACTAGGGATTTGTACTGGGCCTTGATGGCGGGTCCATCGGCGGTCTCGTCCAGGCCCAGGATATCCAGCGCGCGCCGCACCGCGCCCGTATAGCGGGGACGCCTGGGCTCGGGCGCAGCCCTGCGGCTGCGGGCCTGGGTGAAGTCCTCGCCCTTCAGGATCCCCAAGGGATCGAAATAGGCCCAGTCGCGGGTTTCCTGCTTCGGACCCTCGTCCTCGGCCTTGCCGGACGTATTCACGCCCATGGCCCAGGTGGGGCGGTGGCCGATGATGGCGTCCTTCTGATAGGCCGCGACTGCCGAATCGGACATGCCCGAGAAATAGTTGTAGGAGGCGTTGTACTCGCGCACGTGCTCGAGGCAGAAGCGCCAATACTGCCCTTCCCTGTCCCGGCCCTTCGGCGCGCGGTACTCTCCCGCGGCCTTGCAGCCGGGATGCTCGCAGGCAGGCCCTTTCGTCTCCCGGGGCTCGTCGGCGGAAGGCTTAATCCGGATACGGTCGAAAAGAGGCGAGTTGAGATCCATGATCCAAGCATTATGAGGGGAGCGACACCCCGAGCCAAGGCCGAAGAGCTTTTCGCCGCAGACCCGTTCAAAAAGGTTTACCACGCGCATGACCCTCACAGACTGGATCACGCAAACTCTGCAGGAGCGCCTGCACCCGTCCCAACTGACCGTCACGGACGAGTCGGAACAGCATCGCGGTCATGGCGGCTGGCGGGAGGGGGGAGAAACTCACTTCAGGGTACATATCGTATCTGAAGCCTTCGCTGGCAAGAGCCGGGTCGAGCGCCACCGCCTCGTCAACGAGGTGCTGAAGGAGGCCTTCGACAGGGGCCTGCACGCCTTGGCCGTTCAGGCCAAGGCGCCGGGGGAGTGAGGCAGGGCCCCGCGGGCCACCCTCGCCGGAACAAGGCCGACGAGGGTTGGTGATGCCCTTTGCGGACTTGCGGAGCGCAGGAGCGGATCAAAGGCGAGGCTATTTGATCCGTTCAAGCACGCTCACGTAATTGGCGACAGCCGCGCCGCCCATGTTGAAGATGCCGCCGAGGACCGGGTTCCGGACCTGGATTCCCCCAGCCTCCTCGCAGAGCTGCATGGCGGACAGGACATGCATGGACACGCCGGTCGCTCCGATCGGGTGCCCCTTGGCCTTGAGGCCGCCGGAGGGGTTCACCGGCAGCCGGCCGTCCCGGTTCGTCCAGCCTTCCTTGACGGCGGTCGCCCCCTGCCCGCGGGGAGTGAGTCCCATCGCCTCGTATTCGATGAGCTCGGCGATGGTGAAGCAGTCGTG
>Ga0180215_1002666_pt1 | contig 17672 bp, 15 predicted proteins | sample eDN3rd37CBELigBY_FD_128871 | JGI IMG/M metagenome (GOLD analysis project Ga0180215, IMG submission 128871) | Enriched backyard soil microbial communities from Emeryville, California, USA - eDNA 3rd pass 37_C BE-Lig BY (version 2) (version 2) | ecosystem: Environmental > Terrestrial > Soil >... | reverse complement strand
TGGACCTACCGGACCTACGGGGGCTACTGGACCGACTGGACCAACTGGAGCCACTGGACCGACGGGACCAACTGGACCGACTGGAGCAACAGGACCAACTGGACCTACCGGACCAACTGGACCAACTGGACCGACTGGAGCCACTGGACCGACTGGAGCCACTGGACCGACTGGACCTACCGGACCAACTGGACCGACTGGAGCCACTGGACCAACTGGACCAACTGGACCGACTGGAGCCACTGGACCAACTGGACCAACTGGACCAACTGGACCGACTGGACCGACTGGAGCCACTGGACCAACTGGACCAACTGGACCAACTGGACCGACTGGACCGACTGGACCTACCGGACCAACTGGACCAACTGGACCGACTGGACCGACTGGACCGACTGGACCGACTGGACCTACTGGACCGACTGGACCGACTGGACCTACTGGACCGACTGGACCTACAGGGGCTACTGGACCGACCGGACCTACGGGGGCTACGGGAGCGACGGGAGCTACTGGTGCGACTGGACCGACCGGACCTACGGGACCAACTGGACCTACAGGAGCCACTGGTGCAACCGGACCAACTGGGGCTACGGGACCGACTGGACCTACCGGACCAACTGGAGCCACTGGACCTACAGGAGCAACAGGACCAACTGGACCAACTGGGGCTACGGGACCGACTGGACCTACCGGACCAACTGGAGCCACTGGACCTACAGGAGCAACAGGACCAACTGGACCAACTGGGGCTACGGGAGCTACTGGACCGACTGGACCGACCGGACCTACGGGGGCTACTGGACCTACAGGTGCGACTGGACCGACTGGACCTACCGGACCGACTGGACCGACCGGACCGACTGGACCGACTGGACCTACGGGGGCTACGGGAGCGACGGGAGCTACTGGTGCGACTGGACCGACCGGACCTACGGGACCAACTGGACCTACAGGAGCTACTGGACCGACTGGAGCCACTGGACCAACTGGACCTACCGGACCAACTGGACCGACTGGACCGACTGGACCTACCGGACCAACTGGACCTACTGGACCTACAGGAGCAACAGGACCAACTGGACCTACCGGACCAACTGGACCAACTGGACCGACTGGAGCCACTGGACCAACTGGAGCTACTGGACCAACCGGACCGACTGGACCTACAGGAGCAACAGGACCAACTGGACCGACTGGACCGACTGGACCGACTGGACCGACTGGACCTACCGGACCAACTGGACCGACTGGACCGACTGGACCTGTTGTAACATCAGACTCTATGAGTGCCGCAAATACAGCTGGTTTTTCAATTAATATCGGTATTGCCGGCGGCGAAGTAGATATTCCTCTTCCTGATGTCCAAAATCTAGGTAGTTTTACAGCCCAAAATGGAAGTACTGAATTTGTTGTTCCAGAAACTGGAAGATACCTCTTGTCATATGATGTCAATTTAACAGCTGTAATTACTCTTGGAAACTTTGGTATTAGATTATTAAATAATGGAACACCAATAGCAGGTTCTACAGTAACATCCATCGTTGCTGGTGTAGCTGGATACCGCAACACTATAATTGCAAACCTATCACAAAACGACGTAATCACTCTTGAGGCTTTTGCTGGACCAAGTTCTCTTGGAGTAAACGTATCATTACTAGGCGGAGGATCTACAGGAGCTAGTCTCACAATTGTCCGTTTAGAATAGACTACAAGATTCACTCTCCAAGATTTAAAAAAGGAAGGATTTCTTAGAAAATCCTTCCTATAGACTGTAAACAAACAAAAATATCTAGTTTGTTTACAGTCTTTTTATTTTGATCAGAGTTTCATAAAATTTTGCCTTTAATGAAATGAATAATATTCAATTTATCATTCAATTCCATAAGGATAATTGTAAAAATTCAAAAACATAAATTTTAGGATAAATTAATCACCCTAAGGTCCATAGATTTATATACTAAAAATACGAAAGCATGCTTAGTTATTAGACAAGAATACGACTTCGCCACGTTTTATTATAGTTTGTTATTCTTCGTCCACTTGATAATAAATCAAATAAAAAATTAGTAAGCCTTACGGAGGTATGTTTTATGTCCTTGCCAACAATACCTGATATTACACCAAAGATAAACTTAGATCGTTGTGATACAATCAATATGCTTTTATCATCTATTGCCTTAGAAGAGATTGGTCTTTCTCATATTTTGAACGCAGAAGGTGAAAAAATCCAAGCATTTATCAAGTCAGATTGTAAAGACTTGTCAGCTTACTTGAAAGTAAATGAGAGTGTAAATAAAATGTTGCGAACGGTTGTGAAATCACAAATTTTGCTTCAGTTTAAGCTGGAAGATGTAATTTCACTCAGCGAAGTCTCCGATTGTAATCATTGTAAAAAGCATTGCAAAGATGAAGAGTGTCATTGTTGCCATAAAAACTGTCATAATGAAATACACATAGGATGCCATAAAGAATGTTTATGCAACAAATGTAAACAAAAAAAGTTTGGTAGTATACCAGATTTTTAAAATATATAACAAACCTAATTCGCTCATTCTATTTCTTTTATTGTCTATTGAACTCTAATTCTGAAGGAGGGAAATTCTTTGCATGAAACCAAGCTCGACGATGAACTCCGAAAAGGTCATAACAATTATCTAAATTTTATTCATACTATGACCTACTTCATTCTCAATTTCTTTATTAATTTTGATAAAAATAATTTATCAGAAGAAGAACTACTTGCTGCTGAAAAACAAATGACTCATTCCCTGCTTCTCATTGAAAAATTGCTTATGTATCTTTTCTATAGTTCTTCTGTTTATGAAAATTACCTATCAGAAACTGAACATATACAATTTTATAATCACGCCGATTCTAAGTCTCTAGTTAATCTGTTATTAAAATTACAAGAATTAATTAATGATTATCCCTATATTCAAAAGGATTACAAAGATTTGTGTGAAAAAACTGTAGATCAAATACTAAATTATTATCCACAAAGGTCAATTAAAATTATTGTTTCTCCATTACCTCCACCTTGGAAGCCAAATTTAGGCTCTTTAGAACAATAAATCGTAAAGGAAGTGGATCATATGGCTTCCCTAACAATATCACTTTGTATGATCGTAAAAAATGAAGAAGATTTGATTGACCAATGTTTAACAAGTGTTAATGATGTTGTAGATGAAATGATTATCGTTGATACCGGTTCTACTGACCGTACAATAGATATATGTAAAAAATACAATCCTTCAATATATTCCTATCAATGGCAAGGAAATTTTTCGGAAGCTAGAAACTTTGGAATAACAAAAGCAAGTAGTGATTGGATATTAATACTCGATGCAGACGAGAAATTAGAATCTAATAGCAATGAAGTAATCCGAAAGACAATTGAGCATACAAAAGCATCAATCCTTTTATTACCTGTCATTAACTATTATGGTGAAGGTTTTCCAGTCAAAGAAGATCAAGCATATTTATACTATCAACCTCGATTATTCAAGAATCATGTGGGCATTCAATATTCCAACAGTATTCATGAAAATCCACAATTACATGGCAATGATACACAAGAACTTATAACTGAACAAATAGAAACCCCGATTCACCATTATGGTTATATTGATGAAATAATCAATAAAAAAGAGAAATCTAAACGAAATATTGATATTCTTCTGAAGGAATATAAGAAAAACAAGCATAGCCCTTGGATCGAATACCATTTAGCAAATGAGTTTTATCGTCAGAGCAAGTTTGAGATTGCTTTTGATTATGTAAACGAATCAATCTTCGGATTCCTGCTACAAGGGATTAAACCACCGGCAATTCTATATCGCTTAAAATATGATATTTTAGTACAAACAAATAGTATTGACGGTGCTTATCCTGCCATTGATAAAGCCATTGATTTGTACCCCGATTATGTAGATTTGCATTATATAAAGGGAATATTGTTATTCCATAAAAAACAGTACTCAGAAGCATTAGCTTGTTTTGAAAAATGTCTTGAACTTGGAGAAAATCATCCAAGATATTTGATTTTAAAAGGAACAGGAAGTTTTAGGGCACTTTATTTTAAAGAAAAATGCTTAAAAATGCTAAATACTTAAATTCAGTAAAATCCTTCCATTTCCTTCAATGAAAAATACTCCCATTAAGTAAACAGGTTGGAATTTATGACCTGTCTACTTAATGGGAGTAGTTTATTTTTATTAGTTATTTTCTTCGAAATAGCGTTTAAAAAAGGCCTCGTTATATAAAACTGATGGATCATTTGGACGATATTCTTTTGCTTTATTATTATATTCGACCGCTAATTCTTTTTCTCCAATTTCCCAATAACAAACGCATAATTGTAAAAAAGGATACCAAGTGGAATAGGCTTCTTGTTTAAAACCTATAATATGATCTGTTTTTACTTGAATGGCGATTTGATACCATAGAATAGCTTTTTCATATAATTTTCTCTGCTTATACAAATCTCCCATACGGCAAGCTACTTCTGGTCTTGGTACATCATACTTTAACGACATAATTAAGGATTCAATTTCTTTCTCAGTATCTTCCAACATTCGATAACAAAATGCCATATTGATACAAGCTTGAATCTTATCCTCAATCCAGCCTTTATCGTTTTCTAAAAACTTTTTATAGTTTTCAATGGCCTTTTCATATTGCTTATGGTCTTTCAGCTCATTACTATAGTAAAACATATCTCTAGCGGTAAATGGTCTACCCTCTTCCATCATTTTATTATAAATTCTTAAATTCCTATCATTTGGACCAGTACTAGCCTTTTTATCTATCTTTCGATGTCTAATTGCTATATCCGAAACTAATACATTTCCACCATATTCTAAATACTCATGAACCGCCCCATGCCATTTAAAATTCCTTGATCTTTTGACAATACGAGTTCTTCTATAACTAAAGGTCGGATTATTATACTCATCATAAGCAAGATGGTAAAGCATAGTTACTGCATCAACATCGCTAGACATTTCCATTTTAAGCTTTTTGAATTTCTCGCGATCTTCCTCTGATAAAACATCATCTGCATCCATATAAAAAATATAATCCATCGTCGCTTTACTGAAGGCAAAATTTCTTGCTGCAGAGAAGTCGTCAATCCATTCAAAATCGTATACTTTATCCGTATATTCAAATGCAATTTCTTTAGTTCGGTCCGTAGAACCTGTATCTACTATAATAATTTCATCGACAAGGTCTTTCACACTACTTAAACACTCATGGAGCACTTCTTCTTCATTTTTCACGATCATACAGAAACTGATTTTTTGCATAAACTTCTCACCACCTATTTGAAGTCATTTTTAGTATATGGCTACTTCAAAAATAGTGAAGTGTGTTAGCCTTTTTTGAACTGATTTTCAACTAATTTTTGTTTTCCTTTTGAGCAAAAAAGTCTTTAATGACTTGAATAATATACCTTTGCTGTTCATTTGTCAGTGTTGGTCCAATTGGAAGTGCAAGAATATTTTTTGCAACCTTTTCACTAATTGGGAAATCGCCTTCTTTATAACCTAAATTGCGAAATGCTTCCTGTAAATGCAATGGGATTGGATAATAAATGGCTGATGCAATTTGGTGTTTGGATAAATATTCCATTAATTCATCTCGATGGGAGGTTTCAATACAATATTGGTGGAATGTGTGTTCTAGATTTTCTGGTATAGATGGGGTTCTTACTTTATCTTTTAAGTTTTCTGTATAGGTTTTGGCGATTTCTATTCGATTTGCTATAAATTGATCTAAAAATTTGAATTTGACTAGTAATACGGCTGCTTGAATTTCATCTAATCTACTGTTATATCCGAGCATGGAATGGTGATATCTTTTTATACTTCCATGATTTCTTAATTGAATTAGTTTTTCATACACAGTTTCGTTAGAAGTAACAATCATGCCTGCATCTCCAAATGCACCTAGATTTTTGGAAGGAAAAAATGAGAAACAGCCTACATCACCGATTGATCCCACATACTGACCCTTATGTTTTGTTCCGATTGCTTGACAAGCATCCTCTATTAAAAATAGGTTATATTCTTCTGCAATCTTTTTCATTTCCGTCATTTGTGCTGAAAGTCCGAATAAGTGGACGATAATAATCGCCTTTGTTTTCGGAGTAATTGCTTGTTGTATATTTTTAGGATTAATATTATAAGTTTCTTCCTCAATATCTACAAATACAGGAGTAGCCCCGACATTAGCTATCACTTCAGCAGTCGCAAAAAAAGTAAAGGGAGTCGTAATGACCTCATCCCCTGGTCCAATCCCTAAAGCTTTTAGAGACAAAAATAAGGCATCTGTCCCATTGGCCACACCGATGCCGTAAGAGGCGCCAAGATAGTCAGCGACCTTATTTTCTAATTGTTGTCCTTTACTCCCTAAAATAAATGAACTACTTTCTATTACCTCTTTAATAGAGTCATAGATTTCATCTCTAAATAAATTCAATTCTTCCTTTAAATCAACCAACGGTATCATCTGATTCTTCCCCTCTTTAAACTTGGTAAAGTAGTGAAGCACAATTAATCTTTATGGAGACTTTTCGCTGGGACACCAACAACCGTATTCCCACTTGCTACATCCTTTGTAATAACAGACCCCGCTCCAACGATAGCATTTTCTCCAATAACGACACCCGGTAATAGCGTGGCATTATTGCCTATTTTAGCGTTTCGTTTTATATGTGGACCTTTCATCTTATATTCTTTTAATCCCATATATTTATCATTAGACATCGAGACACAAGGCCCTATAAAAACATGATCTTCAATTATGGTATCTCCTGTTACATATGCAAGTGTTTGGATCGTACAGCTATTACCGATTGTAGTATTAAGTTCAACAATTGCTGCTCTTCCAATAACAGAATCTTGACCAACGGATACATTTTCTCTAATACTTGCATGGTCTCCAATAAAACAACTTTCACCAATACGACTACCAGAATAAATAGAAACTATATTACCAATGGTCGTATGACTTCCAATAATTAACTGATTTCCAGCGTCTTGATCACGACGCATTCTTTTGTTTCCACTTCGTTTAATGCCAAGAACACAGTTCGAACCAATCTTTACATCGTCTCCGATAATCGTTCCGCTTAAAATCACCGTATTATGACCGATGGATACGTTTTTACCGATGACTACTCCTTCTTCAATGACAACATTTACTCCAATTTGTTGACTATCTTGCTGTTCCATATACCCACTCCTTCTTCCGAAAAATATTCGTTTGGTTATCATAAATTAAGAAACGTATAACTCTTTTATATTACGAAAAAAAGTGTTATACATTTCCTAATTTATTTTGATATATTCAAACAGTCTTTAATCTTTAATGCGACTTCAACTGCCGCTTTCCCCTCTTCTACACCAACGAGTGGATTCGTATCTTCATAAATACAGTCAATGAAATGCGTAAGTTCTTCAAGTAATGGATCGAATTGTGGAACAGTCAAGTTGGCGATTACCGTTTCAGTTCCGGTAGGAAAACTAGAAGCTGATTTGTTTATTTCATTCACAATAAGTTGTTGCTGCTTGAGTAAATAATCCATTTTTATCACTTTATCTTCTTCATATATTATGAGTGTTCTAACTTTCTCATGTGATATATTACTAGACATTAAATTAGCAACAACTCCATTTTCAAATAAAATGAGGGCAGTAACTGTTTCGAATTTGTCTGTATGCTGTTTACAAATTCCTTCAGCTGAAATTCGCTTAATAGGACTATTGATGAGACTTAAAATAATATCGATATCATGAATCATAACATCTAAAACGACATCTGCATCTTTTATTCGATCTGAAAGTGCTAAACGTTTAGCTTCGATATTTAAAATCTTTTCAGATTCAAGATATTGATGGACTTGTTTAATAACGGGATTAAATCTTTCAATATGCCCTACCTGGAATTTTAATTTTTTGTCTTTTAGTAACTCCTTAATTTGATCTGCTTCAAGAACAGTAGTCGTCATCGGTTTTTCAACAAATACGTGTTTATTATGACGAATAGCTTCTTCTACTAAAGAAAAATGAAACCGGGTAGGTGCCGCAATAATAATGGCATCTACATGTTCAAGAAGTTCTTCATAAGAATTAAAGGCTTTTACTTGAAACTTTAAGCTGATTTCCTCTGCTCTTTTCATATCTTTATCATATATTCCAACAAAATTTACTCTGTTCATTTGTTTTAATTTGGTGCAGTGAAAAAAGCCCATTTTCCCTGCACCAGCGACACCAATTTTTATTAAGTCCATAAGAAACACCTTCAAATTCTGTTATAGTTTCAAAGAATTAGATCTAGTTAAAAAATTAGGAACCTCAATGTTTTCAGCTCGTGAATTTTTGATTGACTAATAGACCATTTTTATGAGCTCTTAGTAATTAAATTTATGCACAATTTTATAAAACGTATAGGTGCCTTACTTACTTTCAATAAAATTACGCACTTCACGAACAAAGTTCTGTGCTCTTGCATCATCCGTATGCTCTGTGTGAATGAACTTATATCCATTCTCAGTAATTCGTATTCTTTCACTCTCGTTTTCTAAATAGTACATTGCTTTTTCATAGAAATTGGATCGGTCGCATGCAACAAAATTTTCGCCATCTTTAAAACCTAACTCATAAATATCAGGTACTGGTTCTGCTAGAAGAAGTGTTTTACATGCGGGTGCTTCAAAATATTTAAGAACTGGATATTTAAATTCAGAACCACAAGTAAAGAACATCTTCGCTCGGTTTAGTTCTTTTGCATAATTTTCATTTACAAGGGCATTTTCTCCTGCGTTATGCCCAGGATGTGGATGATAAACAAAGCCTTCCACATTCCTCATTCTTCGCAACACTTCGTCTCTAAAAGGATAGATTCCCTTTGGAGTCATTGATTTATAACCATTCTCTTCCGTACCATCAAATACTAATCCCATAAGCAAAAAATTAATGTCCTTTTCCAAGTTGTAATCTTTAAATATCTTTGTATTGATTGAAAAAGGAAACCATCTAAATTTATCTGCATACTTAGGATAAGTTTTTAGAAAGTGAGACTTTGTTGATGAAAATATGAGATCAATTTTATTGCTCTCAAAATAGTGACTTCTCGTTGTAGGGGAAAAATGTGAATCAATGACAAAGCATCCTTTCGGAATATCGACTTGATCGAGTCCACTGATATAAGGAGCAAGTGCATATGAGTAGGCCATATCATAATGCAAAATAAAGTCAGGGGTAAAGTTTAGTGTCTCCATAATTTCATGGATGTTTCCATTCGTATACCAATACTTAACCTCTGCATATTTTTCTATAGTACGGATGGTCTCAAATTTCGGTCTATGTTTTGGATAGCTCATATCAAATGGTCTAATTAATATCAAGATTTTGAGCTTTTCTTCCACTGTCCGCTTCCTCCTAATCATCTTAATAAATCCTTCAATTAATATATGTTGAATCTATTCCTTGTGATTAAGCGGATTTGCTATGTTGATCAATTTTAGTAAATATAACCACACTTCATTGTTATGTCGTGCATATTATTGATGAGATAGTATCTTTTGTTAAACTAAAAAATTTGTTTTTATAGATTTTAAATATTAGAGGAGTTGGATCTATGAAAACCGTAACTGTTGTTGGGTTAGGTAAAATCGGATTGCCACTTGCTTGTGTTTTCGCAAATTCTGGCCACTTTCATGTCATTGGTACGGATAAAAATGAGAAAGTAATTGAAATGGTTAATCAAGGCATATCACATATTCATAATGAACCAGGTCTTGCGGAATTATTGCATCAAGCTTGGAAAGATAAAACATTAACGGCCACAACTAATACGACGGAAGCTGTAAGCAAGTCTGATGTAGTAATTGTCATCGTCCCAGTATTAGTGAAAGAACAAGATGAAATTAATTACGAATATATTGATTCTGCGGTAGAGGACATTGGGAAAGGAATTAAAAAAGGAACTCTCGTTATTTTTGAGACGACATTACCTACTGGAGATACAAGAAATCGCTTTGGTAAGAGAATCGAAGAACTTTCTGGAATGCAATTAGGCACGGATTTTTATTTAGGATATAGTCCAGAGAGGGTTTATTCGAATCGAATTATAAAAGATTTAAAGAACTATCCAAAAATTGTGAGCGGTGATAGTGAAAAAAGTTTAGAATTAGTCGTATCCTTTTATAAAAAAGCTTTAAATTGTGAAATACTCCCTGTTAGTAATTTAGAAACAGCGGAATTTACAAAGGTAGCTGAGGCGGTTTACCGAGATGTTAATATTGCTTTAATTAATGAACTCGCCATCTTTGCCGACTCTCTAGGCGTTAACATAAAAGAAGTCATTCATGCTGCAAACAGTGAACCCTTTTCCCACCTTCATTTTCCAGGAGTTGGGGTAGGAGGACACTGCATTCCGGTCTATCCATACTTTTTTATAAACAGAGGGTTAAAGAATGGACTCGTCAAATTCTCTAGAGAAATTAATGACTCGATGGCGAAATATGCGGTTGATCTCATTGAAGAATATTTTAAGTCTTTAGAGAAGAAAAACATCCTCATTTTAGGACTTTCTTTCCGTGAAAATGTAAAAGAAACCACAAAGTCTTCTACCTTGCTTTTAAGTGAAGAATTAAAAAACAGAGGAGCTAATGTATTCGTTCAAGATCCCCTTTACACTTTTGAAGAGATTACCTCATTTGATGTAAAACCCATCACAAAAGAAGACCATGAAAAAATTGATGCTATCATTCTCCAAGCCTATCATAATGAATTTAAAGATTTCCATTTTGAAGACTTTCCAAATTGCCAATTTGTATTAGATGGTAGAAACGTATTGGATAAACAACGAATTGAATCACTCGGGATGACTTATAAAGGAATTGGGATTAGATAATTTTTACTCCTAAAAAAACGAGCTGAGTCTTTTATCTAGCCAGCTCGTTTTCATTTTCCTAAATTTTTTTGCCTTATGAAGTTTTAGTTTAAAGCTTATTAAATTAAACTATTATATACTTCTGCCAATCTCTCTTCCATCTTTTGCCAACAATAAATTTTCTGCATTGCTTCTCTTCCTTTTTTACTCATACGACTTAATAGTTCCCTATCCTCATATAACTTTAGGAACGCTTCAACATAATCTTCAGCGGTAGGTTCTGCTTTATCAATGACAATCCCACATTCGTGTTTTTCAATAAAGTTCTTCATTTCTTTTGAATGATTGACAACTACGGGAACGCCATTGTTTAAATAACTAAAAAATTTGTTTGGCAAAGCATACATCCGATTCTGTTCTTTTGTATCAAAGAAGATATAGCCAATATGCACAGTTTGATATTCCTTCGGTAAATCATGATATTTTACCCATCGTAAGATAATAGACGGATTTTCTCTGATTTTCTTATACATTAGCTTATAATGCTCGTTAAATTCGGGCATCCTGCCAAAAATTACAAAGTGGAAATTTGTCATTTTCGTATTACAGAGATTTGCAATATCTAAAATCCTTTCTGGATCGCCTTTTTGTGAAGTTAAGACTCCTTCATATGCGATCGTAAATGATTCTTTATCTTTATTCATAGTGATTTCATCTTGATAATAAGGAGAATTATAGATAAGGGTAATCGGTATCTCAGGGTACCTTTCTTCATAAATTTCTTTAATAGAATCGGATACCGTAATTAAATGATCTACTTCTTTCATCAATAAAGTAAGTAAAAGGTTGTCGCTCTCTAGTTCATGCGCATCAAAAATCACTTTAACATGCTTACCTTTTTTTCGAAGTGTCTTTTTAATTTGTACCGCTTCATACAAAGTTTGCCATTCATGAGCATGATAGACATCAGCATTAGTTGACAAAGCTGTCTCGTATAATTTATCAACAAAATAATCTTGTTTATCCTCAAGCAAATTCTTAATCATCCCAATAATATGTGAACTTGATAGTGTGTAATGTTGAATATCATAAGTTAAAAAATGAATATCTCTATATATAAAGTGGTCCTTTTGGAACTCAGGATTCTGATTTAAAAATAAGTCTGGTCCGAAAACATAACCATTAAACTTGCCAGTTACAATAGTAACTTCATGGCCTAATTTCCTTAAGCTCATTGCCTCTTTTTCAAAAATCCGAATGTCTTCGAAAGAATGTTGCCTAATTAATTTACATATTTTCGCCATATTCCTGCCTCCAAATTATAATTACGATTTACACTATGATTCTATTGAAATTTATGTACGGGCAAGGAGTTCAATTTGAAATATTTTCAGCTTTTTATTTTTCATTACAAGTCAAGTGTCGACAACAAAAATAGAAGAAGACATAAAATGATTTGTACGAAAGAAAGGATGGTGTATTTTGAAACTATTAACCGTAATCGGTGCGAGACCACAATTTATCAAATCAGCATCATTTTCAGATTGTTTTAGAAGGAAGCATGAAGAAATACTTGTCCATACTGGACAGCATTATGATCAAAATATGTCTGATATTTTCTTTACAGAACTCCAAATTCCAAAACCCGATTATCATCTAGGAATCGGGTCTGGAAGTCATGGTCTACAAACGGGGAAAATGCTAGAAAAAATAGAAGAAATTCTTTTAATAGAAAAACCAGATGGGGTACTCGTATATGGAGATACAAATTCTACATTAGCTGGGGCATTGGCAGCGAGTAAACTACACATTCCGGTATTCCATGTCGAAGCTGGTCTTCGTAGTTACAATAAACGTATGCCAGAAGAGCAAAATAGAGTTCTAACCGATCATATTTCTGATTTATTACTATGTCCCACGAAAACAGCTGTAGAGAATTTAAAAAAAGAAGGAATTACTGATGGTGTCATACTTACTGGAGATATTATGTATGATACAATCAATCGTTATTTCACTATATCCAAAAACCTTTATTCTAACGGTATTTGGCTTGAAGAACTTGAATCTAACAATGAACTTCTATGCAATTTTAAAGAAAAGGAATTTTATCTCGCTACGATTCACCGTGCCGAAAATACAGATGATATTGAAAAATTAAAAGTCATCTTTTCAGCACTTGAACAAGCAGATAAACCAGTTCTGTTACCACTACACCCAAGAACATATAAACAACTCAATAAGCTAAATATGAAATTGAACAATGTTTCGATTATTAAGCCAGTAGGTTATTTACTGATGCTTTATTTGACAGCACATGCCTATATGGTAATCACAGACTCTGGCGGACTTCAAAAAGAAGCCTTTCTTTTAAAGACTCCATGTACAACATTAAGAGATCAAACAGAATGGGTAGAAACATTAGAAGACGAATGGAATATGCTAAGCCCTATAGATGTACAAACCATTTTGAGCACAATTACAAGAAAATTAGACTGTTTGAAATATCCCCAACCAAAAGTATTTGGAGATGGAAAAGCATCTGAAAAAATAAATCATGCCATAATAAAATGGCACGAACAAAACGCATCTCACTTTTAAATTTAGTGGGAACCATTCATGAACAAACAGGAAACCGAACAATAATTCATTTTATGCTTTAAATTATTGTTCGGAGTTCCATTACAGTAGCTTAGTTACTATTCACAACGGTTTCTATTTTTTGTAGTGCTTCGTTTATATCTTCGATTAGATCATCAATATTTTCTAATCCAACCGACATTCTTAACATATTTTCAGTAATTCCCATTTTTTCTCTAGAAGCTTTCGGAATCACGGCATGTGTCATGGATGCTGGATGTTGAATTAATGATTCGGCATCCCCTAAACTAACTGCAATTTTAATAAGTTTTAATTGGTCCATAAACATTTGAGCCGTTTCTTTGCCACCTTTAATATTAAAGGATAGAACTCCTCCAGGTGCCTTCATTTGCTTTTGCATAATGTGGTAATACTCTGATTCAGGGTCTCCAGGATAAAAAACTTTTTCAACAAGTGGATGATTTTTTAAATACTGTGCCATTTTTTTCGTATTTTCAATATGGCGGTCCATTCTGACATGTAATGTTTTTAATCCTCTTAATAATAACCAGGCATCAAATGGTGAAATAATGCCTCCGATGTCTTTTTGAGTTGTCTTACGTATTTTTTCTATTTCGTCTTTATCTTTACCGACTACAATTCCTGCAATAACATCTCCATGACCGCTAATATATTTTGTCGCACTATGAATTACAAAATCTGCTCCTAATTCCAGCGGGTTTTGTAAATAAGGCGAGCAAAACGTATTGTCAATGACTACTGGTATTCCATGGCGCTTTGCAACTTTAACGACTAGTTCAATATCAATAAGCTCCATAGTCGGATTAATCGGTGTTTCTATATAAATTAACGATGTTTGATCAGTGATGGATTCTTCTATTTCCTTTTCTGTTTGAAGTGGGCTAAAAGTGTGGGTAATATGGTATTTGTCTCGAAGCATTTCTAACAAACCAAAAGTACAACCATAAATTCCTCGTGAACAGAGGATGTGATCAAATGATTTTGTTAAATGGAATAACACTGCTGACACGGCCGCCATTCCAGATCCAAAGCATAATGCAGCTTCACCTTTTTCAAGTTCAGTCATACGGTCTTCCAGTATTTGAACAGTTGGATTCCCAAGCCTAGAATAGATATGACCTCCTTCTTGACCAGCAAAACGATTTTCCCCTTGTTTAGCATCATGGAATGTGAAAGTTGACGTGTGAAATAATGGTGGGGTTAAACTATCATGATACTGCTTTGGGTCATATCCTGCATGAATGAGTGAAGTCTCAACATGTTTTTCTTTTTTCAAAATAAACACTCCTTAAACTTTTTGAAAACGTTTACATTAATAGTATAATAGTTAGCTATCTATGATTTCCACTATAAAAATTAAAATCAATGATTTTTCCTTATTCAAGTTGCTGCTTACCATTATTTATGCAAAAACTTTAGTCTTGTATCTTGGCCACTTCTTTTCTGTCGCTAGGTTGTAAAAACGAATAAGCTCCCTAAGATCTAAACCAGGAGCTTACTCTGCTTGACTCTTATTTCCGCTTTTAGAAAGTTACCTTTTTCTCGAGTTTATTTTGAACGACTTCAACTAATGAACAAATTACCCAATAAATGAGGGCGACTAAAATGTACATTGTCATATAATCTAGCTCTCTCCCGCCAACAATTTTCGCTTTTTGAAACATCTCGGGAACTGTAATCATTGCCGATAAAGAAGAACCTTTTATTAAATCAATTTGAACGTTTACTAATGGAGGAAGAGCAATTTTTGATGCTTGAGGTAAGATGATATATCTCATTGTTTTCCAGTAACTCATTCCGATCGAATAAGCGGCTTCCCACTGTCCTTTATCAATTGCAGATAATGCCGAGCGATTGATTTCTGCCATAAATGCTGCACTATTTAAACTGAACCCAATGATGGCAGCTTGTACCGCTGTAAACTCAATTCCAATTAATGGAAAACCAAAATATAACAAGAATAAAAGAACAAGTATAGGTACACCTCTCATAAAGGAAATATACATTCCTGAAAGAAACCGAATAATAAAAATTTCTGACATTCTCCCTAAAGCTAAAAAGAAACTAATCACTAAACCGATTAACATACTTCCAATGGAAATTAAAATAGTAAATCCAATTCCAGAAAGTACATAGGGAATCGATTCAATCGCAAGTTCAAAGTTAAATATGTATTGCCATTGAATTTGGGACATTCACACCCCCCTTTCTTAACTCAAAATCATTATATTCGTAATCCCCAATGAAAAAAAGTTAAAAAGAAAACTGCCCATCATGAGCAGTTTAATAAGAAAAGGTCTATCAGTTTAATCTTCTAATTCTGGTTTAACTGTTACGTCATCTCCACCAAAATACTTTTTAGAAAGTTCACTGATTGTACCATCATTAAGCATTTCTTGGATTACTTTATTTATGTTTTCTTGAAGTTCAGTTTCATCTTTTTTCATAATGATCCCAACACCTTCATCAGGTGTGCCAAATTTCAAATTCGGATGAATCGTAATATTTAAATCTCTAAAATACTCTAAAGCTTGTTTTTGTAAATAATAATCATTAATAATTAAATCGGTTCTTCCAGCCGCAACATCACGTAAATATAATTCATTTGTTGCATTGTCATATACCACTTCTTCAGCACCATATTTACGAGCAATTTCCATGTATACAGTTGTTGCTTCTCCAGCTGCTTTTTTCCCTTTAATATCTTCAACTGTTTCGATTCCTGATAAGTCATCTTTTCTAACGATAGCAGTCGCAAAGGAATATTTGTATGGAATAGAGAAACTAAATTTTTCTTTACGCTCAGCAGTTATTGAAACATCACTAGCTGCAATATCAACTTGACCACTGTTGATGGATGTAAGCATTCCATCAAATGCCATTTCTACAAAATCGACTTCCAAATTAAGTCGTTTCGCCATTTCTCTAACAATTTCAACTTCAAATCCTGTTAATTCATTTGTGTCTGAATCATGGTAGGAGGATGGATATAAAGTACCTGGTGTTGCTACCGTAATCTTTCCTTCAGATTTTATTTCATCCCACAAAGTAGGGCTCTTATTTCCATCATTACCTGTTCCATTTTGATTACCATTTCCACAAGCTGATAATAGTACTGTGAGTATGAGTGATAGTATGAATATGTAATTTTTTCTCATCGAAGTATTCCTCCTTATGTAGTGTCAAAAAATTCCCAATAAAAACTTATCACTTTACTAAGAAATAATCAATCAAAATAACTATTCCAATATTTTCACAGAGAATAAAAATAAAGATAAAAATAAAATACTATTCCCAAAAAATTTAAAATAAGAAAAAACCTTTAAGAATATCATATTATTAACATTCTTAAAGGTTTTGATTTTAAAACGTTTACATATATTTATTAAACCTTTATTAATGGCTTTCTGCTTCCATTGCGTCCTTCTTTGTTTGATGGACCGTTCCGCGTGGATGATGTGGTGGTGCATAAATGGAATAAAGCTTTAGCGGAACATTCCCTGTGTTTTTCACATTATGCCAATACCCTGCTGGAACCATAATTGCTGAGTCATCGTAAACTCTTCTCTGATAGTTTAAATTGTCTTTCTCTTTTCCCATTTGAACTACCCCTCGACCCTGTTCAATTCTTAAAAATTGATCGGTGTCTGGATGAATCTCAAGTCCAATTTCACCTCCAACATCAATACTCATTAAAGTCACTTGTAGATGTTCACCTGTCCAAAGTGCAGTTCGAAACGTTTTATTCTGTTTTGCCGCTTCATTAATATTGACAACATACGGATTTGGCCCGTAATCTTTAAGATTAATATTTTCCCTTTGACTTTGCGAATATTGGTGCCCAACATTTTGAATAACCTGTGGTTGTACAATTGGGTAATTCGGATACCAATATGGGTATGCACAACAATAATAATACATCTCATTAAACCCTCCTCAATTTAATCATCCTTAGCATATGCAATGATTTTGAGAGAGGTTCCTGTGCGCTTAATTCTTAAAATATCAATTATAGAAACTCTTAAAAACTATTTATTTAAGATTAGTACTTTAAAGAGGGTTTTTATTATCGAATCGGACTCATCGTGCCTTTTTACTTGATTTAAAAACGGAAAGTCTTCTGGAGACACCGATATTTTAGCTAGAGGTTT
>Ga0180215_1002661_pt1 | contig 17685 bp, 17 predicted proteins | sample eDN3rd37CBELigBY_FD_128871 | JGI IMG/M metagenome (GOLD analysis project Ga0180215, IMG submission 128871) | Enriched backyard soil microbial communities from Emeryville, California, USA - eDNA 3rd pass 37_C BE-Lig BY (version 2) (version 2) | ecosystem: Environmental > Terrestrial > Soil >... | reverse complement strand
TGTTCCAAAATACCATCGACTTGCGCAGGCAGAAGCTGAGTGGATTAAGGAACAGAAGAAGGGGTAGGTTTAAATGGTTTTATATCGGAGAATGACAGTAGAAGATGTACCAGCAGTACATGCCATTGAAGTGGAATCTTTCCCAGCACCATGGACCTTAGATTCTTTCTACTATGAAATGACGGAAAATAATTTTGCTCATTATATTGTTGCAGAAGACGAATCACGTAATATCGTTGGATTTTGTGGCATGTGGATTGTTATTGATTCAGCTCAAATTACGAATGTTGCTGTTTCTCAAAATGTAAGAGGACATGGAATTGGTGAAGGACTGATGAGAGAAGCAATGATTTCTGCAAAAAATCAAGATGTAGATGTAATGAGTCTAGAAGTACGAGTGTCAAATACCGTAGCTCAAAATTTATATCGGAAACTAGGATTCCAAGATGGTGGAATTCGAAAAGAATATTATTCAGATAATCTAGAAGATGCTCTAGTATTGTGGGTGAACTTATAATGGAAAACGAAAATATAATTTTATCGATTGAAACAAGCTGTGATGAGACTGCTGCATCCATTATTCGAAATGGATCTGAAATCATCTCAAATGTAGTGTCATCGCAAATTGCTAGTCAAACACGCTTTGGCGGAGTTGTACCAGAAATAGCTTCGCGACATCATGTCGAACAAATTACACTAGTGATTGAAAAAGCATTAAAAGACGCAAAGATGGAACCGCAAGATTTGGATGCAGTTGCTGTAACAGAAGGACCTGGCTTAGTAGGTGCATTACTAATCGGTGTTAACGCTGCAAAAGCATTTGCCTTTGCAAATGGCTTACCAATCATAGGAGTCCATCATATTGCTGGACACATTTATGCAAATGCACTAGTACAAAAAATGGAGTTCCCATTACTAGCACTTGTCGTCTCTGGAGGTCATACAGAGCTTGTTTTAATGAAAGATCATGGACACTTCGAAGTAATTGGTGAAACGCGTGATGATGCTGCAGGAGAAGCTTACGATAAAGTTGCTAGAGTACTGAATCTCCCATACCCAGGTGGGCCACATATTGACCGCCTTGCACACGAAGCGAGCGAAGGTGTGGAATTCCCAAGGGCATGGCTCGATGATTCATATGATTTTAGTTTTAGTGGATTAAAATCTGCAGTAATTAACTATAAACATAATATGGACCAACGCGGAGAGACTATTATCCCTGAACAGGTTGCAAAAGGTTTTCAAGATAGTGTCGTGGAAGTATTAACAACAAAAACGCTACGTGCGGCTAGAGAGTTCCAAGTAAAACAAGTAATTGCCGCTGGTGGTGTTTCTGCTAATAAAGGTTTACGTTCGAGTCTTGAAAAAGCCTTTGAAAAAGAAGGTATCCCATTTTATGTTCCTCCTTTAAATCTATGTACAGATAACGCGGCCATGATTGGTGCTGCAGGATCATTCATGTATGCAGCTGGGAAACGTGGAAATTTGTCGATGAATGGAAATCCAGGGATGGAGTTAAAAAGTTGGGTTTAATCAATGATATAAGAGAGTGCTATGAATTTTATAGCACTCTTTTATTTTATAAAACCAAATTTATACGATTTTATTCAATTTTGTACAAATTCTCTCTGTTAATTTCTTATCTTAATTTTTTATAACTTTTCTGAAAAATTATCCACAGATTTAAGGGCTTTTTAATCAAAATGTCAATACGAACATTCGTACTTATTCACAAACTGTGGATAACTTGTGTATAACCTGTGATAAAACTAGATATTGGGGTTATTTTTTCACATCGTATTGTGGAAAAACGAAATTTTAGATGTGGATAATGTGGAAAACTTTGTTGATATGTTGATATTACTAAGCTCATGATGTGAATAAAAATGTGGAGTATTTTTTGCGAAATTTGTCTATTGACCAAGATATATGTAATTTACTGACGAATATTAAAATGTTCTTATAAAAAGAAAGGAACAATCTTGAAAGTATACCTTCCAAAACTGTTCCTATTATTGATTGTATCAATTAGTAATGTTCTCAAGCTCCTCATTTAACTCAAGCCATTGTAATTCAAATTCTTCGTAATCTGATTTTAATTTTCCAAGATTCGATTGTAGATTCATCACCTTTTCATGATCTTGAAAAATATCAGGATTACATAGATCTTCTTCTATTTGCTTAATATGCTCATCTAAGTCAGCCATATCAGATTCAATTTGTTCTACTAAACGACGAATTTGACGCTCGCGTTTTTTGGCTTCCTTATCAATTTGAGATGTGGTATTTTTAACAGCAACTTCTACAGTTTGATTTGCTGCGGCCTTTAACTGAGCAAGCTCTTCAAGCTCTTGTTTTTTCTCTAGATAGTAATCATAATCACCTAAGTATTCAAAAGCGCCATTAGAAGAAAGTTCTATAACCTTCGTCGCAATTCGATTAATGAAATAACGATCATGAGATACAAATAGTAAAGTACCAGGGTAATCAATTAAAGCATTTTCTAACACTTCTTTACTATCTAAATCAAGGTGGTTTGTCGGTTCATCAAGAACTAATAGATTTCCTTTTTGCATCATAAGCTTTGCTAAAGCAAGTCGGGCCTTTTCGCCTCCTGATAATGAATGAACAGGTTTCGACACATCATCACCACTAAATAAAAAGCGACCTAGGATCGTTCGAATATCCTTCTCATTCATTAGTGGCCATTCATCCCATAACTCTTTCAGAACAGTTTTATTTCCTGTAAGCTTTGCTTGCTCTTGGTCATAATAACTTATCTGTACATTTGTTCCGTACCGAATATCACCTTGCATAATTGGCAAGTCTTTTACAATCGTTTTTAATAGCGTAGATTTTCCTACACCATTAGGACCAACTAGGGCAATGCGATCCTCACGATAAAGTCTCATTGTAATATTCTTAGAGATAGTGTTTCCTTTATAACCTATAGTTAAATGATCAATAGATAGTACGTCATTCCCACTTTGCTTATCGATAGTAAACCCAAAATTAGCAGATCGCTCGTCCCCATCAGGTGAATCCATCCATTCAGTTCGTTCTAGAACTTTTCGTCTACTTTGCGCCATTTTTGTAGTTGATGCGCGGGCGATATTTTTTTGTATGAAAGCCTCTAATTTAGCCTTTTCACTTTGTTCTCGTTCATACAATTTCATGTTTCGCTCATAGTTTTTCGCTTTTTCGTCTAAATACGAGCTGTAGTTTCCTACATATCGAAAAATGTGAGTTCTTGAAACTTCATATACAATAGTTACAACTTGATCTAAAAAATAGCGGTCATGAGAAACAATTAATATTGCTCCCTCATAGCCTTTTAAGTAATTTTCTAACCATGTCAGTGTTTCAATATCTAAATGGTTTGTAGGCTCGTCTAAAATTAATAGATCAGGTTTGCTTAATAACAGTTTAGCAAGTGCTAAACGTGTTCTCTGACCTCCAGATAGGGAAGAAATAGGTTTGCTGTAATCGTCAGGGTAAAATTGCATTCCATGAAGGACTGATCGTGTATCAGCCTCATATTGATAACCACCAGCATCTTTAAAGTCATGTTGCAGTTGATCGTATTCTGCCATAATTCGTTGGTAATTCTCACTGTTTTCATAAACAGAAGGATCTGCCATACTTGCTTCCAGTTTACGTAGTTTTGCTTCCTGACTTTTTAAACTAGAGAAAATGGTCATCATCTCATCCCAAATACTTAAGGTAGAGTTTAAGCCTGCGTGTTGCTCTAAATAGCCTATTTGAACGTCTTTTGGGATGATAATTTCTCCCGAATCATATGACATTTGACCAGCAATGATTTTTAGGAGTGTAGATTTCCCGGCACCATTACGACCAACTAATGCAACACGATCACGGTGTTGGACTTCTAATTTTATCCCACTTAATATTTCATCGGTTCCAAAAGATTTATATAATTGATTTACTTGTAAAACAATCATGATTACACCTCAGTTCACTATCATTAGTGTAATGGATGATAAAGGATTCTTGCAATGTGAAAGCTTTACTTAATTCAACATGTTTAGTAATATTGAAAAGATTTCTATCTTTTACCTTACAGGGATAACTTCGTTTATAATTAAGAAAAACCAATCGGCGATCTTACATAATTTGAATAGTGGTTTAGACAATAACCTAGTAACTATTCAATTCTAAAGTAAATACTGCCAGTGACAAAAAAGTAAAGCGTACTCGGGCAGTTTCAATTTCGCCGGGGCGGGATTGAATGGGGGATAGTAAGTGAAACAAGATCTAAAAATTCCACAAGCAACAACCAAAAGATTACCATTGTATTATCGTTTCCTGCAAAATTTGGCGAATGAAGGAAAACGACGAATTTCGTCACAAGAACTAAGCGAAGCGATGAAAATCGACTCTGCTACAATTAGAAGAGATTTTTCATATTTCGGTGCACTTGGGAAAAAGGGGTACGGATATGATGTTTTGTACTTACTTGAATTCTTTCGACAAACTCTTGATCAAGATGAGGGTGCAAATGTTGCATTAATAGGGGTAGGGAATTTAGGAAATGCATTTTTAAAATATAACTTCCAAAAAAACCATAATACACGAATTGTAGTTGCATTTGACACAAAAGCACCTTTGGAAGGGCATGAAGTAAATGGAATACCTGTGTTTCATCCAGATCGATTAGAAGAAATGTACGTTAAATATAATGCGGAAATGGCAATACTAACCGTATCTTCTCGTTCGGCACAAGAAGTTACTGACAGACTCGCTAATATCGATGCAAAAGGGATTCTAAACTTCACACCTGTTCGTTTGAATGTACCAGAAACTATGAAGGTAATGAATATAGATTTATCTGTAGAATTAGAGGCATTAATTTATTTAATTCGGAATAGTTAGGACGAAAAGATGTCACATTAATCTAATGGCAATACAATTTGAATTACTATAAAATGATACATAGAATAGAGGAGGTAATAGTCATGGTAGTGCATTTAAATGCCGTAACACCGTTTGCTATAATCATTATTGCAGTCGTTGCATTATTAATTTTCGGACCAAAAAAATTACCAGAATTAGGCCGAGCAGTTGGTACTACACTTCGTGAGTTTAAAAAGGGTACTCAAGGTTTAATTGATGATGAAGATGACAAAAAGAAACCTGTAATTGATCATAAAGATACAACAATTCAACAAGCTGAAGTAAAAGATTCAAATAAAGAAGAAAAAGCTAATTAGTTAAGGATGTCAAGATTATGAATCCAAAAGAATTAACTGTTATTGAACATATAGAGGAACTAAGAAATCGTCTTGTTGTTTGTGCGGTTATCTTTGTATTATCATTATTCGTTGGTTTCTATTTTGCAGAACCAGTGATTAAATTTATACAATATAGGAGCCAAGAAGCAGATCTATTAACATTAAATGCGTTTAATGTAACGGATCCACTTGCAGTTTATCTTCAAGTGACATTCCTTATTTCACTTGTTATTACATCACCTGTCATTTTATATCAATTGTGGGCTTTTATTACGCCTGGGTTACATGAAACAGAACGTAAGGCAACTTTGAAATATATTCCTTATGCATTTTTATTATTTGTTGGTGGAATAGCATTTGGGTATTTTGTTCTTTTCCCAAGCGTTCTACAGTTTATGATGAACTTGTCAGAAAAGCTAAATATTGAACAAACAATAGGGATTAATGAATATTTTTCATTTCTATTTAAATTAGTTTTACCATTTGGGCTACTATTTCAACTTCCAGTTGTCGTGTTGTTCCTATCAAGATTAGGTATACTAAACCCAACATTAATGTCTAAGTTCCGTAAATACTCGTACTTCGTATTATTTGTTATTGCGGTATTACTAGCGCCACCTGACATTGTTTCATATTTAATCATCTCAATACCGTTATTTGCTTTATACGAAATCAGTATTATCATAGCAAGATTAGGATATAAAAAGTTCCTAGTAGCTGAAGAACAAAGACAGCGTGAAGAGCAAGAAGAAAGCAATCGACAACAAGTTGAAGCTTTGCTTGCTGAACAACGTAGTCAAATTGAGAAGATGAGTAATCAACATCCATAATCATATAAAAAGTGTAGATAAAATCTCGCCGATTTTATCTACACTTTTTTAATGGAAAAGAAAAATCATTTGCATTTCTTTTAGTATTCTTTGTATATCATCAAAATAAATTTGAGCAATTGTAACAAATCCATTTAATAGCATGTGTGCAATAATGGAAGTAAGTAATCGTTTGGTTTTATAGTATAGAAAGGCGAAAATAAAACCAGAAACTGTATAGATTAGGATATGTGTAAAATCTAAGTGAATAGCTGCAAAAACAATTGCACTAATAATACCGGCTATCCAAAAGTTTTGAGCTTGAATAATGGAACCAAATACTACACGACGGAATACGAGTTCCTCTAATATAGGGGCAAATAATACAGTAGATAAAATCATAATAGGAGCAATTTCTGTCACCATAATAATTGTCTCGGTGTTTTCTGACCCTATCTCAATTCCTAACGCAACTTCTATATTAGCTGCTACAGTTTGCCCAACTAGTACTAAGAAGAACCCAACAATACCCCAACCGATTGATTCACCAATTGAAGCTTTTTCTCCTTTAAATACATTCCAAAAATTCTTATTTCGGCTAATAAAAATTAAACAAAGTATGAATGTGATGGCAAATGAAATGGTAGACCACCATGCTGCAAGAACCACTCCGGCTTCATTTCTATTTCCACTAATAAGTTGTAGGAATATATCTCTCATACCTGGAATAAATAATAGAAGGCCAGAAAGTTGGCATGCAATGTAAAGAAGTAATATATATAATGCCGTTGCTTGTGTTTTCATTTTATTCGATTGATTCACTTGTTAAACTTCCTCTCTTTTAAAACTAAAACCGCTGTTTAAAAGCATCTAGATATAGCTAGAATATGATAGTGCGTGTAAAAGTCTTCCTTTACTCTTATATTGTAGTTGAAGATGTAAATAATTCAAAATTTTTTATGCTTCTTACTTGCAAATAAAAAATGAATTCATTATTATAATAATTGTGTTAGCACTCAATTGATGAGAGTGCTAATAAGAATTCTAAAAAATAAAACTAATAATATTCTAGGAGGTTGTTTCACTTGTTAAGACCATTAGGTGATCGTATCATTATCGAACTAGTTGAGGTGGAAGAAAAAACTGTATCAGGACTTGTTCTTCCGGATTCAGCAAAAGAAAAACCATCACAAGGTAAAGTTGTAGCAGTAGGAACTGGTCGCGTACTAGATAACGGCACACGTGTCGAGCTTGAAGTGAAAGAAGGAGATACTATCATCTTCTCAAAATATTCAGGCACAGAAGTGAAATATGAAGGAACTGAATATTTAATTTTACGCGAAAGTGACATCTTAGCAGTTATTGGCTAAGAAATTAGAAATATGTAAGAATACTCGCACGGGATAACGTGTAAGCTTAACTTTTTAATATGTATAGATTATTAATACTGGAGGTAAGAAAATGGCAAAAGACATTAAATTCTCAGAAGAAGCTCGTTCTTTAATGCTTCAAGGTGTAGATAAATTAGCAAACACTGTAAAAGTAACATTAGGGCCAAAAGGTCGAAACGTTGTTCTTGAGAAAAAGTTTGGTTCTCCATTAATTACAAATGACGGTGTAACGATTGCAAAAGAAATTGAATTAGAAAATCCATATGAAAATATGGGTGCTAAATTAGTAGCCGAAGTAGCATCTAAAACAAATGAAATTGCTGGGGATGGTACTACTACTGCAACAGTTTTAGCACAAGCTATGATCCGTGAAGGTCTTAAAAACGTAACTGCTGGTGCAAACCCTGTAGGTATCCGTAAAGGAATCGACAAAGCGGTAGCTGCAGCACTAGAAGAATTACAAGCTATCTCTCGTCCAGTAGAAAACAAAGAAGCAATTGCACAAGTTGCTGCTATTTCTGCTGCTGATGACGAAGTAGGAACATTCATCGCAGATGCTATGGAACGTGTAGGTACTGACGGTGTTATTACAATTGAAGAATCTAAAGGATTCACTACAGAGTTAGATGTAGTAGAAGGTATGCAATTCGATCGTGGATATGTATCTCACTACATGGTAACTGATACAGATAAAATGGAAGCAGTGTTAGATAATCCATATATCTTAATTACAGATAAGAAAATTACTAGCATTCAAGAGATCCTGCCATTACTTGAACAAGTTGTACAACAAGGTCGTCCATTATTAATTATTGCTGAAGATATCGAAGGTGAAGCTTTAGCAACATTAGTATTGAACAAATTACGTGGTACATTCCAAGTAGTTGCTGTTAAAGCTCCAGGCTTTGGTGATCGTCGTAAAGCAATGCTTGAAGATGTAGCGATTTTAACAGGTGGTCAAGTAATTACTGCAGATCTAGGTTTAGAACTTAAAACTGCAGATGTAACTTCACTTGGTCGCGCTGTAAAAGTTGTCGTAAATAAAGACAACACAACAATCGTTGAAGGTGCTGGTAGCACTGATGCAATTGATAGCCGTGTTAACCAAATTCGCTCTCAAATTGCTGAAACAACATCTGAATTCGATAAAGAAAAATTACAAGAGCGCTTAGCTAAATTAGCTGGCGGTGTAGCAGTTATCAAAGTTGGTGCTGCAACAGAAACAGAATTAAAAGAACGTAAACTTCGTATTGAAGATGCATTAAACTCAACTCGTGCTGCTGTTGAAGAAGGTATCGTATCAGGTGGTGGTACTGCACTTCTAAACATCTATAGCGCGGTAGAAAATGTGTTAAATTCAGTTGAAGGTGACGTTGCAACTGGTGTACGCATCGTATTACGTGCTCTTGAAGAACCAGTTCGTCAAATTGCTAACAACGCAGGTCTTGAAGGTTCTATTATCGTAGACCGTTTAAAACGTGAAGAAATAGGAGTAGGTTTCAATGCTGCAACTAGCGAATGGGTAAACATGATTGACGCAGGTATTGTTGACCCAGCAAAAGTAACACGTTCTGCTCTTCAAAATGCTGCATCTGTAGCTTCATTATTCTTAACAACTGAAGCAGTAGTAGCAGACATCCCAGAACCACCTTCAGCAGGCGGTATGCCTGACATGGGCGGAATGGGCGGCATGATGTAAAATCAAGCAGAGCAAGGGTTTAAGGCACTTTAGAAAGTCTGAATATACCTTGATTATTTCCGTAACAACACTTCTTTATCTGAAGTAGTGTGGCTCACAATTATTTAGTAAAGCAACTACCACTTCTCAAGAAAAAATCTTGAGGAGTGGTTTTTTTGTGCTTTTAAAATTTGCTTATGATGATTTTATTGCTGATAGACGATTCAAAAATACAACTGAAAGAAATATTCAAAACTACCGTCAGCTATTATTACCATTCATTAAATACTGTCAAGAAAAGGGGCTGATAAATGTAGAGGATGTAAGTCACTCTCACATTCGAGATTACCTATTGGATTGTCAAGAGAAAGGTAATAAACCTAGTACAATCAATTCAAAAATCCAACGTATTAGAGCATTTTACAATTTCATGTTAGAAGAAAAAATGGTGAGGGACAATATAGCATTAAAGGTTAAGCAACAAAAAGAAGATGTGAAAATCGATGTGTTTACTGATGAACAGATTTATCAAATGTTGGCTTATTATCGAAGCCTTAGAAGAAAGGAAAAGTCATATTTTAGTTATCGTGGTTACATGCTAATCGTTTTGCTATTAGGGACAGGATTAAGAAGAAAAGAAGTCATTCAATTAAAGTGGTGTGATATTGATATTGGTAATCTAACAATGAATGTATACGGAAAAAATAGACAGTATGAAACTGTATTTTTAACTGAGAAATTAGCAAAGGAATTATCAATATACGGAGCCTTTTGTAAACAACACTTTGGGCATGAGAATGAGTATGTCTTTTTGAATCGTGATAATACTCCAATGACGGATTTTTCAATTTCTCAATTGTTTGATAATCTTCGTTTGAAAATGAATTTTAAGGATGTTCGTGTTAGTCCACATACTTTCAGACATACATTTTGTCATCGATTAGCCATGAGTGGTATGTCAGCTTTTGCTATTCAGAAGATGATGAGACACAAATCAATCGCAGTTACGATGCGTTATGTGGCAATGTGGGGAAATGAATTAAAAAAAGAAAATGATAAACACAATCCAATAAATACGTTAGAAATATAACATCTGAGGAGCAAACAACATGAAAATAACTGCACAATTACATCAAAAATACCGTGAATTTTTCATAGATGATACTAATTTCGAATACGCAATGATGTTTGATCATATGCCAATTGTGCAGGGAGTGAATATTAACTATCTGTATGATCTACTTGAGAACGAATCGAGCTATGATTTTACCTATGATGAAGACAATACAACTTTCAGAATAGATGTAGACGATTACGAAATGCGTATAGCAGTACTTCCAACTTCTGATTATGTAACATTCATGATTAACAAATCAACAAATAAACGTTCAAACTATAGACGGATGATGCAACAAATAGTGGTGTACCAATATTTGTTGGACTTTGGTATACTTCCCAAAGATAATTCATTCGAACAAAACTATTATCAATTCCAGCAAATGATTAAGACTAAAAGTAGGTCACTAGATCTAGAAGGTCTTTTACCAACGAATAAGCGTAGGGAAATTTATAAACCTTTCTTTAAAAATGAAGTTGAACTTGAAAAATGGCTTGATTATCCTGAAAGCAAAGAAACGGTAACCCTAATGTCAGACTTCCTAGACCAATACCTGAATTCATTATTAGGTCACCGATCAATTATTTCATACGAAAAAAATGGATTGGAGTATAGTGTTAAATCCAATCGTTATGATTTTGTTTTATTGGTATTACATTTTGGAGATGTCGCAGCTTACAGTGTCAACAAAAGAACTGGTGAACCTGCCAATCTTGGCCGTGCAATGAGGATACAAGCGGTGAAGAACATGATTGATAAATATTTATAAATACCGTTCGAAGAACAGGCTCCATAAACATTTGCTATTACTTTAGCTGAAATTTATGGTGCCTGTTTTTAAATTAAAATAGAATTATATGATAAAAACATTTACTGAATTGTCCGAATATTGTATAATATTAGCGAATGAATAGATTGTTTGTTGAATTATATATAAACGATAGGGGTAATAAAATGTGGGGTATATTACCACAAAATTGCATGATATTAATTGGTGAAAAAGTGTAAATATACACCAACTTTTACACAGCTTACATATAAATATAAAAATTATAAAATATAAAAAGCGAATAAATGATAAATTATAAAATATTGAAAAAGAATTGAAACTACTTTTGTATGAAGGGGATATGTATTGGATTACTTTATTAAAATAGATAATACATTTATGACTCCAAGTGAAAATGATCATCTTAATATAAAAGAATTATATATTTACTGCTATTTATACAAAGAGAAGAATATTGAAGGAGTAACAAATACATCAATAGCACTTATTAATGATTTTATAAACATTAAATTTACAAAAAGAAAAGACAGAAATGTAGAAGTGATAAAGGCAACATTAACATCACTATGGTTAAAAGAAGTTATTGATATAACTAGTGTAGATGGTACAGAACCTAAAAAATTTAATAGTAATGATTCGTTAGTAATAACTTTTACGAAGAACAGCAATACAGGATATACACAATTGCCTATCAAAAAGTTTAAACTATTTCAGTATCCATCGGATTTATATATTTACTCCGCTGTAGCAAGATGGGTCAATTCTACTAAACATGTAAAATACTCATACTTTGAATGGTCACAAATATTAAAGGTTTCTGAAAAAACTGCAAAAAATTATGTAAATGCAGCAATAGACAGAAGAATAGTATATAAAGACATTGGTGATTATATTGATCCTTCAGTCAATTATCAAAGAGTAAATAAATATAGTATCGAGCCATTTAAAAAAGAAGAGAAAAGTATGTCCACAAAAATATGGGAAAATGGGAAGGCGAATAAGGCCTTCCGTGAAAGCTTTGTCATACACTCGAAAAAGAGCTTCTTAAATAGAACAATTGAAATATTTAAAACATATACAGATGATTTAGGTAGACAAATTTACCCTGATGTGTCTGATTTCTTGTACTATTTTAATATTAGAAATAAGCTAGAACAAGATAATGCCTCGGTATTGGAAACGCAATTTGTAGTAATTGCTGAAAGAAGAATCGAACAATTGTCTAACAACCCAAAATTTAAAGAAAATATTAATGAAGCTATTAAATTAAACAAAATGGGAATCGATATTGATCGAATTATCCAAGACCTAATTGATTCAAAAAAAGGTATAAATGATTTGGATCAAATTATTCAAAAAACAATAAATAATGCAGCAATTAGTTACAATGATGTTGCAAAATTTTTCTAATCAATATAGTTTTAAAATTATTGGGTATATGCATTTCAATCCTAATAAAAGCAACAATAAAAGATACAATTAATATATATGATCACTATTCTTCAAAATCACATTGTACCAAAATTGATACGATGTGATTTTTTATTTTGTTGATTTAGCTTACCTTCTTATTTCCTACGAGTATTTGATAAAACCATTCCCTCAAAGCAAAACTCTCTTACGATTTAATTGTTTAGTATTTTAATATATTAAAGTGTTACTGTTTTATAACACTGTTATAATGCGAGACTCGAAATCGTGCTATTTATTGACACCTGAAAATGCTATAAATAAGCAAATTTAAACGTATTTATTCGTTTTACTACCGAAAGAATGAAAAAGTTTTGGTGATCAATGTACGAAAATACATATTTTCATACATTCGATTTAGTGGTTTATATGCATTTATCTTCATTTCATATCATAAGATACATTAAATGTACGATATTGTATGAAAGGAGAAGTATATGTCCGTAGAAAAGAATGTTCAGCCACTTAGGACTGAAAAAGAAATTGATGACTTTCGTTGGGCATTATCTAAATTTGCTAGTGCAAGAGATTTATTTATGTTTAATATGGGAATCAATACCGGATTAAGGATTAGTGATATCGTACCTTTAAAAGTTAGGGATGTAAAAGATAAATCACATTTAGTAATTACTGAAAAGAAGACCGGTAAGTCAAAACGTTTTTTAATTCCTAAAGCAACACGTGATTTGATTAAAGATTATATTAGAGGTATGAATGATGAAGAATATTTATTTGAAAGTAGAAAAGGTAAGGGACATATTACAACCACTCAGGCATATAGGGCATTACAAAAAGCTGCTGAAGCATTGGGTCGAGATGATATAGGCACTCATACTTTAAGAAAAACTTTCGGTTATCATCATTATAAAAAGAATAACGATGTAGCAACGTTACAAATACTTTTTAATCATTCTGCTCCGAGTATAACGCTAAGATATATAGGAATCACGGCTGATGAAATCGATAAAACAATGGAGGAATTTTCGCTTTAATTTTGTATGGTGCATGACTACATTAGTGATGCACCACGTATTTTAAAAATGCCTAGCTCTAATTTTCATTTGCTGTTATAGCAAATATGAAAAAATCCCATATGGATTTATAATCATCCAAATGAGATCTCGAACTTACTGTGCTTTTTTATCAATTATTGTAAGTAGAACAGAAAAACAAATGGTGGGGGGATAATTTCAGATATTTATGAGTAAGTGTTAGGCTGAGGCGTGCTGCCACCTACTAATTCACACAATTACCAGTGAACATTCCGAAATTAGTTCTAGCTTAATGCATTTTGTCATAGGTTTATGGCTGTTTTAAGTGCTAAATCACTTCAACCTTGTTTCCACCTATTCAAAAACGGAAAGAAGCTGAAATTGGCTTTCTTTTCAATTGCTTGATGGTATTCCATAATTAAACGCTGTAAAGCATCACGATCAATCAATTCAATATTATTAGCTTTGGCAGAGAAAGATGCTTGCTTTGTAAAGTAACGATTAGTAATCACTATTTTTTTATGAACGTTGTAAACTCCGCCACCGCCACAAACTTCATTTATCGCTTTAACTCCAACTGAATGCCCTTCTCCATAACATTTGGCTTGAATACCAGTTTTAATTTTATCCTTAATAGTTAATACATCTATTCCATAATCAGTATTAGGAGTTACTTCCGAATAGTATCCGAGTGCATCATAAAGTTTTGCTAAAAACAATTCAAATTCTGTTCCTGTCATTTTATCAACTTCGCTAATACCAATATGTTCTAACTTTTCTCGCTTGTTTAGAAATAAAAGTAGAATAGTGTAAAATTTATTGTTTCTTTTCATTAGAAGACCAATGACAACAAAAAATGAACCTAGAACGAATAGAAAACCTATGAAATCCAAGTGGATAAGTATTTTGCAAATCATTATAAAAATAATTAAAACATACAGGAAAAAGTAAGCTTTTTGTTTTATCTTCCAGTATCTAATTCTAGGAGTGCGTTTAAAGGCCTTATGTAGCCCCATAAAATGAAATGGACCTATATTGATCGCTATGAGAAACAATAGAAAGACAATGGTTGTTGTTATGTCATCATAAAATGGATTTATTTCATCAGCGACTACCATTCCCATAATAATTAAAAAGAAGACAGGTAAAAATGATGAAGTTGAATTAGCATGAGTATTTCTTGAACGCCTTTTAGTTCCACTTTTCCTTCCCATGTCAGTGTCCTCCTTGGTGTTTAGGAACAAAAGTATATGAAAGTTCAAAAGACAACCAACAAATAATGCTGGTTGTTAAAATTACAACTGAATTATACAGATACCATTTTTAATAACGACTATTCGATGCGAATGAACTCATAGCAACAGATAATACAGAAGCCATCCATAATAACTCACCTGTGTTCATTCCGTATTTAGTTAGTGGATTTTCCTTATTTTGTTCTATTTCACCAAAAATAATCTTGTATGCTTCTTCGGCTTGTTGTGGAGTTCCTTTCATTTCTTTCCAACCGATGTCTAATCCTGAAAATATAACATGGTTATCTTCAATGGTAGCAATCCATTGTTCACCGTGAATATTTTCATAATACCATTTTGCTTCTTTGTACCAAACGGGAGGATCACCTTGAAGTTTATATGTTAAATCCATCATGTAGCACCTCGATACTTTGTAACTTCAATAATAGTGTTACCTGTAATATTTAATTTAATCTGGTAATTTCCTCAAGAAGTTGAAATGCCTGTCCTTATAGGATATTAACTAAGTATTTACTCCATCCTAGATATGTACATTAATCATGAGAATAAATGTACCTATTTATTGGGGGATGGTGGTAATTTTGTATATCTTAAGAAAAACCTCTTGTATGTTAGTTGTTATATTAGTTCTTATAAATTTGGTTGGCCGTGATGTAATCGCTTCAGATAGTGAAATTACACTAAAAGAAGCGATTAACATTGGATTCGAAAGAGCGCGAGAATGGAATGAAAAAGCAACACTGATAAGTGTAAACAGTGTTGATGAAACAATGGGAGGATCGAGAGGAGAAACAGGGAAACGCTTTAAATGGTTTGTACAATTTTTTGTTCCAGGTACAGAGGATTATTTACTAATTGGTATCTCAAAAAAGAAGATTACTGTATTTGAGCCATTAAAGCAATCTGGTCAGCCAACAATACCCTACGATGAAATTAAGCTAGATAGCTCTGATGTTCTTCAACTAGCAAAGGATAAATTTGGACTAAAAAAAGGAAAAGATTGGGCAACGGGATATCATTTTACACTTGATAAAATCGATGGTAAGCCCATTCTAACCGTGTTTGGGAATGATCATGAAAGCCGGTTTACTCGCATTTCATTCAATGCTCAAAACGGAGAAGTAGTTAGTGCCATTCATAAAATGCCATACGGTGGAGGATTAATATCTAAACGTAATGGTGACGATCAACTGACCAAAAGGGGAATGGCTATTACTGGGGTTGTCGCTGGAAACAAAAATATTGTAGTTTGGGGAGACAAAAAGCCAACCCAATTTAGTATGTCCAACCAACCTTTTATTGAATGGAGCCATAACAACGGGGAAACATGGACAGAACTACAAACAAATCAATATGTAACAAACGCATGGTTTGATATAAATAACCAGTTATTTATAGCCACAGATAAAGAATTATACGTTGGTGTTACAGCTAAAAGTAAAGGAACAAGAATTCTCTCATTAGAACACATGATTGAGAAAATCGATTACTCCATGAAAAACCATATAGTTGTGATATCAAATAGGGAAATTTACCACACGGCAAACCAAGGGGAACGATGGGAACTAGCTACATTACCTAAGCCATTTAATGTGATTCAAATCTCGGATAATGGCGATTTAGTAGGATTCACAGAAGAGGGGAAGATTTTGCGGAAGACAAATGAAGAGTGGAATGAGATATCCATGCCGAAAAGTAATGAAGTATCTTTTGACATGAAAGTGATTAATAAAAGTCTATTCGTTACAACACGAAGTGGATTTTGGATTCGAAACCTTCAAGATGGAAAATGGAAAAAAATTAAAGTTGATGATATGGTTGTTAAACTGATTAAAAAAGGAGATAAATTATTCGGAATCACGCATATAGGTGCTATTTATTCAATCAGTACCAAAGAAGAGGCAAAACCAAAAAAAGTGTTTGATCCGAGGGATTTAATTGTTTGGGATGTGGATCTCAAGGGAGATAAATTATGGATTGCAACGATACCAGATTATTCGTGGGAAGAAATGACAAGTCAACCCAGAAGATAAAAGCGTATAAATCTAGGGAAAATATATTGTGTAACATTTTACTTTTACGGAGGCGTTAATCCAATGAAGGGTTAATGTCTTTTTTGTTGAACTACCATGTAAGAACAATATTTTCTTACATAATCTGTGGTGAAGTATGGCTTCATGGATGGCTAACGGGGCAGTTTATTTAACAAGAAAGTCCATCTTTTACCTAAAGTTTATAGGATTGTTTTCTGATAAACTAATTTTAATGCAGTCTTTCAGGAGGAAAAAGGTGAAAAAGAAAAAGATTATTATTCCTTTATTAATTCTTGGGTTATTAGGATATGGTGTTTATTGGGCATTTTTTGATATGAGTCGTTTACCTAAAGGAGATTTAATTTCAGAAGTAAGTTCTCCTGATGGTACTTATACACTTAAAACCTATGTTTCAAATGGGGGAGCAACAACAGATTTTGCTGTTCGTGGAGAACTAACTTTTAATAAAGAGAATAAAAAACCAAAGAACATATATTGGAACTATCACGAAGAAAAAGCGAATATTAAATGGATAGATAAAAATACCGTTGTAATTAATGGTCACGAATTAAGTGTACCTAATGAAACTTTTGACTTTAGAAGATAATAACAATCCTTACTCAACTAACGGATGCGTTTCTTGAAGAAGGAGAATAGCTTTTTTAGTTAAACTCCGAAGATGTATGATACAAACTAATATAAAATAAAACGGATAACGGTGGTTTTAATGTCAATGTATTTTCAAATCTTAATAGTGGGTATCTTAATATTCTTGTCCGTATTCTTAAAGGATAAAGTTAATTGGAGAAAACATCTTCTTAGATTGGTTTATTTTGTTGTTGGTTTATCAATATTTTATTTTATATTAAACGTATTAATAGACAAACTATTGCACTA
>Ga0180215_1002660_pt1 | contig 17698 bp, 15 predicted proteins | sample eDN3rd37CBELigBY_FD_128871 | JGI IMG/M metagenome (GOLD analysis project Ga0180215, IMG submission 128871) | Enriched backyard soil microbial communities from Emeryville, California, USA - eDNA 3rd pass 37_C BE-Lig BY (version 2) (version 2) | ecosystem: Environmental > Terrestrial > Soil >... | reverse complement strand
TCTTTTATTCCCTCTGCAGCCGCCAATTTGCTTTTTAATAGAGAAGATTGGGGATCCGGATAATCGCTAATAAATTGGAATAGACTTCCCCATCCTTCTTTTAACTCGCGGGGAGGACCAAGTGGATTGATATTGGCACTGAAATCAATTCGCTCCTCAGGCATTGGCTTATCAATTGCTTCATATAAATATTGCGGGTTAGATCCATGTGAAGGCCAAATCAAGGAACACCCCTCCTGTCCATAATAAAAGCAAGAATAAGAAAACCGTCTTGTTCATGATCGAAATGCTTTTTATGATATGTTCTTTTTCAAGCAGCACCATTGGCTTTCCCATCGTGGCTCGGTTAGAAATTACACCCTTATAAAAATTGATTCCTCCCAGCTGAACCCCCAGGAGGGCTGCAACAGCTGCTTCGCCCCAGCCGCTATTTGGGCTCGGGTGCTTTGGTGCATCTCTTAAAAGGATCCCCCATGCTTCCTCATATGGAGAATGCTCCGGCTTTTGTGTGAGCATGATGCAAACCGATGTCAGCCGGCTCGGGATCCAGTTTGCGATATCATCCACTTTGGCAGATGCCCACCCAAAATCTATATACCTTTCATTTCTATGGCCAACCATGGAATCGCAAGTATTAATGGCCCTGTAGATAAGGGCCATTGGAGCACCGCCAATCATGGCCCAAAATAATGGAGCTGTAATGCCATCACTGGTGTTTTCAGCCACTGTCTCCACGGCAGCCCTGACAATGCCTGGTTCATCCAATCGATCTGTATCCCTGCCGACAATGTATGAAAGCTTTAATCTTGCTTCTTCCATATCTCCTTCTGCCAGAGGCTCATAGACCTCCAGTGCTGCATCTTTTAAACTCTTTTGCGCAATGGCTGTGAAGATAAGAATGCCCTCTGCCAGAATGCCGGCAACCGGGTGAATTTCATAGAAGAGCTCTATGATTAAATAAGTTATACCTCCTGCTGCCAGCAGGACTATAAATAGCATGATGATCCCTTTTAATTTTCTATAGCGGCCTTTATTAAGAACTTGTTCAAGTTTATGTATCAGGGCACCCATCCATCTGACCGGATGCGGCCAGTTTGGCGGGTCTCCTATCAGCTTATCTATTATGCAGGCAAAGGTTAGAGCGATCAGGTGATTTAAAATCATCCCTTTATCCTTCTTTGCGATTTTTTTATTGCCTCAACAGTACATTCGTAGACACCTTTTCCGATTACTTTGCCAAGCGGTGTAATGGTACCCGCATACTCCAGGTATTCTCCCTGCTGTGTGGCCGCAATCATAATACTGTCTGTCGATGTTCCGGTCGCTATCGTCCCTGTGACTGCATCCCTTACTTTCTGATCATATAAGGCTCTTGTCTTTGCCTCGGTTGCAGTCATAATGCATTGAATAAAGGCTTCCTCTGTCAGATTGCCATTAACGAAAACCCATGTATTGATTGTACCCGGAGTCAGATGATAAGAATGGGCTTCACTTTTCGAGGCATCAACAGCATTGCCGACACCTGCTGTCACGACCACATACACAGAAAAGGTTCCATCTTCATAAAATTTACTGCTATGATCTTCAACATATACAGCGGTCATCATCCCCACGGTTTCCCCGGGTTCTAAGCCTATCTCCCGGACAAAATCCGCCATCTCCGCTCTATGATCACTGCAATCATAATTCTTGCTCACATGCCGGTTTAGAAATATGCGATTCCAGCCGGTGCCCGATCCTGTTACACCTGATGACATGGTTTTCAGCGGAAATGGGGAGCGAAGGACAAGTAAGTCTTCCTTTACCTCAAGATAGGATCGATCAATTCGATTCACTGATTGGCTTTCTGCCTGAGAGCGTTTGGGCACCAAAACCATCTGAGGGGCCGGGACTCTTGGATGCGGCAGCTTCTCAATCTTCGTCCTATAGACCTCACGTATTCTGCCTTCTTTTAAAACCTCATTGGGAACGTGGTTAATATTGACTTCACCATTCTCAAGCAGCAGAAGGCGGTCACAGTACAGGCCGGCCAAATTCAAATCATGAAAAATGGAAATGACCGTCAGCCCGCAGTCTTTTGACCATACAGAAAGGAGATCAAGCAATTCTTTTTGATAGGACAAGTCCAGATGGTTAGTCGGTTCATCCAGCAATAATATTTCCGGCTCCTGGGCAAGGGCCTGGGCTAAAAACACCCTTTGTCTTTCGCCGCCGGATAATTGCTGAATATCATAATCCTGAAAATGGGAAATGCCTGTCTGCTCCATGACTCGATTGACCGCTTCTTCATCTTTGCCGGACCAGCTCTGGAACCACCCCTTTTGATGGGCATATCTGCCGAGGGAAACAGTTTCCTTTACCGTATAGGAAAAAGCCTGAGAGGAGTGCTGAGGCAGAACAGCAATAATTTTTGCAAGCTCTTTCGGTGTATACTGTGAAAGGTTCTTTCCTTTGATCAATATATCTCCTGACTTATGAGGCAGAATGCCGCTCAGCATCTTCAGTATCGTGGTTTTCCCGCTTCCGTTCGGACCCAGTATTCCGAAGAGCTCCCCTTTCTCCACTTCAAAGCTGATATTTTTCACAACCGGTGCACCGGCATATCCGCCAGTAACTTGCTGAACGCTTAGCATGATTAACCACTTCTTTCTGAACTAAGATATGCCTTCGGAACAGGCAAAAACCGCTTGTTCCTGCAAAGAAAATCCAGGGAATCCTTCCTCCTTGAATGGGTGGACGCTTGTGCCGGACAGTTATCGAGGTTCAAAGTTTATTCTTTCTTTTAATTAAAATAATAGCAAACGCAGGTGCACCGATTATCGCTGTAATCACACCGATTGGAAGTTCGGTAGGTGCAATGATCGTCCGTGAAACCAGATCGGCAATAATAAGAAAGCCTGCACCCATCAGAATAGATAGCGGCAATAGGTGCCTATGATCCGGTCCCCATAACAGCCTGGTCAGATGAGGGATCACAAGACCGACAAATCCTATCGTTCCAGATACAGCTACAGCCGCACCAGTCAAGATAGAGCCAGCTATCAGGACCATCATCTTTCTCTTCTGAACGTCCACCCCTATATGCTGGGCCTTTTCTTCTCCGAAGCTCATGGCATTAAGCTCTTTGCTGTTCACTAAAAGAAGGATGGCACCCAGTACAAAAAACGGAATGATAATTTTAATATACGCCCACCCTCTCATGGATACACTGCCAAGAAGCCAGCCAATAATCTGTCTAAGCTCCTCTCCAGTCAGGGCAATCATCAGAGAAATCAGAGCGCCAAGAAAAGAACTGAAGATAATGCCTGTTAAAATAATCGTTTCCACTTTCATGGATCTTTCAATTTTTCTGGCAAACAGCAAAACGGCAAAAATGGTTAAAAAGGAAAATAAAATGCTGAATAACGGCAGCGTAAACATTCCTGCAAACGGAATGGATAATCCTAAGAATAATGTTAAAACAGCACCTAGTGAAGCCCCGGATGAAACCCCAATTGTATATGGATCTGCCAGCGGATTTCTTAATAAACCTTGAAAGGCGGCTCCCGCAATTGCAAGAGACGCCCCTACTAAGCCAGCCAGCAAAACGCGCGGCAGGCGAATATTCAAAATGATATTTGAATGCATAGCATCCGTGTTTCCCAATGAAATAAAAGGAAATAGCTCAGCGCTTATTACTCTGATAATCGTCATGGGGTGAACAGACACTGTTCCAATTGAAATCCCCATCAGCATGGCTAAAAGCAGGAAAGCCGCTGCTGTTAGATAAGCTAAAAATTTATTATTTAAATACGTCCGGATATACTGCTTTTGCAAGTTCCTCGACTCCTTCAATAATACGAGGGCCAGAGCGGGTTACCATATCGGAATCAACATCGGCAACATGCTTATTTTTTACTGCGGTTATATCCTGCCAGCCATCCCTTTTCATTACATTGCCAGCAGCATCCTCAGTGTAATAGCCATGAGTTGTGATGATTACATCCGGATTCCGTTCGATAATCGCTTCCGGATCCATTTTCGGCCATCCTTCTTCGGAAATGATATTTTCTGCATTGATGGCACTTAGCATTTCATCCATAAATGTTTTTGTACCTGCTGTATAGATTTCAGGAGCAGGTGAAACTTCCACGAAAACCGATTTGCGGTCTTCTTCTTTTATGCCCTGAGCTTTTGTTTTGATTTCCTCGAGCTTGCTCTTCATATCTGAAACAAGCTGCTCTGCTTCATCCTTCTCTCCCGCTGCGGTTCCAACCATTTCAATGGATTCAAAAACCTGATCAAAGCTCTTTGCATCATTGACAACAAGGACGGTCACACCTGCATCCCTTAATTGCTGAAGGCCAGCTTCGGAATTATGTGCGCTTGACGCGTGAGCAAGGACAAGATCCGGTTTTAAAGAAATAATTTTCTCGACATTAAATTCCATGCCGCCAATCTTTTCTTTTTCTGTGGCTTCGGGCGGGTAGTTATCAAAATCGGAGACTCCGACAACTTCTTCGCCAAGCCCCAATTCAAAAACAATTTCGGTGTTGCTTGGAATCATGGAAACGATTCTTTCGGGCTTGGATTCGATGACGATTTCATTATCAAGAGCATCCTTTATCGTAACAGGAAAAGCAGCCTCTTCCCCGCCAGTATTCTGCCCTTCCTCAACCTTTTTCTCTTCTTTAGGCTGTTCAGCACTCTCGCCGCAGCCTGCTAGCACTCCTGCAGCCAGAAGCATCGTTAATAAAAATGCATAAAACTTTCTCATACTCAGCAATCCTCCTAGAACTTTCGACAAAATTCGGATGGTGTCTAACACCATCTTAAAAAATAAAAGGCTGGTTCTCATAATATTTTTTAGCTTACAAACCTAGCGCGTTGATTTCCGCTGCAGGCACTTGCTTTCCGGGGGAGAGATGAGAGCCTCCTCGGCTTCGCCTGTGGGGTCTCTCACTTCCCTCACTTCCCGCAGGAGTCAAGTGCCCTCCGCTGCAATCAACTCAGTGGCAGAAACTAAGTTAGCCACCCATAGACTTTTAGAAACAACCAAATAAAAAACATCCCCTCGGACGGCAAGGAGATGTTGGCATGGTCATTTATCAATTAGTGCAGAAAGGATGGCCGGACCAAACACCTCCCTATCCTCGTAGGTTTATGGGTGCTTAAGAATCAGGCAGGTCTCCTGGCTCATGGTCAATGCGTTCTGCTCCTTCCCATACATTCCTGTACAGTGGATTTACAGACAGCTTCCATTTACAGTGGCGGGACCGCGCTGGAATTTCACCAGCTTCCCTATTAAGTCTTCAAAAGAGCCTGTTTTAAAACCCTTTTGAGAAGACACCTGTTCTATGCGGATATAAAATTTTCTATCTCCGATTATACACCATCACGCAGAAAAAGTAAGAGAATTTTGCTGAATGTTGTAAAAAAGTTCAGAATTCTAGCGCGAGTATATTTTCCATTCCCTTGTTTTCTTATCAAACACAATCTTCGCCTCACATGGCTCTTTCACAATGGCCTCATACTCGTCATACATATCATCCATATTCGCAAAGTCGCCAATAATCCAAATAGGAATTTCTATCCGGACCCGATTCTGTTCGATATCCTTAATGGAAAGTACCGCTCCCTCTTTCATAAGAGACTTTAAGGAAAGCAGGACATCTCTGGTGATAGGAGGATACGTCTTTTTCTTTTTTATGCCAAGGAGCGTTTTTTCGACTTTCATCTGTCCCATTTTACCGGGGATTACTTCCCCAAGCATGCGGTAAAAATCGTTCAGATCGCGATAATATGTACGGTTAAACCAGCCATCATCATGGGCCAGGTACACATAGCGATTGCTCAGATAATTGTAAAAAGGCGGCTTAAGATGTTCCTTGACATGGCCGAGATAAAGAAGCTCAGCAATTGTCTGGCCGGGAAGCTCATTCACCGCTTCCTCTTCCTCGAAATCAATCCAGCAAAAATCGCCATAGCCATATACATCATCCTCAACCAGCCTGCCAAGCTTGTCCCTTGACACATAATCGAACATCGTGTGGGTATTAAAGTCCCCATGTTCAAAACGATGCTTTAACAACAGCAGATTGTTAATAGAATCGGAAAGAGTTTGGGCAAACTCTGCAAACTCAATTCCATAAGTCATCACATACTGATCCTGTTCATTAAGATGGATGTAGATGAGATCACGAATAGCATGATTCCTTCTTTTCAATGACGAAACCTCCGAACCGTTACCCAAAGTGGTGTTTTCAAAGAAAAGCACTGAGCTAGACAGATAAGAATAGCGCAAGCGCCTTCACAAATTAGTAAAAAGACAGCTTCTTTTTGAAACTGCCTGTTAAACATCCAGTATTTTATTCTCTTATTGTAGCAAAAATAACTGAAAATATCTTTGCCGATGAGAAAAAATTTTAAATTGCAGCCTGCCCGGTTTTTTGAAAATACAGGAAACCATCATGCTGATTCATTCGTCTAACTACATGCAGAGAAAAAATGTATTCTGTTCTCCATTGTAAGGTTTATTTTTCTTTGTTAGGATAAAAATGTAAAAAGGTACAGAAACCAGGTGTATACAAATGAACAAGAATAATAGATTCTCAGACCGGTTCGATTGGACGTTATGCTTTCTTCTGCTGCTATTTTTCCTCATCAGCTGCATCGCTATTTACAGCGGACAATCCTCCAATCAATATGAAGGGAATTTTGTCGTCTCACAAATAAAAAATTATGTTGTCGGAGCTATCATTGTGGCAATTGTCATGTATTTTGACAGCGAGCAAATCAGAAGGCTTACTTGGCTGCTGTACGGTTTAGGCATCCTATTGCTTGTCGGGTTATTCATTGCACCGGAAAGCATTGCACCAGAGCGCAAAGGGGCTACATTGTGGTATATCATTCCTGGACTTGGTTCTGTGCAGCCCTCAGAGTTTGTTAAGGTATTCCTTATCATTGCCCTCAGCAAAGTCATCGCTGACCACCATCTGAAATATCAGGCAAAGACTGCAGGCACGGACTTTTTCCTTCTAATCAAATTAGGGGCAGCCACATTGCCTCCATTAGGATTGATTATTATTGAAGACCTGGGTACCGCCCTTGTCATCATCGCCATATTAACTGGAATCATCCTGGTTTCCGGGATCACCTGGAAAATCCTTGTTCCGATTTATGGAATCCTTGGCGCTTTCGCGGGAACGGTGCTCTATCTGGTCATCATAGCACCGGAGATTTTAGAGAAGTACCTTGGGATAGACCCCTATCAGTTCAGCCGAATTTATTCCTGGCTTGACCCGGTTAATCACAAGCAGGGAGCCGGAATGCAGCTGTACAACTCCATGCTCGCAATCGGCTCAGGATTAATATCCGGAAAAGGGTTTACTGACAGACAGGTGTATGTGCCTGATGCCCATACTGATTTTATTTTTAGCGTCATTGGCGAGGAGTACGGCTTTTTTGGTGCAAGTGTAGTAATCAGCCTTTTCTTTCTGCTCATCTATCACTTAACTAAAACCGGCTTGGAGACGACCGACCCTTTTAATACCTATATTTGCGTCGGGGTCATCAGTATGATCACCTTCCATGTATTTCAAAATATCGGTATGACTATTCAGGTACTGCCAATCACCGGCATTCCGCTGCCGTTTATCAGCTACGGCGGAAGCTCGCTTATGGGAAACATGATGGCGATGGGCCTGATTTTCAGCATCCGGTACCATCACAGAACTTATATGTTTTCAACGGATTCAAATTATGTTGCAAAATAATTCCAACAGCGTATAATAACATTAATATATCTAGTGTCTATGATGAAGAGAGTAGCAAAGGGCTCTTTCCTAAAAGCGAGACAGGGACGGTGCAAGCCTGTCGGGAAATCCTTTCGTGAAGCGCACTTCGGAGATGCATAGCTGAAAGAAAAGTAGGCTATGCCGGGTAAGGAGTCCCGTTACCAAACCCCTTTAGGAAATGCGTTCAAACATATATTGAAACGTCCTTTCAAAAGAGGTCCTTTGGACAATCAGAGTGGTACCGCGGGTAGATTTCAGCTCGTCTCTATTTTTATATAGAGACGGGCTTTTTTATTTTCCAGGAGGTGTTAATATGATCAATTTCAAAGCTATTTTCACAGCTCAGCTGGCTTCAGTGCTGAATGGGCAGCTTTCTGACGAAGCAATTGCGGACTTAATCGAAACGCCAAAGAATCCGGCACATGGCGATCTTGCTTTTCCCTGTTTTACACTTGCAAAAGCATTCAGGAAGTCACCTGCCTCTATTGCTGGCGAGACAGCGTGCCTGATTCAGGGACCGCATATCGAAAAAGCAGAGGCTGCTGGTCCTTACATTAATATCTTCTTTTCCAAAGAGTCAGCCGGTGCAGTCATAATGGAAAAAATTTTGAACGAAGGAAAAGAATATGGACAGCTGAATGATGGCGCAGGCAAAACAGCCGTGCTTGATTTCTCTTCGCCAAACATCGCAAAGCCCTTCTCCATGGGCCATTTGCGGTCTACGGTCATTGGAAACGCCCTCGGCAGCCTGGCCGAAAAATGCGGTTATACAGCGGTCAGAATCAACCACTTAGGCGACTGGGGCACACAATTCGGCAAGCTGATCACCGCTTATACAAAGTGGGGCAGCCCGGATAAAGTGAAGGAAAATCCCATAAAGGAACTGCTTAGCCTATATATACGCTTCCATGAAGAAGCAGAAGCTAACCCAGCCCTTGAAGATGAAGCGCGTTCCTGGTTCAAAGAGCTTGAAAACGGAAATGAGCAAGCTCAGGCACTCTGGAGCTGGTTTAGAGAAGAATCATTGAAAGAATTCCAGCGGGTTTATGATATGCTTGGCATTCATTTCGACTCATACAATGGTGAAGCTTTTTATAATGATAAAATGGAACCCGTCATAGAGGAACTCATGGCAAAAGACCTGCTGGCTGAGTCTGATGGCGCAGAGGTGGTTCAACTGCCTGATGAAGACCTTCCTCCATGCCTGATAAAAAAATCCGACGGAGCGACTCTGTATGCAACACGGGATCTCGCTGCAGCTTTTTATAGAAAAGAAACCTATCAGTTTGATCATTCCCTATACATTGTCGGTCAGGAACAGAGCATCCATTTCAGGCAGGTTAAAAGCGTTATTAAAAAGATGGGTTATGAGTGGGCGGATAATATGACACATGTCCCTTTTGGCCTCTATTTAAAAGATGGGAAAAAGATGTCTACCCGAAAAGGCAGAGTCATCCTTCTTGAGGAGGTCCTGAATGAAGCAATCCTTCTGGCAAAGACCAATATCGAAGCTAAAAATCCCGGCTTGGAAAACAAAGATGAAGTCGCTGAAGCAGTCGGCATCGGGGCTATTCTGTTCCATGATCTGAAAAATGACCGCATGAATAATATTGAATTTTCACTTGAAGATATGCTGACATTTGAAGGAGAAACAGGACCCTATCTGCAATACACCAATGCCCGGGCCTATTCTCTTCTCCGCAAGGCAGACGATATTCCATCTGCCGAAAATGGGCTATCTGATTCTTACAGCTGGGAAATTATCAAGCTGCTCTATCAGTATCCTGAAAAAATCAGACAATCTTATATGCAGCTTTCCCCTTCTGTCCTGGCTAAATATTTGATTGATGTGGCTCAAGCCTTCAATAAATATTACGGACAGGTAAGAATATTAGAAAAGGATAACAGCATCAAATCAAGACTTGCCCTTATCAAAGCAGTCACAATTGTTCTTTCCGACGGGATGCAGACACTCGGCATGAAGGTGCCCCGGCAAATGTAAAAGGAGAGGCCATTATGGTCTCTCCTTTTTTGCCTTTGTGCGGGCATTTGCTTTATGCATTTTCACAAGGCTTCTTACTAAAAAGCCGCCGACAAAAATGGCCATCAGCACTAAGCCGGTATAATTCAAATGTATTAATTTCAGAATCACACTTGCCACTGTAGCCATATATAAGGCTCCGAGCATATAGGTGATTTCTTCGTTTTCAAAATAGGAGGTAAGCTTCGCTCCAAATTGTGACCCTATCAGGCCTCCTGTTACGAGTGAAATGCCAATCCAATAATCAATGCTGACAGTGGAAGCGTAGGATAGAAAGCCTGCAGATACGATTAACATGATAGCAAACAAGCTGGTTCCTACTGCTTTCTTCGGCATCATCCCTAAATAGGCAACCGATAAAGGCACCATAATAAAGCCGCCGCCCACACCTAATGTCGTAGAAACAAATCCTGCAAAAAATCCAATCAGAACCATTTTCACAATGGATGGAGAATGTTCAGATGACGGAGCGGCATTGGCTGATTTTTTCCCTCTTTTTAACATGCCCAAAGCAAAATAAGACAGCAGAATGATATAAAACAAAGGAACTGCCCACGCATCCCAGCCCTTTTCCTCAAGAAACAGCACAAAGGGATGGGCGGCCTGAGTAGCTGCCATACCGCTTAGTCCAAGAATCAGCCCTTGCTTAAGCCATATATTCTTCATCCTGATATGAGCGAAGATGCCTGAAAGAGAGGTACCAATTGAAAAAAGCAAACTCGTTGTGATTGCTTCTACCGGAGAAAAGCCAAACAGCATGAGTGTCGGAGTAAGAATGAATCCCCCGCCTACCCCAAAAAAACCAGAGAGCACACTAATAAGCGCTCCGAGCGTAATAAATAAGAGATATTCCATTAAAAAATCCTCACTAACCTGTATGTCTTGCCAATTAAGCGGTACTATATCACTTTACCATAATCAGCCATGGTTATACTGTGGATTTTGAATTTGCTTATTTATAATTATTATAAATAAGTATTGATTTTAATTTGATATTTGTTATAATAAATATATAAATGACTTAGGGGGAATATAAAAATGGAAAAATTACATGCAGCATTAAATGTACAAATCGCAAACTGGAGTGTTCTTTATACTAAATTGCACCGCTACCACTGGTTTGTAAAAGGCCCGCTTTTCTTTACCCTTCATGAAAAGTTCGAAGAATTATATAATGAAGCAGCTGAAGTTGTGGATGAGGCAGCCGAACGCCTGCTAGCCATCGGCGGCTCACCGGCAGCGACACTTAAGGAGTTCTTAAGCATCACTACTCTTGAAGAGTCTAATGGGGAAAAGAAAGCAGAAGATATGGTTGCCGCTCTTGCTTCCGATTATAGACATATTAAAGAACAATTAATTTCTTTAGCACAGCTTGCTGAGGAGCAGGAAGATCAAGTGACAGGCGACTTTGCCATCGGTCTTATGGAAAAATTGGATACGCATATTTGGATGTTAAATGCCTACTTAGGAGAATAATCGATAATTAAGAAAGAGTCAGTGAGAAAAATCACTGGCTCTTATTTTTGTGCAGAAAAAATCTTCCCCTAAAGACTTACTGAGATGTTATGATTGACCTGATTGCCTGATATCATCTTCAGAAGGGAGTATCCATAATGGCAAACTTAAAATATTCATTATTCATTTTTCTTGGCGCATGCAGTTATGGCATTCTGGCATCCATTGTGAAACTCGGACTCCAGGCCGGCCACTCTGTTCCTGAATTGACCGGAAGCCAATATTTATTTGGGCTCCTTTTGCTGTTGCTTTCTTTCCCATTTATCAAAAAAACAAAAATCACCCTTAAACAAACAGCAGCTTTGTTATTGACCGGTGCTTCCCTAAGTTTAACAGGCATTCTGTATGGAATGAGCCTTGATCGGAATCCGGCCTCCATCGCTGTTGTTCTCTTATTTCAGTTCACCTGGATAGGAATTCTTTTAGAAGCTCTATATGAAAGAAAGATGCCCAGCAAAGCAAAAATCATTTCTTCGATTTTGCTAATTATAGGGACTGTATTTGCAAGCAACCTGATTAATTCCGGGTCACATCCTATTCAAGCTGAGGGACTGATCTATGGCTTATTATCTGCGGTAACATTTGCCGTATTCATTTTTGCAAGCGGCAAGGCAGGTAAAGGAATTCCAACCATCCAGATGAGCATCTTCATCACGTTTGGCGGACTTCTTCTGGTTGCAGCTTTTTCAGGCCCCGTTTTAATAAGCGGTGGCATCCAGCTTGAGGGCCTATGGAAATTCGGGCTGCTGATGGCATTGTTCGGGGCTATTTTCCCAATTGTATTTTTTGCAATCGGCTCACCTCATTTAGATTCAGGTCTTGCCACAATTGTAGGTTCTGCCGAACTCCCGGCCGCTGTTGCTGCTGCCATGCTGATTCTTGGCGAAAGAATTTCAGAAGCACAGACTTTCGGAATCGTGCTGATCCTGATCGGAATCAGCATTCCGCAGTTCACATTAAAAAAAGCAGCAAAGAATCGTTTTAGCACGTAACGTGTTTTTACGGATAAAATCTTTTCGGGAGACTTTGGAATCCATTCCAAAGTCTTTTTTCTTTAAAGGCTGTTGCATGAGTTCGGACTCTTTCCTGCGGATTTTCTTCTCCTGTCTGAAGTTGCACCGGGTTCGGACTCTCTTGACCAGAATTCACCTCCTACTGTCCGAAGTAGCGCAGGGTTCTTTTCGATATTGTCCTTCATAACGGACTATTTTTATTTTCCCAAGCTTTTTCTCTTCACAAAAACTTGCAATTTAAGTAAACTATTAATACCTATAAAACCAATGAGAAAGGTCGGAAAATAATTGGCAAATATACCTGTTTCTATTCCCCGCCCGCTCGTAAGAACTAATCAATGGTCGATCGTATTAAGTGTTTTAGCTTCGTGGCTAACCGGTGAAGCATGGATTCTTGCCATACCCCTCCTTGCAGGTATAATGGGCCTATTGTTCGGCTACAATCCCATTATGCGTGCAGCAAAACTTTTTCTAAGAAAAAATCCTGCTGATTACATTCCCGAAGACTGGGAGCAGCAGCAATTTAATCAAGTGATTGCCGTTGCATGCCTGGCGCTGGGCCTGATCAGCTTTCTTCTGGGCTGGACAGCTGCAGGATATGTTTTTACAGCTATGGTAGCTCTATCAGCATTTGTCGCCATTCTTGGATTTTGCATAGGCTGTTTTATCCGCTTTCAGCTCAATCAATATAAATACCGAAAATCTTATAAAGCTTAAGGCAGCCAACACGGCTGTCTTTTTCATTTCCTTTTCCACCCAGCTAGTTTCAAAGGACTTTTTAAGGGGTACATATTTCATAAGTAGAACATTCTGAGGTGAAAAAATGAAAACTGCCAGTAAGTTTCTTTTAACAAAAGAAGATATGATTAACCCCGAGATTGTGCCTGAGTGGGTTATTCAGGAATATAAAACATTTCATGATACAGTTACAGATAAAACCTTCCCGTGCTATTTTGGAATGACTGCTGAAATGCGCGGCGAATTGAGATATGCCTATATTACACAGGAAGATTGGTCTAACCTGCCGGAAGCCCTCGAATCCTTTATCGAGCTTTTTGACGCACCAAAACTCATTCGACATGGCCTGTTTGTATTTGTGGAGCCGGAGACAGATGAAAAACCGCTTGAACATTACAGAGAATATTTCTGGAATATTCTGCAGTATTTGCATAAGGTTGATACAAAGCCTTGGCCTAAGGATTATCCGACAGATCCTGACCACCACTTATGGGCGTTTTCTTTTGCTGAGGAACCATTCTTTGTGTTTGGAAATGCGCCTGCCTACAAGCAGAGAAAGACGAGGGATTTAGGCAATAGCCTTGTACTCGGCTTCCAGCCGCGCCGCATTTTTGAAGGCCTTGAAGGCACCTCTAAAGGCGGCATCATGTCCAGGGAAAAAGTAAGGGAACGGGTTGAAAAATGGGATGGCCTCCCTACCCATCCAAACATCAGCCATTATGGCGATCCCGAACACCGTGAGTGGAAACAATACTTTATCGGTGATGACATTAAACCAATCGAAGGGAAATGCCCTTTTCATCATAAATAATTTTGAAAGCTCAGCGCCTAGCGCACGAATTATCTTCGAGGACCGTCGATCCACTAATTCTTCCTGAAAAGCAAAAAACTGCATAGATAAATAAGGAACCGTTCTCAGTAAACGGTTCCTTATTTATGAGTTATATATTGATTAATGCGACTGCCAATTGCGGACAGTACTTCTCTTCCAGCTGCCTGACTTTGAAGCTGGTCGACAAGGACAGCGGCGTAAACGGTGTTTCCTTTATGGGTAAATATGGCGCAATCATGCTCTATTCCGGGTAGTTCTCCTGTTTTGCTGGCAACCTTGACTTTTTCCGTGTCCATTGTGTTTGCAAGTTTGTTCTTATACTGCTGTTTTTCCAATATATCCAGTGCTTTTTCTGTAAATTTCCCGGATAAAAGCGAATTCTCTGCCAATGCCTTCATGCCATACACCATATCCCTGGCAGTCGTGGTGTTGTCCATGCCGTTTTTCAATGCCTCAAAGTCCATCATCTTTCTGTTTAATTCCGTGCAATTAAACCCCAAACTTTTGATAAACTGATTGATTTTCTCTATTCCCAGCCTCTCAATGATGAGATTGGTCGCAGTATTATCAGATACAATGACCATGAGCGTCATTAAGTCTATAACCTTCATCTTCAGACCCTTGCTCATGGCCTGCAATACCCCGGCTCCGCCAACCCGGGCAGCATCCTTCACTTCTGCTTCCTCATCGAGATCAAGCAGGGCATTCTCCGCCTGTGAAAGCCCCGCGAGTAAAATGGGAACCTTAATTAAGCTTGCGGAAGAGATAACATCATCGGCATTTGTTTCGATAACACCATCCTCTGTATGGATGTATACGGCCACACGTCCTTCACAGCAGCTGGCCAAATCAAGAATTTCTGCTTTGATAGTAAGAAAGTTCATGTTATTTCGCAGCGGCTACTTGCGGCCGGTTATGGTCGCCCGTTACCTTTTCATTATATAAATGGCAGGCCACAAAATGATCCTTCTCAATCTCCTGCCACTCAGGCTTCATGGAAGCACAAGCCTCCATCGCATAAGGACAGCGCGTGCGGAATACGCAGCCGCTTGGAGGATTCATTGGACTTGGGAGTTCCCCTTCCAAAATGATTCTTTCCCGATGATCCTCAACATCAGGGTCAGGGATGGGAATCGCCGAAAGTAAGGCCTGCGTATAAGGGTGAAGCGGATTTTTATATAAGTTTTCGCTTGTGGTTAATTCCACTAAATTCCCCAAATACATAACGCCAATTCTGTCGCTGATATGTTTGACCATCGAGAGATCATGGGCGATAAATAAGTAGGTCAGGCCTTTTTTCTTTTGGAGCCCCTTAAGCAGGTTGACTACCTGGGCTTGTACCGATACATCCAGTGCGGAGATCGGCTCATCAGCAATAATGAATTCCGGATCCAGCGCTAATGCACGGGCAATCCCAATTCTTTGCCTTTGTCCGCCGCTGAATTCATGCGGGTAGCGGTTGGCATGATCGCGGTTAAGTCCCACATCCTCCAGAAGCTGATAGACCCGCTCAAGCCGTTCCTTCTTGTTCGGATATAACCCATGCACTTCCATGGGCTCCGAAATAATCTCCTGGACGGTTGACCGCGGATTCAACGAAGCATATGGATCCTGAAAGATCATCTGCATCTTCCTGTGAAAAGCAAACCTTTCTTTTTCAGTCATGGTATGGACATTCTTTCCGTCATAAAGGACATCGCCTTCTGTACGGTTATATAAACCAATAATTGTACGCCCTGCGGTTGACTTTCCGCAGCCGGATTCGCCGACAATCCCGAAGGTTTCTCCTTGTTTGATATGAAAGGAGACATCATCAACGGCCTTCAGAGTCTGTCCTTTCCCCATTGAAAAATGCTTCTTCAAATTATTGACCTTTAACAGTGCTTCTTTTGACATATTTATTCCCCCGTCTCTTGCCAGTAACGTCTAGCTGCACATAATTCCTTTTCATAGATGGTGTCTTTCAAGTCGATAATTTCGATGGTTTTACCGGTATTAGGAGAATGAAGCAGCTTCCCATCACCATAATAGATGCCAACATGATGGAGTTTGCCTTTTCCTTCTTCATAAGCAAAAAATAATAAGTCCCCGGGTTCAATGGCGTCAAGTTCAACCGGATCCCCTGCTTCCGCCTGATCATGGGCATCACGGGGGATGATAAATCCATTTGCTTTGCACATAGAATAGCTGAATCCTGAGCAGTCATACCCAAAGCTGCTCATGCCGCCCCATAGATATGGCAGGCCTATAAATTGTTCCCCCGCATCGATGATGTCTTTTCCGCTGCCTTTCCGTATAGCCCCGATTGTTTCATATACCTGCACATCTTCAGGTTTTAGATATCCTGCTCCCTCAGGTGTCTGCACCTGAATCCACTCAGCTTCTTCTCTTAACACCGGGAGTATGGTTTGATAGCTTAGTATAAGTTCCGGCTCTCTGTCATTAGAATAGAGGGTTGCCTTTTTCTTCTGAATGACCGCAGCCTTTCTGCTACCAAGCTTCCAATCTTCATTTTTAGTCAGCTGGGCCTTCGGCACCCATCCGGGATATCCTCTCTCGTCCTTAGAAGAAGGCTGGCCCGGGACAACAACATGAACCCACCCATCCTTCTCCTCCAATACAATCACTTCTTCTCCGTACAGAACTTGTGATTGAACAAGATTCCCTTCGCAAAGTTCAAGCCGGGGCTCATATGTGAGCTTTCCAAGCCAGGAATCCAGATTAACTGGATTGGTGATCGCTTCAAAGTCAATTTCTCTTGATGAATCGCTTGATGTCCACAAGGTTGCTACAGGAACCGATACCAGCCATTTTTGCTGAATTGCCAAAACAAATTCCTCCTTTTCATGATTTATCAGGAAGTCAGTTCCTGCTTGTTCACTATTAACGATACATTCCTGATGCCCAGACCATGTTCCGACGGCAGGGTGATTTTACGGCCGGAATAATGGATTCCGCCTTCCACAATTTCTTTTGCCATCATCAATGGAGCGTCAAAATCAAAACGGGTTATATTCTTTTTGCTTGCGGCAAAATGGGCTGCTGCCGTAATGCCGATCTTGGTCTCAATCATGCTGCCCACCATGCACTCCATCCCGCAGACTTCAGCGAGCTGATTGATGATCTGCGCCTGATAAATGCCGCCTGATTTCATCAGCTTAATATTGATTAAATCAGCACTTCGCGTTTTAATGACTTCAAATGCCTGCTTCGGGGAAAAGACACTTTCGTCTGCCATAATCGGTGTATCAACCGCATCGGTAACCTGCTTAAGGCCCTCTATATCCCAGGCCTTCACAGGCTGTTCGACAAGCTCAATATTCAAGTCCAAAGCTTCCATTTTTCGGATGGCATGGATAGCATCCTTTGATTTCCAGCCCTGATTGGCATCCAGGCGGATTTTAATCTTTGATCCGACACGTGTGCGGATTTCTCTAATTCTCTCAATATCTGTTAAAATATCATCCTTGCCTACCTTCACCTTAAGGACATTAAAGCCCTGCTGAACATAGGAAACAGCATCTTCTCCCATTTCCTCCGGGCCATTGACGCTTACCGTATAATCCGTTTCCACCTCATTTTTATGTCCGCCTAAAAACTGATATAGGGGCAGTTTGCACTGCTGTGCAAGACAATCATACAATGCCATATCCACTGCAGCCTTTGCACTTGAATTTCCTATTAAAGCAGACTGAATTCCCTGGAAGATATCCTCATAGTTTAGGAGACTCTTATTGACCAGCATCGGCTTTAATACATGATGAATGGCGGATTCGATGCTTGA
>Ga0180215_1002659_pt1 | contig 17700 bp, 20 predicted proteins | sample eDN3rd37CBELigBY_FD_128871 | JGI IMG/M metagenome (GOLD analysis project Ga0180215, IMG submission 128871) | Enriched backyard soil microbial communities from Emeryville, California, USA - eDNA 3rd pass 37_C BE-Lig BY (version 2) (version 2) | ecosystem: Environmental > Terrestrial > Soil >... | reverse complement strand
GCTGTTACTTCTCTATTTGACATAACCATTTCTGATAGCTTCAAAAGATGGTCATAAATATCAGAAAAATACTCTCTTCTTTCTCTTATCCCATGTAAGTGATGAGAATTTAACATCCGGTAGAGTAAATCACGCATTGGATGCACACTGTGTCTTAAGTTTAACAGCATATGTCTTGTATCAAATAACTCATTCATTAACACAGTCATCGATTTGTTTTGTGTATTGTCTTCAATTTTGTCCAGCCGGTCTTCTATTTTATATATAAGTGGAAAATAATTATCCACAATCTTGTCTAAAATTTGATAGAACACATAGAAGCTGTCCCATTTCTCCGTATTTTTTTGCTCCAATAATCTGTCCCAGACCTGTGCTACTTCTTTCGCCGGCATACGATGAAAGGTCACAATAAATTTTTCACCTACAAAAAAGTCAATTTCTTCTTTATAGATTTCATTGTCTTGTTCTCTGACTATATGGGTGACATAGAAGCTATGATCATCATAATAATCCAGCTTTGGACGCTGAAGGACTTGAATACAATCTTCAATCGCAAGCGGATGGAAACGGAATGTGTACGCAAGATGCTTGATCTCATCATCACTAGGTTCATGAAAATCAACCCAAAACCACTTATATTGATCTAAATCTGCGTCATGTATCGAGAGATTCTTTTCTATTTGATTGTCATATGTAATCCCAACTACATTTATCATAAAAAGCACCTGCTTCATACTTTTTCAAGAAACATATCCTGTTCTTTTCCGCCAAACAACTCTTCTAGAGAAAATATTGTAACAAAAATTCACCCTCAATGAAATGGTAGGTAGGAACGGTTTCTTATTTCTGTTTAATAATAGCACAGAAACGGGGGGACAGGTACCATGTCCCAGTGCTTCGCTGGGACGAGGTACCTGTCCCCCTGTTCCACACATTCACCTACTATCCAGTTTTAACATAAATTGGGTAGAGCATTAAAAATGAGGAGGAAGAAAAGTATGGCCTTTAATACACAAACAGCGCAATTCACCTTTGATTTAAATAAAAGTCCGCTTATGAAAAAAGATAAAAACAATTACATTAACGTTTTAGGTGTCCAGCAATTAAACACACTTAAAAATGTTTCATTACTTGATATTTTCCTTAGTGCTAATAATGTGGTTGAACCACACTATCATCAGAATGCGGCTGAACTTGTTTATTGTATTTCCGGTGCAGCGGTTGTCTCCATATTGAATCCAAATACGAAACAAATTGAGAACTTCCCAATTACGCCTGGTCAAGTAGCAAATGTCCCAAAAGCATGGTGGCATTACGAAGTAGCTACGGTCGACAACACTCACTTGCTTGCTATTTTTGATGCAGCTACTCCGGAAGTTATTCTAGGTTCAGATCTATTAAAATTAACGCCTTCAAATATAATGGCTCACACATACTGTATGGATGAATCTAAATGGAAAGAGGCAATCAAACCTGTTACACCATCCACTTTTATCGGCCCTACCAAAAATTGCAAAAAGCCACAAAATCGTTCCCACAAATCTTCACAATATCAAAATCAACAAGATTGGAACTATTCACAGCAACAGTATTATACGTACTTTCCATACCATTATTAGGGATAAGTATTAAAAAGGACGAGATCATCCCTCGTCCTTTTATGGTAAGTATTTAATTTTCTCCTGAATTGGTCTTCTGTCTTTTGGAGCATTGATTTCCTCCGGATATCCGACACCTAGTACTCCAACTACATCATATTCTTCTGAAACACCTAGTATTTCACGGTTTTTTTGAGCGTTTCCTACCGATGACCAGAATGTTCCTGCTCCTTCTTCCCATGCAGCTAAATTAAAATTTTGAACAAAACATGCTGTAGTGATCAAGTTTTCATATGTTTCGATTTCTGTTGCACCATGTTTAGATAATATGGCAAGAACAACAGGTGCACCAAAGAAGTCTGCTTTATGATTCAACTTAGCTCTCGTTTCTTCTCCAATAACCAGCACTTCCCAAGGTTCTGTCATTTTATGATTGGGTGCCATAGTACCAGCTTGAAGCCATTTGTTCAATAGCTCTTTTTCAATAGAATCAGATTTAAAGTTTTTGATCGTACGACGGGAATGAATAGTTTCAAGTATTTTCAAGAAAAAGCCCTCCTATTTGGAAAATCATTTATTTTCCTTGTGATTAAGATTGTATGTCATTTTCTTTAAGATGTTCACGAGTATTTCTTGTTCCTCTGAAGTAAGCTGATTAAACGGACCTGCCAGCAACTCTATTTGAGCATCTTTCATTTTCATAATCGTTTCTTTTCCTGTATCTGTTAAGGTCACTACCTTTGTTCTAGCGTCTTGTTGATTTGTTTCCCGAAAAACCATACCAGCTAACTCCAGGCGATCAATCATTTGAGACATGGAACTTGAACGAACTTCCAACTGATCTGCAAGCTGGCCAATAGAACAACTACCGTGTTTCCAAAGGAAGCGAAGAATGATCCATTGTGTCTTCGTCATCTCTGTTGTTTTATGATTACTTCTCTGATTTCGCTTCATAGATCGGCCGATCGCTTGAAAACAATCCACGAACTGTTCCAGCTGCTGGTCACGTGATTTCATCATCTTCACCTCACAACTAAATTATATAGCGATCCTAAATATTAGTCAATGCGAGTAAAGTATCTTTATAACAATTTATAAGCAGTCTTTTTCATTCTTTATTTTTTATTTCCTCCAATAATGATATTACTTTTTCATTTTGTTCTATTAAAATATCGTTTTGCCTTCTCAGCCTTGTGAAATCAAATAAGAATACGATTAAAATAATAATGATCATGATCACCATAAATAGTACAGCCCCCTATTTTTTAGATTAAACCCAATTTTATATACCCTGCTTATAACTATAACAAGTTCCCTTTTTTATACAACCTTCCAGTTAAAAATACTTCTTATTCATAAACAAAAGTATAAAACGTCCATCATATTGTTTGACATATTTTAAACATTTTAATATTATGTTTATATAAACAACAAACATAAATTCATTTTGTTTATACGTAAACACCGAGGAGTGTATGAATATGGAAACATCCAGTCTATTTTGGGAAGCAACCCTTGAAGAGCTGAAACAGGGATACATCGAAACTAAAGACTCTTATACTTGTTTGTTATGTGAGAAAAAAATCGAAAAAGGGATTGTTTATCCTTATGAAGATAGACTTTACGAGGCAGAAAGATTTATGAGGATCCATATTGAAAGCACTCATCACAGTGTTTTTGATTATTTAATTGGAATGGATAAAAAACTAACAGGTCTAACCGAACATCAAAAGCGTCTTTTACAGCTTTTTTATCAAGGGAAAAGTGACAAAGACATTCAAAATGAACTAAACATTGGAAGCACCTCTACAATTCGTCAGCACCGATTTGCTTTAAAAGAAAAGGAACGACAAGCGAAGACATATTTAGCAATGATGGAGTTATTAAAAGAAAAGGATGAATTTGCTCCTGCTTTTCTACCCGTCCATAAAACAGCCACAATGGTAGATGACAGGTACAATATTACTCAAGATGAACAAGAAAAAATAATAAACAAATACTTTCCTGCAGGAACACGCAAGCCCTTGAGTAAATTCCCTCCAAAAGAAAAACAAAGACTTGTTGTGCTTAGAGAAATTGCCGGAGCATTAAAATCAGAACATATCTACAATGAAAAAGAGCTCAATCAGACGTTAAAAGGCTTTTATGAAGATTATGCTCTGATCAGAAGATATTTAATTGAATACGGATTTATTGACCGTAAATCAGATGGAAGTCAGTATTGGCTAAGAAAATAAGGAGAACAAGGAGGAAAACATCATGGACCGTAAAAAAGAATTGAAACATCAATATAAAGAAATACCCATTGAAGCAGGTGTTTATCAAATTAAAAATGAAAAAAATAATAAAGTCTTTATTGGTAGCACCAGAAACTTAAAAAATTTAAATGGGAAAAAATTCATGTTAGAAACAAATGGGTTCGTTCCTAACCAACAACTACAAAAAGAATGGAATGAATTTGGGAAAGATGCCTTCACATTTACTATTTTAGAAAAACTAAAAAAGAAAGACGATCCTTATTTTAATGAAAAGGAGGCTTTAGCCCTTCTTGAGGAAAAATGGCTGGAACAGACTCAGCCATATGGAGAGAAAGGTTATCATAAAAAATAAATGTTATTTTAGTGGCATTAGGACTTGGCGAAAAACCAAGTCCTTACGTAATGAAATGACTATCTATTAATGTACTCCTAATCCAACCAATCATTTACATAGGCTAATATTCCAAAGGTTGCACCTATTGCAGCACCAATAAAAGCAAACATACCTGTCTTTAATTTGTCTCTAGGATTATCGATAAATTCCACACTGCCTTTTTCAATTTTCCGCTAACTGCTTAATGACGTGCTTAGAGTTTTGAGCAAATTCCATTGAAGCATCATAATACATTTTTCCATTACTAAATAGGGAAAAGTCACCAATCTCAAATTTGAGCAGGGTCTGGTTTCCCATTTCTTCTAATTGATACCGGTAAGCCACATCACCTTCGTTCGGTTGGATTTCCCATTTCGAAACAAATAACGAAATAATGAGCTCCTTCCCTACCTCTGCTTTAATGATGGTTGTAATGGATTTCCCTCCATCAGGCAGCTCCCAAACGACCCTGCTTCCTTCAGTCATATCATCATCAGGATAATCTTCTGGTAACTCATCCCATTGTGCAACATATTTTGGTTTCGTAAGAATTTCCCAAACTTTTGAAGGTGTTGCGTCAATCAAAATTTCATCTTTCACGATTAATTGTTTTTTTGTCATTGTGAGTGCCTCCTATCTTCATATTTTTATAACTTTTCTTGTAAGATTAAAAATTTGTAAAACAGCCTTTTTATTTAATTTTTCTTTGTTTCATTACACCTATTATAATTGGAATTCCCGTACCTAAAAGAATTAAAGGCAAAAACCATTTGCTAAAGCCACTTCCCCAGCCTAAAGCTATAGACGCTGATTCATATATAATAAGAGCAAAAAGGATTAAGCAAATATTTTTCAGTTGATTTACTAGTTTTCGACTAAGTAAATAAAACTTTTCTGCGTTCAATTCATTTAATCGGGCAGGATAATTATGCACTTCTGGATATTTTTCAATTAACTGCAGGAAGACTAGTAAAAATGCCCCGATAATAGGTAAAATCAAAAGTTCCCCTTTTGATCCCCAACGATCAACTTCACCAATAGCATTATAATGTGCGGGAACTTCATCGGGAAGCATGTCCCAAATAACCATTAAGAAGATTAGTGACCCTACATACAAAACATATCCAATAACATCCCAAGTCCATTCACTTTTTGTTTTCTTTATGTGAATTTTGGGCCGTTTCCAAGAAGTTGACACAGTCCTTCCTCCCCTATTGTGTTTATTACATATACGAACTTCCTCCTCAACAAGTTTCACTGAAAACATATGTAGAAAAAATTACTTTATTGCTCTTCATTCATTTTTAATGAAAAATAGCGCTAATCCCTTTCCTTGGATAGCGCAACCTTGTCACGAGCTTTTTAATGAACATCATTAACTAATTTCCAATTTCCTCTTATCTCTTTGTCAAATCATTTCGATTTTCTATCATTGGAGGCTCTTCCATCCAACCGTTTTTCAACATAATTTTTCCACCTTGCTTTGCAAAATCAAGAATATCTTTCGAAAGGAGGATCATCTTCGCCGGTAAATCTGTACGTAAACTAAAAGCTCCCCCAAGTGCATTGCTTCCGAGTCCGAATGTGGTTAACACGCTGGTATTATACAGCATTAATTTATCTGAAAATGGTGCTACAGTTGAATCAGTAGCTTTTCCAGCATAAGTTGCAGGAGGTTCTATAAAATCTTGACGCAGAAATTCGCCGAGCGATGTTTCAACTTTCTTTGAAAGCTCCATACCTTTTATAAAATGATCTCTTACCTGTTGATTATTTGCTACTTGAGCAAATCCAATCATTAATTGCATCCCTGTTAAGTTTGTCTCAATTGCATGATGGATAAGAGAAATTTCGATCGTATTTAAAGACCTTTCATTACTAAACCAGTTTATTCCAGTCATATATTTCCTGTCATTTACATACTTCACTTCTTTTGGCATGGAAACATATGGAGGTCGTGAAAGAACCCCTGCTTCTAAAAGACTTTGTGTTGTTTGGTCATATGTCTCTTGTGCTTCAGCTGTTAATCCTTTATAAAATTGTCTAATATCTTGACGATAAGACATCGTTGAATAAAGGGCATAAAGACTTGTGTCTATCTTGGCCATCATATGTAAATACATAAGGTCATACATAAAATTAAAAAGTTTTGGAACACCTTTATTCACATCTTCATCTGTAAAGCCATTTGGAATGACTGCGCCTTCTTCTTGAAAAATGGATGTGACAACCTCAACGCTTTTGCCTGCACGTTCATAATATTGTTGTAAAAGATTCTTAGTTTCCTCATTATCGACATGTTCAAGAAAGTATTCCAGAAATCTCATAATCATCGTTTTTTCTTGATATGTCATCCACAAGTTTCCTAATTCTGAAGATGTAATTGGTACTCGAGCTGAACTAGTCACCCAAAAAGCCCCCTGTCCCTATTTTTCTTTTAGCTTTCCCAAATTAATGAAATTTATTAACTTATATTGCATGTTGGAAAAGGAAATTATCAATGTTCTTTTCTATGTAAAATCGGGTATTAGTCATTTATATCTGCGAGGAGGAATGAAAATGGAATTGCATAATGGAAAATTATATTGGCCGGAGACGTTTCATAACATATCAAATTATCCAAAACTCAATGGCGTGATTACTTGTGATGTTTTGATTGTAGGCGGAGGAATGTCAGGTGCTTTGTGTGCCCATACTTTATCAAAACTTCCTATCAAGACTGTATTAGTTGAAAAGGAAACCGTCGGTAGTGGAAGTTCAGCCGCTAACACTGGTTTACTGCAATATGCAAATGATAAAATGCTCCATGAATTCATTGAAAAACTAGGGGAAGAAAAGGCAGTTCGCTTTTATAAACTTTGTTTGAAAGCAGTAGACGAACTACAGAAAATAGCAAATGAACTCGCTGAGCCTGTTGATTTTGTACGCAGAGATAGCCTGTATTATGCTAGTTCTGAAGAAGATATCCCAAAGCTCCAAGAAGAATTTGATGCTCTCAAGAAGCATCAATTTGCCGTTGACTTTTTAGATAAAAATGAAATTAAAAAAGTCTACTCTTTTGAAAAACCCGCTGCTTTATTAACCAAAGGTGATGCAGAAGTAAACCCATTAAAATTTATTCACAGCATGTTAAAAAATGCCCATCAAAAAGGTGTTGAAATCTATGAGCAGACAGACTTAGAGGAAGCCGGATCAGATGAGGAATTTATGTATTTTCAATCAGAGAATGGGAAAATAGCTGCAAAAAAAGTCATTTATTCTACCGGCTATGAATCCATTCCGTTTGCTAAAAAATTAGGCGGGAAAGTAAACCGTACATATGCGATTGCTACAACACCCCTAGCTTCCTTTCCAAATTGGATGGAAAACTGCTTAATATGGGAAACAAAACGCCCTTATTTTTATATGCGGACAACAAAGGACGGTAGAATTATTGCAGGGGGACTAGACGAAAACAAGAATGAAGTTCCATCTAGTACCTACACAATAGAAAGATATGGTGAATTACTGCTTCAAAAAATAAAAGAGCATTTTCCTGAATATCAAATTGATATTGCTTATTCATGGGGAGCCACATTTGGTGAGTCAGTTGATGGATTGCCGTTTATCGGGCAGCTTCCGGAAAACAAGAAGGTTTTTTACTGTCTTGGGTATGGAGGAAATGGGACGGTTTATAGCATGATCGGAGCCCAAATAATAAAAGACTTAATTTTATATCAATCAAATCCCGATGCTGAGATCGTGCGCCTTGACCGTTAAATCCGGAGATCAGGAAAGTACTGTATGTTGATCACATCAATAGTTAGTAAACCTTATTCCATTACTGATTAGCTGAAACTTCCATTGTTCTCATCCGTATATTAATATAAAGACTAATATATCGGAGGTCTTCATTATGTACGAATATAAATTTGTAAAAGTTGATCTTAGTAACTGGAATAGAAAGCCGAAAGAAGATTATCAAGATATCATCCGCAGCCACGCAGAAGATGGATGGAGGTTTGTTCAAATATTCGCTCCCGCTACGGCTGGATATGGTTCTGCTTCTTATTTTGAAATTATTTTCGAAAAATCCCTTAGTTAGGTTCTAAATATTTGTTTCAGGCATAGTAAATCTACCCATTAAAACTGTATGATAATAGTTCCCATCAGAGAGAATTTTGTCATTTTTTAAAATCCCCTCCACCGTGAACCCATATTTTTCATACAGTTTTATCGCCTTTTGATTGGTTTCAAGAACACTTAAATTTATTTTTTTAATACCGTTGGAATCAGCCCAGAGAATTGATTCTTTTAATAGATTTTGTCCGATACCATAGCCCCAGTAATCCTTTAATACACAGACACCAAATTCTACTTTATGTGAAGTTCTTTTTAATTTATTTCCCTCACATCTTGAGAACCCGACTATCTCTCCATTTATTTCTGCAATTAAAAAGAGATTTCTTTCAGATGCTGTATCCTCTTCAATGATTTGTATAAATCCAACTTCATCTATAAATGCCTCGCCTTTTTCTCTGTCCATATTTTCTGTTTCTCCATCAATCTTCACACGTACCTCAGACAGGCTTTTAGCATCTTTTTCTCCTGCAGATCTTATGATGTATTTGACATCAAATCTAGAAAACTCTTTACCTTTTATTTTCATTCCGACACCTCTACCAGCTTTGATTGAACATACTTTCTAAACTCCTGTTCATCAGATAGTGCTCGTTTCGGTAAAATATAGGAACTAACTGAGCTGTTGTATAAATAAAAGTAATCATTATCCTCTTTAAACACTTCAATCCCTGACCAATTTACTTTTGTTTCGCCTTTTTGATTCAGATCTGATAGGCCATCTTCTGTTAGCATCATCGTATGTTCACCTAAAAGACCATTATTTTTACCTTCTTTTATCATTTTCTTGGATTGTCTGATGATTGTGTTATAAAAGTATTTTGGATAAAAAATGAACCAAAGAATGGCCAGAATAAACATTGGGATGAACATGAATAAAAAGGGAGTTTCTGTAATATAGGAAAACAGAAAAGCAATGACGACAAACATAACCGGACTCAGAACCCTTTGAATCATAAGTGCTTTTCGACCTGTATTGGAATTTTTTATATGAAATAGATTAAAGTGTAAATAATCTTCTTCTGTTAAATGGTAGTTAATTTGCATATTTAACCTCCAGCAGGTAATTTATCGTATTCCCATTTCACATGTAAATCTTGAATCATTTGTACTCTTTTTTAATATACCATAATCATCCAAGGGATTTTATCTTTCTTCCAATAACAGAACCTTTCCCTTTTCACTCATTTAGAGGTAAAATAATATTGTTTTGTTGAAATAATTTAAAATCCAGGGTGAAAAGAAGGACGGGTATGAAATGAAAAATCTATCATCATCTGCAACAATCTTTGCATCCTTGCAATGGTTGTTTTTTATCTTTGCCAATACGATTGTTGTACCTATTTCGATCGGGACAGCATTTGATCTGCCTTATAGTGAAATCTCTATGATTCTTCGAAGCTCCCTTGTTTTCACAGGTATTGCTTGTTTATTACAAGGATTGATCGGACACCGATATCCACTAATGGAAGGACACTCCGGTATTATGTGGGGCTTGATGCTTAATTTATGTGTGATTGCCTCTTCCACTGGAACAAGTCTTCAAACGATCGGTGGCGGGATCGCAAGTGGTTTGCTGCTTGCCGGTATTGTTGTCCTTATTTTAGGCTCATTAAAACTTATTTCTTATATCCAAAAAGTGTTTACACCAATGGTCATGAGTGTCTACTTGTTTCTATTAACCTTTCAATTAATTCTCATTTTCTTCAAAGGAATGCTAAAATTTACTCCTGACGGAAAATTGGATATTCCGATCAGTTTATTTTCACTTGGTGTTGTTTTACTAGTATGTTTAATTAAAATCAAAGGCAAGGCCGTTATTAGTAATTTTGCCATATTGATCGGGATTGTTGTTGGCTGGATTTTTTATATGATTTTATTTCCAGAGGAGCAAAGCACGATCTCACAAACAACCGGCTTCGGGTTACACCTTTTTCCACTGGGTACACCAAATTTGAATATTGGGATTATCGCCATCACATTTTTGGCAAGCTTTATCAATTTAAGTAATACAATTGCCTCAGTGTCAACGGCCTCAACTATGTTTAATGATACGTTTTCACAAAGTCGTTTGGATCGCTCTTATTTACTTAATGGCGCATATTCGATTGTATCAGCATTATTTGGTTTAGTTCCCTATGCCCCATTTGCCTCTTCGATTGGGTTTTTAGAAAGCACCCGAATCTTTCAACTTCGCCCATATTTGTTCGGCGGAGCATTAATGGTTTTATTAGGGGGTGTTCCATTCTTGGGAGGTTTGCTGGCTACATTACCCGTTACAGTAGGTAATGCCGTTCTGTTTGTCGCTTATTTTCAATTGTTCGGAACTTCATTAAGAAGCATTCATAATCAAACATTCAACTCGATTACGATTCACCGCCTTGCTATTCCTGTTTTAGTTGGGGTTTGCATAATGAATATGGACACAGACACTTTCAATACATTACCAAGCTTAATCCAACCATTAGTTTCTAATGGATTTATCATGGGCGTAATATTGTCTATTCTTTTAGAAATGTTTGTGAATTGGGAAAAAGGAAAGGTGCAAATGAATGAGGTAGAGGTTTAAATATAAAAGCAGGTACATTCTGGTACCTGCTTTTACTGTATAGTCGCTTCAATAGATGTGAGCCATTCACTTAGCTAACGCTTCTCTTAATACAGTGGTTAAATACTCAGCATTCGTTATTTTTTTATTACATTCATTACTATCCGCACAAATCAGATTGCCGATGGACTTATAATAATCGGGATTTTTAGATTTTTTTGCTTTTGTTTTGGTAGAAAAATAGGTTACCTCACCTATAGATTGACAAATCGAACAATAATTAGCTTTACTTGTCGGAGTAACTTTACATTCAATACCAACCATTTTCCCATCCAGCTCATAAACAATAAATTTTTTATTTAATCCAAGATCGGTCCAGCTCAAATAAGTCAGTTTGCTATGGTCGATTGTTGATAAATCCGGCAACTTTAATTTCTTATTCTTGGGAAACATCTTTTTCAATTGCTGTTCTGTGATTTCCGGAAAAGGTAGCACAAAGGACGATAGATGTTGGATATACTGCTCATACTCAACGTCAGTTCTTAAGGTGGATATATCCAGCATTTCAAGTTGTTCTTCTGTAGCATGTGGCATATTGTCTATAATTTTAGCATTAGCTAAGTCAATTTCAGCTAGCAAAACACTTTTGGGTACATTTCTTTTGGAAATATCCTTTATCAATGCAATCTGTTTTTTAATAAAGTTCAATTGCTCATTTTTCATAAATTTTTCGTTCATCACGTAACTCTCCTGTTCATTCGCTGACGTCTTTTTATCATTATTTTAAAGAATATTGTCAGCTTATAAAATGGAGAAAACGACTTAGTACCGTTTTATACCTAAAAAGCACTGATGAAGATGAATTCTCACCAGTGCTTTTTTCTACCTTTTATGTGAATAGACAATTTTCTTGATTGTTTCGGTTGAAAGGTAATATTCATTCGCTAATTGCTCAATACTCTTTCCACCGGCAAAAGAATTTTTTATGGCGGCATTACGACGATCAAGCATTTGTCTCCCGCCACTTAAACTACCCCATTTTCGATACTCTGTTTCCTGCTTAGGAATATAAAGGGTTTCCCCTTGGATATATTTTTGGATCTCCACGATCAGTTTCTCTGGTAAAACTTTGGTAGCATTAATATATTTCACTTTAGCCCGCTCCCTTATTTTAGTTTTCTTTCAAATAAGGTGCAAAGCCAAGTTATTAGAAAAGCTTGTTCAGCGATAAAAAGAAATATTTCACCCCATGCAAAGTATCGCCTTTCCAATAATAGGCTTTGCATGAGTGGAAGAAGTTCCGGACAATCTTTCGTGATTCTCCATCTAGTAGCACCCCCTTTATAAGCAAATTATACCGGAATTTCATATTGGATATCAAAAGCATCAGAAAATTTTAATGTAAAGTTAGCCCTTGAAAAATCACTTAAAATCTAGTAAACTCTTCAAAGTATGATCGAAATTAAATAATTGATACCTGTATAACCTCTGGAATATGGCTGGAGGGTCTCTACCAGGAACCTTAAAATCCTGATTACAGAAAATGAAAAATTCGTTTTCTGTAATCAGGATTTTTTTTTATTTCTGAAAAACAAATAGCAGAAGGGATGAAAAAATAATGAACATAAAAGTTTTTATTCTTGCCTTATCAACCATCGCAGTTGGACTGGTTGAATTAATCGTAGGAGGAATACTGCCTACGATTGCAAATGATTTTAGTATCTCATTAAGTACTGCTGGTCAACTTATATCTGTTTTTGCTCTTATCTATGCGGTTGCCGGACCTGTATTGCTTGTCTTAACCAGTAAAATGGAGCGAAAAAAATTATATATAGCATCTTTGTTTATTTTCTTTTTTGGGAATATCATGACCTATTTTAGTCCAGATTTTACTTTTATGATGATTGCTAGAGTACTGACCGCCATGAGTACAGCACTTATTGTCGTCCTGTCGTTAACTATTGCTGCCAAGATTGTGGCTCCATCACATCGGGCAAAAGCTTTGGGACTCATCTATATGGGAATTAGTTCATCATTAGTAATGGGTGTGCCGCTTGGAATCCTCATTTCCAATACATTTGGCTGGCGTATCATTTTCCTTGGGATTGCCCTATTATCCATTGGCTCCATCATCCTAATCGCCATTTTTCTAGAGCGTATTCCCGGAGAAAACGCGGTTCCCCTTTCACAGCAAATTAAAGCCGTTGCAAGCACGAAAATAGGCAGCGCCCACCTTGCAACAATGTTTATGCTAGCAGGACATTATACAATTTATGCCTATTTCACTCCATTTTTGGAATCGGAACTTCATCTCAATTCTAGTCTAATCAGTATTTGCTATTTACTATTTGGGATTGCTGCCGTAAGTGGAGGTGCATTTGGGGGAATTCTTTCGGATTCAATTGGTGCTCATAAAAGCATCATCGTTGTGATTAGTTCGTTTGCTTTCATTTTATTCTTACTTCCATTTACGACTTTTTCACTGATCCTATTTATTCCGATCATGATGATCTGGGCAGCATTAAGCTGGAGTTTGGCACCACCTCAACAAAGCTATTTAATTCAAACAGATCCTGCTACATCCGACATTCAGCAAAGCTTTAATAATTCCGCCTTACAAATAGGTATTGCAGTCGGATCCGCATTTGGCGGTTTTGTATTAAGTGAAACCGGATCAGTCTCCAACACTGCATGGTTCGGAGGAGTCATCGTCATCATCTCGTTGCTATGTGCCGTATATTCTATAACAAGAAAAACCATTGTACGAGATAATGCGATTTCACTTTCAAAAAGAGATCATTCACACACTCAAGCTTAAAGGATAGATTTTGAGATTGGAATGTTCTTTCAAGTTGACGGTGAAAGACTTTCGTCATGCCATTCAAGGAGAAAATGTCTTTCATGGTAGTGATGAAAGACATCTGACGTGACCTTCAAACAAAAATGTCTTTCATTTAAGACATGAAGAACATAACCCGTTTGACTCATAAGCACAATGTCTTTCATGTAGTACATGAAAGACATTGTTGGCAAGATCTAAATTTCAATTGTCCGTCATTTACCCAATCAATGAAACAAACCGTCCATTTATGAGGTCTCATATGATTATAGATCAGAAAAACTAAGGCTTATCGCCAAGTCCTAATGGAAAAAGTCTTAGTTTTTCTTATACGATCATCCATAAAATTCATATACTTTCTGATAGTACAAAAAAGCTTACCTGCATGAGTAAGCTTAACCACTATAAACTCCATCACAAGTTCCAGCTTTTGGTTCATAGTAACAATGATTTTTAAATTGTCCTGCAAAAGGTTGACCATACCATGTAGGAGGGCATGGAGCATATGGATTAAAATACCAAAGGGCGTACTTAGCCGGGTGTTGCCTCCAAAAATCCAAATTCTGTCTTGCTAATCTTCTTTCCGATTCTCGAGCTCTTTGATAAAACATATTACCTTTTTGAACAGCTTCAAAGGAATAATTTCCTCCTTGAACTTGATAAATGACTTGAGGGACTGTTCTCAACCCTTCAAAGTCTGAACAATTTGCTACTAAACGATTAACAATGACATTTCCGACATATAACATGCCTTGTTTTCCTTCACCTTCAGCTTCTGCCCTCATCATTCTAGCCATTAAATCAACGTCTGAACTTCGGTAACTTGCTCTTGCCATTTTAATCACCCCAAAAATATAGTATGAAAAAAAATGGGTGTTGATACCATAGTTATTAATTATGCAGACTTGTATATCTCAATAACTTATTTTTCATGAAAATTTCTTGGATTTCAATTTCCACGGTTTTGATATTGATTTAAAAGGGAAGTCTAACAGAATCTCCAATTCTTATTTTCAGTTATTTCACAATTCCTCCACTTTCTGAATACTATACTTTGCCCAATTAAAATATACGGAGGAATTAACTTGAGAATTGAGAAAAAAGTTACGTATTATGGTTATGATCTGTTAATTAATTCTGTATTATATAAGCGGTGTATACATTGTAATGAATGGTATGAATTTAAACACGAATTGGGTTATTGCCCTGACTGTATTTCTTCCTATGAAGCACAATTGAAAAAATCGAAGGCAATGAAAATAAATGTTTGTAATCCTTTACAATAGGGTGATTAGTAGTATCGATGTTCTGACTTTATGTCCTGACTTTTGTTACTAACCGTTTTGGGCCTTTAAAGAGTGGAGATATGATCTATCATTCTTATACTTAAAGAGAATCTTTTTAAATGGTTTAACCCTGCAATGAGTCCATACAAATAACTCATAATTCTAGTTGTAACTCCCTCTTTTCCTATCTATATAGAGTGAGCCATCTTCTTGAACTTCAGCGTAAAAAATGTCCTTTATCGACTTAATTCCATTTTCCGCTAATTTTGTATTAAGCCAGTTTTCATCCAAATTGTATTCCTTTAAATTTCCTTTTATAACGTTACCATCAGAAATGACACTCACCGGAAGTGGGATCATTTTATTAGGTATCGGCATATTGAAATCCTTTTTAGTTGGAAATTGACTTTCTGCCTGCTTCACTACTGACAACTCACCATTAACTTCAAGTATTGCATATCGAACATCTGACATAGAGAAAATATTTTTTTGTCTTAGCAAAGAATTTAAAGAATCTATATCAAGTTTTGTCTTTCTCATAACATCTTCCATCATTTTTCCGTTCTTTATGACAATCTTCGGTTCTCCCTCAAGAACAACCCTGGCTTTTTTGGAATTTAAAACGATAAGGTCTGATAAAAGCGTAATCGATCCCCAAAGGATAATGGCCAATACTCCGTTACCAACATTAAGCTGTTTATTTACTGCAAGATTTGCTCCAATTGATCCTATAGCAATAGCAGATACAAAATTAAAAAAGGTCATTTGACTTATTTCTTTCCGGCCCATAATCCTTACCATTATGAACATGATTAGAAACGTTAGTAATACTCTAATGATTAATTCAATTCCTGGCATTGTCTATACCCCACAATTCATTCTTATTGCATATTGTTACTATTTACAGTTTTATTTTTGTCATACATAGAAAATGAATAGATACGTATAATCAGCACATACTATTTTTTGTCTAGCAAGACATCAACCTTACTTAGGAGAATTTTTAATGGATTTTAAGAAAACAATAGGGAGTGTTTTTATGGGAATTTTAAGTGGTAATCCTCAAAACGAACCATTACACTATGGAGAAGTTTTTGGTGCTTGGTCTTTTCTGTTAGCTTCAAAGGGCATGGTAGCAGGATACCAGACTAAACTGAATCATGCAGGCGATGAGGATCTTCGCAAACTATTAGTCGAAGCCATAGAACAATGCCAACAAGAAATGAAACAAATTGAAAATCTGCTAAAGGAAAATGGGGTCGGGCTACCTCCTACACCACCAGAACGCCCCAATGCTCGTTTAGAGGATATACCAGTAGGAGCAAAGTTTATGGATCAAGAAATTGCTGCTACTTTATCTGCTAATATTGCTGCCGGCTTGGTTTCATGTAGTCAAATGATTGGTCAATCCATTAGAGAAGACATCGCTATGATGTTTGGACAACTACATACACAAAAGGCAACTCTTGGTGGCAAGGTCCTTCGACTCAACAAAGAAAAAGGATGGCTAGTGCCACCTCCCCTGCATTTAAATAAAGTAGATGATTGTTAAAAAGGATATAAATCAAAAGGCCTTAGCTGTTTTTAACTAGCTAAGGCTTTTTGGTTTTATTTTAAAAGATATAAAACATATAATGTTTGTTATATAATTGTTAACTTTATTTCACTCTTCTAGCCGCTTGTTGGATAGGGTCCCATACACCATTATAAGGCGGAGCATACGCAAGATCTAGATCAAGCAGTTCATCGGTTGTCATCGAATGGAATATCGCAGTTGCCAGTACGTCTATTCGTTTATCGACCCCATTTTCACCAATAATTTGTCCGCCGAGAACTTTATATGTTTCTTTATGATAGACAAGCTTCACGTTCATCTTTTTATCATCAGGATAGTATCCCGCGATATCCCTTGATGTAATGGTTATTGAGCCACATGGAATATGCAGCATGTTTGCCTCTGTTTCAGATATCCCTGTTCTTCCTAAAGTTAATCCGAAAAATTTAATGATTGATGTGCCTACAACACCTTTAAATGTTTTAGGTATATTTACGATGTTTAACCCTGCTATTTGACCTTGCTTATTCGCATGTGTGCCTAATGGGATATGATCATCCTTTTCTTTTACACGATGATATTGTGTTGCGCAATCCCCTGCAGCGTAGATATCTTCAATATTTGTCTGCATATAAGCATTTACTTGAATTGCCCCATTTACACTTGTTTGAATGCCCGTACCATCCAAAAATGCAGTATTAGGCTTCACACCGACAGCAACTAACACTAAGTCCGTTTCATACTTTCCTTTATCGGTTTTTACAAATTTAACATGTTCATTACCGCCGAACGATTCAACAGATTCACCCAGTTTTAACTCAATGTTTTGCTTCACTGCTTCTTCATGGATAAGTTCTGCCATTTCTTTATCAAATATTTTGGCTAATTGTTCATTCCGTTCAATGATCGTTACCTTTTTCCCGAGCTCTGCAAAGCTTTCCGCCATTTCAAGGCCAATGTAGCCTCCGCCAATCACAGTTACATTTTTTATATCCTTCTCGAGATAATTCATGATGGCCTTTGCATCAGGAATTGTTTTTAAAGTGAAAACCCCTGGAAGTTTACCACCTTCCCAATTTGGAACAACAGAGCTGACACCAGTTGCAATAAGAAGACGGTCATAT
>Ga0180215_1002658_pt1 | contig 17706 bp, 18 predicted proteins | sample eDN3rd37CBELigBY_FD_128871 | JGI IMG/M metagenome (GOLD analysis project Ga0180215, IMG submission 128871) | Enriched backyard soil microbial communities from Emeryville, California, USA - eDNA 3rd pass 37_C BE-Lig BY (version 2) (version 2) | ecosystem: Environmental > Terrestrial > Soil >... | reverse complement strand
CTAGCAGCCCACGTCGCCGGTGAGGTAGCGCTGCAGGGTCGGTCCGACGATCTCGACGACACGGCCGGCGGGCAGTGACGCGAGCGGTTCGATCCGCAGGATGTACCGCATCACCATGAGCCCGGCCATCTGCGAGGCGACCAGTTCGACGCGCAGCGGCCCGGTGCCCGCCGGGTGGTCCACACGGGGCACAATTTCGTCGAAGACGATGTCCAGCAGGAAGGTTCGCAGCAGACCCACGTCGCCGCCGCCACCGATCACGGTGCGGAAGACGGCGATGATCGCGTCACGGTGCGGGGAGTCCCACACGCCGAGCAGCGCAGTCGCCAACCGCGGGCCGATCTCGTCGACGGGCCCCGCGCGCACGGGCGCGAGCACGTCGTCGGGATCGACGGGCAGCGCGATCGCCGCGACGAACAGCGCGTGTTTGTTGCCGAAGTAGTGGTGCACCAGCGCAGCATCCACTTCGGCGCGGGCCGCGATCGCCCGGATGGTCGTCTTTCCGAACCCGTTGTCCGCGAACAGCTCTCGTGCCGATTCGAGGATTCGGTCCCGGCTGCCGGAGTTGCCGGGGCGCCGGCCCGGCCGCGTTGCGGTCACGGCGTCCGGCGGCGCAGGGTGGCCGCGGCCAGCCACAATCCGACAACGACGAATCCTGCGACCACGATCAGATCGCGCGCCATCACCGCGGTCACCCCGGAATGAGCGGCGACCTGCTGTAGGGCCTCGACGGCGTAGCTCAACGGCAGCACGTTGCTGATCCACTGCAGCACAATGGGCAATTGATCCCGCGGCACCAGCAGCCCGCACAGCAGCAACTGGGGAATGACGAGCACCGGCATGAACTGCACCGCCTGGAATTCGGTGCGGGCGAACGCACTGCACAGCAACCCCAGGGAGACACCGAGCACGGCGTCGAGCACCGCGATGAAGATGACCCACGCGACGCTGCCCGCCGCGGTCAGGCCGAGAAACCCGAACGTGATCAGGCACGCGAGCCCGGCCTGCACGGCGGCCGCGAGTGAGAACGCGCTGCCGTACCCGGCGAGCAGATCGAACTTGGCGAGCGGCGTGGTCAGCAGCCGCTCGAGGGTGCCCGACGAACGCTCGCGTTGCATCGCGATGGACGTGACGAGGAACATCACCACGAACGGCAGGATCCCGAGCATCGTGATCGCGATCCGGTCGAACAGGGTCGGACCCACCGGCGGGGCGGGCACGTTCCGGTAGATGAAGTACAGCAGCGTCATCAGCAGGCTCGGAACCAGCACGAGCATCGCCACGGTGCGATGGTCGGCCCGCAACTGCCGCAGGATCCGCGTCGTCGTGGCGGCATAGATGGTGACATTCACGACTGCGCTCCTTCCCGAGTCCTGATCAGCCGCAGAAAGGCGTCCTCGAGCCGCGATTCGCCGGTCTGCTCCCGGAGGTCACCGGGAGTGAGCTTGCCGAGCAACCGCCCCTCGCGCAGCAGCAGCAGCTGCGCGCAGCGGTCTGCCTCGTCCATCACGTGACTCGAAATCAGCAGGGTCACACCGCGATCGGCGAGCATGTGGAAGTGGTCCCACAGCTCCACACGCAGCACCGGATCGAGCCCGACGGTCGGTTCGTCGAGCACGAGCAGTTCCGGGTCCCCGACCAACGCGCACGCCAGCGACACTCTGCCGAGCTGTCCGCCGGACAGATTCCCGGCGAGCTGCTTGGAATGGCTGCTCAGCCCGACGGCCGCGATCGTCTCGTCGACCACTGCGCCGGACCTCCCGTAGAGGGCGGCGAAATAGGCGACGTTCTTGGCGACGGTCAGATCGGGGTAGACGCTGGGTTCCTGGGTCACGTATCCGACGCGCCGGCGCAGGTTCGCCTCCCCCGCGGGCCGGTCGAGCACGGTGACCGTGCCGGACTCGATGATCTGGGTGCCGACGATGCACCGCATCAGGGTTGTCTTGCCGCATCCGGAGGGGCCGAGAAGTCCGGTGACCGAGCCGCGGGGAATCGTGACGGTCACGTCCTCGAGTGCCCGGTGGGGGCCGCGGCGGACGTTCAGATTACGGATGTCGACGGCGGGAGTCGAGGTATCCATGGGATTCTCAATTCATCGATCGATGAAATCATCGTCTGTTGAATTGTCCGCCCGTTCGCGGCGTGCCGTCAACCCCCGCCGTTACCGTCAGGGCGTCAGCACCCAGCGGCCGCGCACCCCGCTCCCGCCCGCCGCCCGGTAGGCATCGGCGGCCCGGTCGAGCGGTACGACGGCGTGCACACGGGCGGGCAGTTCGCGGGTCGCCGTCCGGGCGAGCAGCTCGGCGAGACGAGCACCGTCGGCCTGCACGGACACCGCGGCGACGGAGATTCCGCGTTCGGCGGTGGGCTCCCCGCCCGGCCGCACACCGACGTAGCGCCCGCCGTCCCGAATCAGGGCGAGACCTTCGTCCTGCAGGCCCGCGCAGTCGGCCACCGCGTCCCAGCCGGGTTCTGCGGCCGTCGTGAATTCGGCACCGAGGCCGCGCACGTACTCCTCGTCCGATGCTCTGGCCAGGCCGGTCACGCGCCAGCCGCGATCCTGGGCGAGCGCCGTGACGTATCCGCCGACCGCGCCGGCCGCGCCGGTCACCAGCAGCCTCCCGTCGACCGGTGCGTCCCCCAGCAGGTCGACGATCTGCGCGGCGGCGAGGCCGTTGAGCGGCACCGTCGATGCCTCGACGAGGCCCAGATCGTCGGGCACCACGGCGAGGTCCGCCGCGGGCACGAGCACGTACTCGGCGTGTGTCCCGACGGCCCGGTCGAAACCGGTGACCAATCCGGCGACCCGGGTGCCGACGGCCAGGTCGACACCGGGGCCGGCGACCGCGACGGTTCCGGCGAAATCCCAGCCCGTGCCGGTGTGTTCGGGTTGATCGATCAGTCCCCGTTCGTGGAACCATCCGGACGCGGTCGTGAGGTCGACGGGGTTGACGGAGGCCGCGGCAACCCGGACGCGGGCCTCGCCGGGGCCGGGTTCGGGGAGCGGGACCTCGACGATCTCGACGGCGTCGGGCGCGCCGGGCGTGCGGACGACAGCGGCACGGTACGTGGTGATGGTGCGGAGTTCGGTGGCGCTCATGGCTACCTCCTCGTCGGAGAGTTCGCTTTCGTCTGGCACACACCACTTTCGTAGAGCTACTCTCTATTGGTAAGTAGGCACTCGAGAGTGCGTAACTTACTTCAGTTACGGTGAGGAGCCGACGATGGCGACGACGACCGCGGCCGAGAAGCGGGCACAGGCCAAGCTCGAATACGACGCGTACCTGGCTGCGTGCCCCAGCCGCCGATTGCTCGATCGAATCTCCGACAAGTGGGTCGCCCTGGTGCTCGCGGCCCTCGGGGACGAGACCGGCGCACCCCGTTCGCTACGGTATTCGGAACTGTCCCGGCACCTCGCGGGCGTCAGCCAGAAGATGCTCACGCAGACGTTGCGCAACCTCGAGCGTGACGGGCTGGTCACGCGCACCGTCACACCCACCGTGCCGGTGACCGTCACGTACGAACCGACCGAGCTCGGCCTGTCGCTCCACGCGCTGATGAAGCAGGTGAAGGCGTGGGCGGAAGCGAATATGGACGAGGTGCTCGCCAATCGCGAACGTTACGACGCACGGGCCGCGACCTCGCCAATCCCCGGTTCCTACGGATCACAGCCGTAACATCGATCTCATGAACCACCGCCGCGTCGCCGTCGTCGCCGTTGCCGCTGTCGCGGCCCTGAGCCTGGCCGGGTGCGCCGATTCGCAGAGCCCCGCGCCGCCGGCGTCGGCCGGCACGATCCCGACCACCACCGCGCCCGCGGCGGCGAAGAATCTCCCCGTCGACGCGGCCGCCAAGTCGGCACCGGCAGCGCCCGGCTCGAAGCTGACGGTCACCGACATCCGCACCGGCACCCACGACGGCTTCGATCGCGTGGTCTACGAACTCGGCGGCAGCGGCGCACCGGGCTGGCGCGTCGCTTACGTCGACCGTGCCGTGCAGGACGGCAGCGGAAACGAGGTGGCGGTCGCGGGCGGCGCGATCCTGCAGGTTCTCATCGACGGTTCCGCCTACCCGTTCGACAGCGGCGTCGAGCAGTACGCCGGCCCTCAACCGGTGCTCGCGGCGCCCGGCGGCTCGGTCGTCGAGGTCAACGGCGCAGGTGTGTTCGAGGGCGTCACCCAGTCGTTCATCGGGATCAAGGATCCCGACACGCCGTTCTCGGTGTACTCCCTGACCGGCCCGACCCGCCTCGTGATCGACGTGGCGCGCCCGTAGGGCAGGCCGCGTCGACCTCGGTCAATACCGCATCGCGTGCAGGATCGCCCCGGCGGTCCACATCGCAAGAATCGACAGCGGTAGTGCCGCCGACGACACGACCAACCCGCTGCCGAGATTGCGCACGCGGCCGGGGAAGAAGCAAGAGCCAAGACCGAAGACGAGGGGGAAGGCCAGCGCGGTCCATCCGAATTCGCGTGGAACCCAGAACGGTACGGTCGCTTGGATCAAAATCCCGGCAACAACACCGATCAGACTTGCCGGGCCGAACACTCGTCCGATCGCAATCCGGGGCTCGTCTGCCACCGCTACCGCACCACCAGAATCACACCGCCGTAGACCGCAACCAGCGATCCCACCGCAACCCCCAACGCGATCCCGGCCCGGATCCGGGACGCGGTCCGCACCCACACCGCTGATGCGGGCGGTATCAGGACTACCGCGAGAACACCCAACGCCGCGAGTAGCTCGGGCTCACCCGTGTCTTCCATCCGGAACGCCTCGAAGACGAATACGGCAATCCCGATCGCGGACGCGAGCGTGATGGGCACCATTACCGTCGCCATGCCCCAGAACAGCCCGTCGGTGGCCACGCGGGGCTTCAAGAGCGGTCCAGTCACAATCATCTGCCTCACGACCCTCCTCCGTGCGCCCACGTGAAGTTCACTTCTCGGAGCGCCATGGACTGCACATCATCGAAACGTTCTGTGGCCGACGAGTAGTCACCCACAGTGTGATCGAACGGTAGGTTGCCCAGCGGGCCCCATTTCGAGCCGCTGTCAGCCGGGTCGACGTAGATCTGTTGCGTACTGCCGGATGCCGAATCCTGAAATATCTCCAAAGACGGATAGTTCCCGATCTGCGCGGCAACACCGACGCCCTCTGGGCCAGGAGCGAGAACTATGTCTCCGTTCACGGTATGAAATGTCGTCAGTGCCTCCGAATCCAGCGGAACGTCGCTGCGCATGGTTTCCACCGGATCGACGATCGATCGGCGAGCCCCGTCCAGGTTCGAAACCGTCAGGGACAGATCCGACGATTTCCACATCTCTATCTGAGACCGGGTCGGGGTCACCGAAGCTCCCCCACGGCAGCGAGCTGCGCTGCGAACGTACCGTCGGCGACGTGGTAATCCCCCGCCGGTCCCCTCGCGACACTCGACATGTACGCGATCCGGTCTGCGGTGGCGACGGCAGCTGCATTCAGCGCCCCAGCCACAGCCGTACTCACCTGTGCGATAAGACATCCAGGAAAGCGCACCACCGAGTCTCCGCTTCCGAGACGCTCCGCAAGCTCTTCGATCGAATCCGATGTCGAATCGAACAATCCGGACAATCTCGCGAGTTCTTCCGGATTCACCCGTAAGAGCTCGATGCCGCTCGGCGGTCCGGGATTCACCGTGTCCGCCGACGAGCCGTCCGACGGCACACCCAGCATTGCTTCCACGTAGTCGTCGACGAATCCGGCAGGTCCGTTCGGCACAGCACTGGTCACGATTCCAAGATCCCCCCACTGATCGAACGGCGTATTCGCGTCCTTCCGGCTCCCCCTCCGGCCGGGCGAGATTACCACTACGGCGATGCGCCCGAGCGACACACTGTGGGCCAGGAGTGTCGCCGACTACCCTTGACCTCGAGCCTGCTCGAGGTTCTACGGTCGGGGCTACGAGAGAGGGAGGCTCCGCGAGATGAGCATGGAAATCACCGCGTGGAACGCGATGTACAACGCGATGCACGCGCACAACGACCGTCGGCCGTTCTCACGTGAAAGCCTGCGCCGGATCGGCGCGTTCGCCCGTCCGCATCGCCGCAACATCTTGTTCTACCTGGTGCTCAGCGTCGTGATCGCGGCGCTCGGGGTGGCGACACCGGTGCTGGCCGGCCGGGTGGTCAACGCCATCGTCGATCATGCCGCGTTGTCCGTGGTCCTCGGGTTGGCGGTGCTCATCGCCGGCATCGCGATCGTCGAGGCCGGACTGGCGATCGCGAACCGCTGGTTGTCGGCGAGCATCGGCGAGGACCTGATCCTGGATCTGCGCACCACCGTGTTCGACCACGTCCAGCGCATGCCCATCGCGTTCTTCACCCGCACCCGCACCGGTGCGCTGGTCAGCCGGCTGAACAACGACGTCATCGGCGCGCAGCGTGCCTTCAGCGACACCCTCTCCGGCGTCGTCGGCAACATCGTCACACTCGTCATCACCCTCGTCGTGATGATCGGGATCTCCTGGCAGATCACACTTCTCGCACTGCTACTGTTGCCGATCTTCGTGATTCCCGCGCGGCACATGGGAACTCGTCTCGCCCGGTTGAGTCGTGAAGCCGCGAACCACAATTCGGTGATGAGCACCCAGATGACCGAGCGGTTCTCCGCCCCGGGCGCCACGCTGGTCAAGCTGTTCGGCCGGCCGGACCACGAATCCGCCGAGTTCGCGGTCCGGGCCCGGCGCGTGCGCGACATCGGAGTCCGCACGGCGATGCTGCAGTCCGTCTTCGTCACCGCGCTGACCCTCGTCTCGGCGCTGGCGCTCGCGCTCGTCTACGGCCTCGGCGGCTTCTACGCTCTGCGCGGGCAGCTCGACGCCGGCTCGGTGGTGTCGATGGCGATGCTGCTGACCCGCCTGTATTCGCCGCTCACGGCCCTGGCCAGCGCCCGGATGGATGTCATGAGCGCGATGGTCAGCTTCGAGCGGGTCTTCGAGGTGCTCGACCTGAAACCGCTGATCGTCGAGGCCCCCGGCGCGCGCGACGTGCCGCCGGGACCGGTGTCGGTGGAACTGCGCAACGTGAGCTTCGCCTACCCCTCCGCCGACAAAGTGTCACTGGCGTCGCTCGAGGAGGTCGCGGTCCTGGACACCCGCGGCGGAGAAACCGTGCTGCACGACATCGATTTCCGCGTCGAACCGGGACAGATGGTGGCGCTGGTCGGCTCGTCCGGTGCAGGAAAATCCACGGTGGCACAGCTGATTCCGCGACTGTACGACGTGGATTCCGGACAGGTGCTGCTGAACGGCATCGACGTGCGGGAGCTGAAGGCCTCGTCGATCCGTGCCACGGTCGGCCTCGTCACCCAGGACGGGCACCTGTTCCACGAGTCGGTGCGGGCGAACCTGCTGCTGGCCCGGCCGACGGCCACCGAGGACGAACTATGGGACGCGCTGCGCCGGGCCCGGCTGCACGATCTGATCGCCTCGTTGCCGGACGGACTGGACACCGTCGTCGGCGAACGCGGGTACCGGCTCTCCGGTGGTGAACGCCAGCGGCTGACGATCGCGCGGCTGTTGCTCGCACACCCGCGCGTCGTGATCCTCGACGAGGCCACCGCGCACCTGGATTCCACCTCGGAGGCCGCGGTGCAGGAGGCGTTGACCGAAGCACTGGCCGGCCGGACCTCGGTGGTCATCGCGCATCGGCTGTCGACGATCCGGGCCGCCGACCAGATCCTGGTCGTCGAGGGCGGGCGCATCGTCGAACGTGGTACGCACACCGAGCTGCTCGCGGCCGGTGGCCGCTACGAGCAGCTGTATCGCACCCAGTTTGCCGATTCCGGAAAGTATTCGTCCGCGTTCGCCCCGATACTCGAAGCATGAGCATCCCCACCGAATCCGATCTGCTGCTCAAGATCCTCGGCAACCAGCACGACGCGTTCCGCAACGCGGTATCCGGGCTCACCGACGAACAGGCACGCTCGGTGCCGAGCGCGTCGTCGATGAGCCTGGCGTCGCTGCTCGCGCACGTCGTCGACGGCGAGGTGGCCGCCGCCGACCGCCTCGCCGGAACCAACAGCCGCCCCGACGACCCGGTCGAGGCATGGACATCGGGCTGGCTCGTCGGCGACGACGAGACCGTCACGGATCAGATCGCGAAGCTCGATGCGGCCGCGGCACGCCTCGCACAACTGGTCCGCGACGAACCGAACCTGGATCGCGTCGTCGACATCCCCGACGACGTGGCGCGCTACCTGGGCCAGGGTGTGCCGTTCACGGTGCGGTTCCTGCTGCTGCACCAGATCGAGGAGTGGGCGCGGCACGCCGGCCACGCCGACATCATCCGTGAGTCGATCGACGGTGCGACCGCCGACGTCCTCGCCGGTCAGGCCTGGTAGGACATGGAGATCGGGGCGGCCGACGCCGCGCAGAACACACCTCTCGAACGGGTGGCCCGGGTGGGTCAGGCAGCCAGCGGCGTCGTCCACGCGCTGATCGGGTACATCGTCGTGCGGGTCGCCATGGGCGAGTCCGGTTCCGCCGACCAGTCCGGTGCGCTGGCCACGATGGCCGCGGCGCCCGGAGGCACCGCCGTCCTGTGGGTGACCGCGGTGACGCTCGCGGCCCTCGCCCTGTGGCGGCTGACCGAAGCGTTGATGGGCAAACGGTGCGAGCCCGAGGATCCGTCCACACTGGACCGGTTCAAATCCGCGGGAGTCGCGCTCGCCTATGCGGCGCTCGCGTTCACCGCGCTGCAGTTCGCGCTGGGAAGCGGAAAGTCCAGCAGCGAGCAGAGCGTCGGGCTGAGCGCACGGCTGATGCAGTCCGGGGCCGGCAAGACGGTGCTCGTCGTCGCCGGGCTCGTCGCCGTGGGAATCGGCGGATACCACGTGTACAAGGGCGTGAGCAGGAACTTCCTCGACGACCTGCACCGTCCGGTGCCCGGCGTGGCCACGGTCCTCGGCGTCGTCGGTTACACCGCGAAGGGACTGGCGATCGCAGGCGCCGGAATCCTGGTGATCATCGCGACCTTCACGTCCGACCCGGCCAAGGCGACCGGGCTGGACGGTGCCCTGAAGACGCTGGGCACCGCCCCGTTCGGACAGGTCCTGCTCTGGGCGGCCGGACTGGGCATCGTCGTCTACGGTGCCTACTGCTTCGTCCTGGCGCGCTACGGAAGGATGTGACCGGACCGGTCCGTCACAACGTGACCGGACCGGACCGTCACGATTCGACCGGACCGGTCAGTCGCGACCGCGGAATCCGCCGCCGCGGCTGCCGTGGCCGTGGCCGCCACGGTCGCTGCGGTGCGAGAAGCCGCCGCGATCCTTGTCGCGGTCCTTGAAGTCACGGTCCTTGAAGTCGCCGCGGTCCTTGTAGCCGCGGGGCTTGTCGCCGTAGTCCTTGCGACCGCCGCGGTCGCCCCAGTCCTTCTTGCCGCCGTACTCGCGGCGCTCGCCGCCGCGGCGGTCACCGCGGTCGTCACGGGACCGGTACGAGCCCGGACGTCCCGACGGGGCGCCCGAGTCGGGCTGCAACTGGATGAGCACCCCGGAGATCCGGGTCGCACGCAGCGCCTCGAGGGTCTGCGCCGACAGGTCCTTGGGCAGCTCGACGAGGCTGTGATCGGCCCGGATGCTGATGTGCCCGAAGTCGCTGCGGCGCAGGCCGCCCTCGTTGGCGATGGCACCGACGATCGCGCCCGGCTGCACCCGGTGCCGCTTGCCGACGGCGATCCGGTAGGTGATCAGTTCCTGGCCGTCACGTCCGACGCGGGAGGCTCCGTCGTCGTCGAACCGGCGCGGCGGACGCGGTTCGCGCTCGCGACGCTGCGGGGCGATCGGCTCGGGCTCGGACTCCATGAGGAAGGACTCGCCGTCGCGCGAGAGCACGGCGAGAGCGGCCGCGATGTCGGCGAGCGGAACGTCGTGCTCGCGCTCGTAGTCCTCGATGAACGTGCGGAACAACTGCAGATGGTCCGACGCGAGCGCCTCGGTGATGCCGTCGTTGAACTTGGAGACCCGCTGCGCGTTGACGTCCTCGACGGTCGGCAGCTGGATCTCGGCGAGCGGCTGCCGCGTGGCCCGCTCGATGGCCTTGAGCAGGTGCCGCTCACGGGGAGCGACGAACAGCAGCGCATCGCCGCTGCGGCCCGCGCGGCCGGTGCGGCCGATCCGGTGCACGTACGACTCGGTGTCGTGCGGGATGTCGTAGTTCACGACGTGGCTGATGCGGTCGACGTCGAGGCCGCGCGCGGCGACGTCGGTCGCGACGAGGATGTCGAGGGCACCGCTCTTGAGCTGGCCGATCGTGCGCTCACGCTGGGCCTGCACGATGTCGCCGTTGATCGCGGCGGCGGAGAAGCCGCGGGCACGCAGCCGCTCGGCGAGGTCCTCGGTGGCCTGCTTGGTGCGGACGAAGATGATCATCGCCTCGAACGACTCGACCTCGAGGATGCGGGTCAGTGCGTCGAGCTTGCGCTGGTGCGACACCAGCACCCAGCGCTGGGAGATGTTGGAGGAGGTCGTGGTCTTCGACTTGACCGTGATCTCTTCGGGGTCGTTGAGGTACTGCTTCGACAGCCGGCGGATCGCGCCGGGCATGGTCGCGGAGAACAGGGCGACCTGCTTGGTGTCGGGGGTGTCGGCGAGGATGCGCTCGACGTCCTCCTGGAAGCCCATCGTGAGCATCTCGTCGGCCTCGTCGAGGACGAGGAATTCCAGCTCCGAGATGTCGAGGGTGCCCTTGGAAAGGTGATCGATCACACGTCCGGGGGTGCCGACGATGACCTGGGCGCCGCGACGCAGTCCGGACAGCTGCACGCCGTACGCCTGGCCACCGTAGATGGGCAGCACGTGCAGCCCGGGGATGTGCGCCGAATACTTGCCGAAAGCCTCTGCGACCTGCAGCGCAAGCTCACGGGTGGGCGCCAGGATCAGCGCCTGCGGCCGCTTCTTCGAGGTGTCGATGCGGGAGAGGATCGGCACCGCGAACGCGGCGGTCTTCCCGGTGCCGGTCTGAGCGAGACCGACGACGTCCCGTCCCTCCAGCAGTGGTGGGATGGTCGCCGCCTGGATCGGCGACGGGGACTCGTAGCCCACGTCCGAAAGCGCTTGCAGCACACGGGCATCGATGTCGAGATCGGCGAACGTGGGGGTGGCGTTTTCGGCGTCGGGGTCTTGCACAATATCACTCATTTGACCTGCAGTTTATCGGATGAGCGCCGATGACCCCGCATCATCGATGTTCCGGGGCCCGCGGGGCTGCCGGGTCGGCGCGTCCGGAGCGTGCGCGGCGAGGTGCTTCGCCCAGCGTCGCAGTGCTGGCCGCACCGGCGGATGACCGAAGCCGTGCCTGCGCGCGAACGCGGTGGCCGAGGCCGTCGGATAGGTGTCGGCGCTGAGGAAACTCAGCGTCTCCTTCTGCGCCCCGGTCAGCCGCTCCGGCAGAACCCTCAGCGCGGCGACGGGAACGCGACGGCGCGGCGCCGGCACCCCCAGCTCGTCCGCCAGCAGAGCGACGAGCTCGGGCAGCGGCGGCGTCTCGTCGTCGAGCACCCAGTAGGCCTCCCCCGCCGCACCTGGGTCCCGCGGTACCAGCGCCAGGAATCGCGCGAGATGGTCGACGGTGACGACCGGCAGCACGGTGCCCCGGGATCCGGGTACCGCCCGCAACTGCCCGCGGGACAGTTGCAGCACGAGATCCGCCAACCCCAGGTACTGGTCGGCCTCCCCCGTCCGGGAGTCGCCGATCACGGTGCCGGGGTTGACGACGGTGAGCGGGACATCCAGCTCGGCCGCGAGAGCGCGCACCACCGCGTCGGCTTCGATCTTCGACGCTTCGTAGGCCCCGAGCCGTCCGTAGACGCGGCGGCGGTGACGCGGCGGCCAGGGCACCGGCCTCGCGGGGTGGGCCCCGACGCGATATCCGCTGACGTGGACCAGCCTGCGCGCGTGCACCGTGGCGGCGAAACGGGTGATCTTTTCGGCCAGAACCACGTTCACCGCGCGTGCCGCCTCCGGTGTCATGCCGAAGGCGAACGCGGCAGCGAGATTGTGGACGTCGCGCACGTCCGGCACTGCCGGTTCGAGGGTGATCGCCGCGGCGCCGGGATCGAAGAGGTGGATCGAGAGCCGGTCGAGCGGGAGGCCCTCGCCCGCGAGCCGCTCCCGCAGCCGGATCCCGGATTCCGCCGAGCGCACCACCGCGACGACCCGGCCGTCGTCCGCCGGGGCGGTGAGCAGCTCGCGCAGCAGGCCACGGCCGATGAATCCGGTCGCACCGAACACCACTGTGGACCCGGTCATCGCGTGGCTCCGATCAGTTCGAGGACGACGGCCCGCGCCTCGTCCAGCGGTTGGGTGTCGCGCCGTGCCCGCGCCACGACGGTCGCGCCTTCGACGAGGCTGACGATCGCCCCGGCGAGCCCTGCCGGATTCGGTACGCCGTCGCGGGCCAGGAGCTGTTCGAGGACGACCCGCCACGACTCGTACACCCGGGCGCAGCTCTCCTGCAGCGCAGGATTCTCCGCAGCGGCGTCGACAGCGACGGACGCGATCGCGCATCCGGTCGCGAAGCCGGAGCTGTCGAGCCGCGCGGCGAGATCGTCGAACACGGCGGCGACGACGGTCCCGGCGTCCGCGCCGCCGGCGATCAGGGACTCGAGCAGGCCGGTGAACTCGGCGCCGACCCGGTCCAGGGCGGCGGCGACGAGTTCGTCCTTGCCGCCGGGGAAATGGAAGTAGAGCGATCCGCGCGGTGCCGCGGCGCCGGCGGTGATGTGCGCGAGCCCGGTGCCGTGGTAGCCGCGGGTCTGGATGAGTTCGAGCGTCGCGTCGATCATGCGCGTCCTGGTCCGCGCGCCTTTGGTGGTCACCACTCGATAATAGACCGGTCTACATATTTTGAACAGGGGCCACACCGCTGCCGGGCCTGCAGATGTGCGTTGGCACACTGAACAAGTTCTCGTCAGCACATCGAGAACGAGTTCTCGTCAGCACATCGAAAGGACGACCCGGTGTCGGAGCCCGTCAACATCCCCACCCACTGGTACAACATCGTCGGTGATCTGCCCGTCGCTCCGCCGCCGCACCTGCACCCCGGCACCAAAGAACCGATCACCGCGGACGACCTCGCCCCGCTGTTCGCGAAGGGCCTGATCGAGCAGGAACTGTCCACCGAGACGGACATCGAAATCCCCGAACCGGTCCGCGAGGTGTACCGCAACTACCGCACCACCCCGCTGATCAGGGCGCACGCGTTCGAGAAGGCTCTCGGCACCCCGGCCCACATCTACGTCAAGTACGAGGGCGTGAGCCCGGTCGGCAGCCACAAGGTCAACTCCGCGGTCGCGCAGGCGTACTACAACTCGATCGACGGCGTCACCCGGCTCACCACCGAGACCGGCGCCGGCCAGTGGGGTTCGGCCCTGTCCTTCGCGTGCGCGAAGTTCGGCATCGGCCTCGAGGTCTGGCAGGTGCGCGCGTCGTACGACTCCAAGCCGTACCGCCGGTTCCTCATCGAGACGTACGGCGGCACCGTGCACCCGAGCCCGTCCGAGCTCACCGACGCCGGGCGTCAGGTCCTGGCCGACCACCCGGACACCCCCGGATCCCTCGGCATCGCCGTGTCCGAGGCCGTCGAGGTCGCGGTGAAGGACCCGGCCGCCCGCTACACCCTCGGCAGCGTGCTCAACCACGTCGTGCTGCACCAGACGGTGATCGGACTCGAGGCCGTCGCGCAGCTCCGCGCGGCCGGTGAGGAGAACGCCGACGTCGTGTTCGGTTGCGCGGGCGGTGGCTCGAATCTCGCCGGCCTGGCGTTCCCCTTCATCCGCGAGGTGCTGCACGAGCGTGCGTCGACGCGGATCGTGGCCGTCGAACCGGCCGCCTGCCCGTCCATCACGCAGGGCGAGTACCGCTACGACCACGGCGACATCGCAGGCCTGACGCCGCTGCTGAAGATGCACACCCTCGGTCAGGACTTCATCCCCGATCCGATCCACGCCGGCGGCCTGCGCTACCACGGCATGGCGCCGCTGCTCAGCCACACCGTCGAGCTCGGGTACGTCGAGGGCAAGGCCGTCCCGCAGACCGAGGCGTTCGCCGCGGCCGTGCAGTTCGCGCGCACCGAGGGCATCGTGCCGGCACCCGAGTCGGCGCATGCGATCGCCGCGGCTGCCGAGTACGCGAAGGGCCTGACCGAACCCGAGGTCATCGTGATCGGACTGTCCGGGCACGGACAGCTCGACCTGCCCGCCTACCACTCGTACCTGTCGGGCGAGCTGGTCTAGGAGCGGGTCCGCCACAGCCGCAGACGAGGGAGACGGCCGCGCGATGCCGGTTGCGCGCGGCTGCCTTTCCGGTCCGCGGATGGGAACGACAGGGGTGCCGACCGGGTCATACTGGAGTCGTGCGCTATGCCAGCCGCGAGGAAGCCGGGCGGCGACTTGCCCGCTCGGTCGGGCACCTGCGCGACGCGAAACCGGTGATCCTGGCCCTGCCGCGCGGCGGGATCCCCGTCGCGCGGGAGGTGGCCCGGGAACTCGACGCTCCGCTCGACGTGCTCGTCGTCCGGAAGCTCGGCGTGCCCTGGCAACCCGAACTCGCGATGGGGGCGATCGCCGAGGGCGGCACCCGCATCCTCAACGAGGAAGTCCTGCGTCGCGGCCGGATCGGCGAGGACTCCCTCGCCCGGGTCGAATACCGCGAACGCGCCGAACTGGACCGGCGGGCCCGCCTGTTGCGCGGCGACCGCGCCCGCATCCCGATCTCCGGCCGCACGGTCGTGCTCGTCGACGACGGCCTGGCAACCGGAGCGACTGCCGCGGCGGCGTGCCTGGCCGCCCGCGCCGAAGGTGCCGAGCGGGTCGTCGTGGCGGTTCCCGTCGCCTCTCCGGAGGCGGTGCGACGGGTACTGGCGGTCGCGGACGAGGTGGTCTGCCCGGAGCAGCCGACCGATCAGGACAGTGTCGGTGCGGCCTACGAAGATTTTCACCAATTGACCGATTCGGAAGCGACCGAGCTGCTGAAACCCCAGTGACCTGCGTCATTGGCTACCGACGAGTAACCCCCGGTACCCGAAGTAACACAAATCACTCCTCCTCGACCCGCGAAAACAGTGCATAACGGGCAGCCCGACAGGTGCAAAACGCTCCAACCTGTGATGCAATGCACATCCCAAGGTAAAACGATGGAGGGGTCAGCAGTGAGTGAGATTTCCGTGCCGCAGTCGTTCTCGATTCCCGAGGACGCATCGATGGCGGACTCCGTCTTCCGGCACGAAAAGGAGTCGCCCGACTTCGTGCCGTTCGAGCGTTTGGTCGACGGCACGTGGACCAAGGTCACCGCGAAGGAGTTCGCTGCACAGGTCCGCGCCGTCGCCAAGGGCCTGATCGCCTCCGGCATCGAACTCGGCGACCGCGTCGCAATCCTGTCGTCGACCCGCTACGAGTGGGTTCTCCTCGACTACGCGATCTGGACGGCCGGGGGAGCCACCGTCGCGATCTACGAGACGTCGTCCGCCGACCAGTCCCAGTGGATCCTCGAGGACTCCGGCACGTCGCTGCTCATCGTCGAGAACGACGAGCTCGCCGAGGTCGTCAAGGAGGTCGCCGAGGGGGCGCCGACCGTCCGCGAGGTCCTGCGCATCGCTCCCGGCGACGGCGCCAAGGGCGCGGTCGAGGAACTGATCGCCCGCGGCACCGCCATCACCGACGAGCAGGTCGAGGAGCGCCGCAAGTCGGTCACCGCCGAGTCCGCGGCCACCCTCATCTACACCTCCGGCACCACGGGCCGCCCGAAGGGCGTGCAGCTCAAGCACCGCAACCTGTACGCCGAGTCGGCCGCCGCGGCGATCCAGCTGCCGGACGCGATGGTGTCGGGCAACCGCACCCTGCTGTTCCTGCCGCTCGCGCACGTCTTCGCCCGGCTGATCTCGTTCGCGGCGTTCGACAGCAAGGTCACCGTGGCGCACACCTCGGACCTGACCACGCTGCTCGACCAGTTCGCCGTGTTCAAGCCGAACTTCATCCTCTCCGTGCCCCGCGTGTTCGAGAAGGTGTACAACTCCGCGAAGCAGAAGGCCTACGACGGCGGCAAGGGCAAGATCTTCGAGAAGGCCTCCGACACCGCCATCGAATACAGCCAGGCGCTCGAGAACGGCGGTCCGGGTCTCGGACTCAAGCTCAGGCACGCGCTGTTCGACAAGCTCGTCTACGGCAAGCTGCGGGCCGCGCTCGGCGGTCAGGCCACGTCCGCGGTGTCCGGCGGTGCCGCGCTCGGTGCCCGCCTCGGCCACTTCTTCCGCGGCGTCGGCATCAACGTCCTCGAGGGCTACGGCCTGACCGAGACCACCGGCGGCATCATCATGAACACGCCGGGCAACCAGAAGGTGGGCACGGTCGGCCGTCCGTTCAACGGGTGCGCGGCGAAGATCGCCGAGGACGGTGAGCTGCTCCTCAAGGGCCCCCAGGTGTTCGAGGGCTACTGGCAGAACGACAAGGCCACCGAGGAAGCCATTCGCGACGGCTGGTTCCACACCGGCGACATCGGCACCATCGACGCCGACGGCTTCATCTCGATCACCGGCCGCAAGAAGGAACTCATCGTCACCGCGGGTGGCAAGAACGTCGCCCCGGCCATCCTCGAGGACTCGCTGCGGGCACATCCGCTGATCAGCCAGGTCATCGTCGTCGGCGACGGCAAGCCGTTCATCGGCGCGCTCATCACCCTCGACCCCGAGGCACTCCCCGGCTGGAAGGAACGCAACAACGTTCCGGCCGACGCCACCGTGGCAGATCTGATCAAGAACCCGGATCTGATCGCCGAGATCGACACCGCGGTCGCCGAGACCAACAAGAAGGTCTCCAAGGCCGAGGCGATCAAGAAGTACCGCATCCTCGACGTGGACTTCAGCGTCGAATCCGGTGAGCTGACGCCGACGCTCAAGCTCAAGCGCAACATCATCCACGAGGCGCACGGCGCCGAGATCGCCGCGATCTACAGCTGATCGCCCTCGTCCGGTCGTGAGCGGATGCGGCCTCCCCTTCGCGGGGAGGCGCATCCGCTCATCGTCGTTCCGGGGCCGTCACCGCGAGCACGAACTCTGCGACATCGCGTGTCACCGTGCGGTGCACCGGCTCGTGCAGCAGGTCGTGTCCGGCGTCCGGGTACTCGCGCAGCTCGAGCCCCGGCACGGTCGCGGCCCAGTCGCGCACCGGGTCGATCGGAGCGAGCCGGTCGTCGACGCCGTGCACCGCCAGCGTCGGCAGGCCCGCGGATCTCAGGACCTCCGCGGTCGCGGGAACGGTCGCGGTGCGCGGCGTCCCGCACAGCACCACACCGCGGAACCGGGACGCCTCGGTGCGCAACAGCGCCAGGACCGTCGCGGCCCCCAGCGAATGTCCCATCACCACCAGCGGCAGGCCGTCCTCCTCGGCGAGGCCGGTGATCTCGGCGAGATCGGCCGCGTGCCCGGCGACGTCACCCGGCTCCCCCGGCTGCCCTTCCGACAGCCCGTGACCGGCCAGGTCGAGGCCCCACAGCCCGATGCGATCCGCGGCCAGGCCGGCGGCGAACCGGTGGTAGTGACCGCTGTGCTGACCCATCCCGTGCGCGAAGACGACGGCGGCCTCCGCCGCGTCGGTGTTCCAGGATCGGTAGTGGAGGCGGCCCGTGGCCCCGGCGATGAACGGCATTGCCTCATTCTCGGCCCTGCCCCTCGTG
>Ga0180215_1002657_pt1 | contig 17706 bp, 19 predicted proteins | sample eDN3rd37CBELigBY_FD_128871 | JGI IMG/M metagenome (GOLD analysis project Ga0180215, IMG submission 128871) | Enriched backyard soil microbial communities from Emeryville, California, USA - eDNA 3rd pass 37_C BE-Lig BY (version 2) (version 2) | ecosystem: Environmental > Terrestrial > Soil >... | reverse complement strand
TGGGAGTCCGCCCCCAGGACCACCTCGCCGGGCTGCACCAGATCCCGGTAGAACTTGGTGTGCAGGATCGTCTCGTTGGCGTCGTAGAAGTGCCGGATCCCGCTCTCCCTGGCGAAGTCGCGGGAGAGCTGGGTCAGCTTCTGGGTCCGCTTGTCGTTCGCCAAGGTCACCGGGTCGACGGTGTGATCCACCGCCAGGTAGAACCGATCCCGATCGTGGATCTCCGGCCTGCCCAGGCGCTCGTAGGTCTGGGCCATCCCGTTCCAGGCCAGCTCCGACGCGATGGTCCAGTCCACCCGGATCCGCAGGACGTCACCGGTCTCGACCCAAGGCCGGTGGAGGCCGATGGCGTGGGCTGCGAGGATCTTCTGGGTGAGGGTCATCGGCTTGCGCATATCTCATACCTTACATGGAGTGCGGGGGCGGCGCTCCAGCGTGTAACGATCCAGCTTGCCCCGGGGGAAAAGCCGGGCCAATCTAGTCTGCCAAGAACAGCCGTTCAACCGTGGCCTTCCCCTCGCTCGTAAGATCCCGGTGAGGCCGCAATCTTTCCTCGGAGGATCCATGCGCCGTCGACTCTCGTTGATTCTAGCTGCCGCACTCTTCTCCCAAGCTGCTTGCTTCGGCAGCTTCGGCCTCACGGTCAAGGTCTGGGAGTTCAACCGAAGCGTCGGAAACAAGTGGGTGCAGGAGGTCCTGTTCCTCGCGCTGGTGATCATCCCCGTCTATCAGATCGCCAGTCTGGTCGACGCCCTGGTCCTGAACAGCGTCGAGTTCTGGACCGGGTCCAACCCCACCGCCGCTCTGGAAGGTGACGAGAACAATACCCGGATCGTCTCCCTCCCCGACGGCACCGAGCTGAAGATGGTGCGCGAGGGCGTGGACTCGATGCGGGTCGAGCACGAGGGCGTGGTCCACCACTTCGTGCGCACCGCGGAAGGCTTCCAGCTCCTGGACGCCAAGGGCGACGTGGTCTCTTCGGTCCAGGGCGCCGTCAACGGCGATGTGGTCGTGACCTCCGCCTCCGGCGAGACGGTCTACGGCGCCGAGGAGCTGTTCCTCGCGGGCTCCTCGTCCACCTCGGTGGCGGCCTGGGCGATGGAGCAGGTCCAGGCCCGGCAGCAGGGGACCCTGGCTCTCCACTAGGCCACTGCGGCGAACCGCGCGTCCCAGGAAGCGCGGCGCGAGCAACACCCATTCACAGGCGGGAGCGATCCTCTCCAAGGGAGGAGCGCTCCCGCTTTGCGTTCATAGGCTCCTTGACCCGACGCCTCCGCGCCTTCAGAATCGCCGTCTTTTTCAACAGGAAGAGACGACGATGGCGAGAATTGCGGTCATCCCAGGGGATGGAATCGGCAAGGAGGTGGCCCCCGAGGGCGCCCGGCTCCTCGAGAGGCTGGGGCAGTTGCGGGGGCTGGATCTGCAGCTCGAGTTCTTCGACTACGGCGCCGATCGCTTCCTCCGTGACGGCACCACCCTCCCGCCCGAGCAGCTCGAGGCATTTCGCGAGGGGTACCAGGCGATCCTCTTCGGGGCGGTGGGCGATCCCCGGGTCCCCGACAGCCGCCACGCCCGGGAGATCCTCCTGGCCCTGCGCTTCCAGCTCGACCTCTACGTGAACCTGCGCCCGGTGCGCCTCCTGGCGGATCGCTTCTCGCCGCTGGTGGGCAAGGGCCGCAAGGAGATCGACGCGACCTTCTTCCGCGAGAACACCGAGGGGGTCTACGTCGACGTCGGCGGCACGTTCAAGCAGGGGACCCCGGACGAGATCGCCGTCAACGAGGACGTGAACTCGCGCAAGGGCGTGGAGCGGATCTGCCGCGCGGCCCTGGAGTACGCCCGCAAGCGCGGCGAGAAGACCGTCTGGATGAGCGACAAGTCCAACGCCATGCGCCACGCGGGAGGCCTCTGGCAGCGGGTGTGGAAGGAGCTCGCCCGGGAGTACGAGGACCTGGAGCTGCGCCACATGTACGTGGACGTGCTGGCGATGCAGATGGTCCTGAAGCCGGAGATGTTCCGGGTGGTGGTGACCAACAACCTCTTCGGCGACATCCTCACCGACCTCGGTGCGGGGATCTCGGGGGGGCTGGGGTTCTCCGCGAGCGCCAACCTGAACCCCGGAAAGATCGGCCTCTTCGAGCCGGTGCACGGCAGCGCCCCCGACATCGTCGGCACCGGCAGGGCCAACCCGATCGCCACCTTCCTCACCTGCGCCCTGCTCCTGGAGCATCTGGGCCACGACGCCGAGGCGCGGCTGGTGGAGCAGGCCGTGGACCTTGCGGTGGAGAAGAACGTCCTCACGCCCGACGTGGGCGGGACGAACTCGACCTCCGAGGTGGCAGCCTTCGTTCACGCCGAGGTGGAGCGGCTCGCGGGCGGGAGCGCCTCCTGATGGGTGGCCACCGCCTCCGGAGTGACAGCAGCGCCTGCGGGGCAGGGGGCGACGCGCCATCTCTCTCGCGTCGGGCGGGCGCCCCATGAGCCGCCAGGACCTCTACATGTCCGTGGCGTTCTTCGCGCTGATCGCCTACCTCCTCTTCCGCAACCTCCCCGGAGCCCTGATCTTCCTGCGCCCCGGCTGGATCCGGACCCGCATCGCCGGCGGCGCCGATCAGGTGGTGGGCACCACCCCTGCGATGCGCCAGATGCTCGGCGAGCTGGAGGACGACGGCTTCGAGCCCCTGGGCGTGATCACCGAGAAGCGGCCGCTTCGCCAGGGGGTCGAGGAGCAGGTGCTGGTGCACCTGGAGGGGGGCTGCTACGCCGGGGTGCGCCAGGTGGGGAACGAGGCCTGGCTCAGCCTGATCAGCCCCTTCTCCGACGGCGCGATGGTGATCACCACCGACTATCGATTTCCCTCGGTGGACGCGGACGACTACCTGGCAGGGGGCCTCCCCGGCAACGGGCCGCTGGAGCTCCTCAACGCGCATAGGCGGCGGGTCCAGCGCTTCATCGAGGCAGGCCATCCCCTCGACGATCGATTCACCCTCGAGGCGAGGGCCCAGGCAGGCGAGGCCTTCTACGCCAAGGGACCGGGCAGGCGGGAGATCCGCCGGAGCGAGATCCGCTCGACCGTGATCGCCACCCTGGCCGTGGTCTGGGCGGTGATGTACGCGCGCGGGCTGATCCAGAACGTGCTCTGATCCCCGGCGAGCTCGCCGGCATCCGGCCCCGGACGCTGCGTCGGGGCCGGGGCCAGGGGCGTCCGGGGTCTCCGGCCTTCCCCCAGGCCGGCAGGGCGCATCTTCCGGATGCCATTCCCCGCGCGCATCCCGCCTCGAGCGGTTAGACTCCCCCCCAAACTCCAGCACCCGAGAGGTTCGAACATGAAGACCGCAGGCGAGAAAGAGATCGTCTTCCTGGCAGCAAAGCGCACCCCCTTCGGCACCTTCGGCGGCGCCCTCAAGGGCCAGACCGCGACCGACCTGGCGGTCCACGCGGCGAAGGCCGCCCTCGAGCAGGCCCGCGTCCCGGCGGAGGACGTCGGCCACGTCGTGGTCGGCAACGTCTGCCAGACCTCCGCCGACGCGATCTACCTCGCCCGCCACGTGGGCCTGCGCGCGGGGCTCCCGCAGGCGGTGCCTGCCGTGACCGTGAACCGCCTCTGCGGCTCCGGCTTCGAGGCCCTGGTGCAGGGGGCGATGATGCTCCTGACCGGGCAGCACGAGGTGATCCTCGCCGGCGGCACCGAGTCCATGTCCCAGGCCCCGCACATCATCCGCGGCGCCCGCTGGGGGCTGCCCCTGGGCAAGAGCGGCGACCTGGAGGACTCGCTCTGGAGCGCCCTCACCGACACCTACACCGGGATGCCGATGGGGATGACCGCGGAGAAGCTCGCGGTGGAGTACGGGATCTCGCAGGAAGAGGTGGACGCCTACTCCCTCCTCTCCCAGCAGCGCTGGGCAGCGGCCAACGAGGCGGGACGCTTCGCCGACGAGCTCGCGCCGATGGAGCTCCCCGCCCGCAGGGGCCAGACCGTCTCCTTCGCGGTGGACGAGCATCCCCGCCCCCAGTCCACCCTGGAGGGCTTCGCCAAGCTCCCCAAGGCCTTCAAGAAGGACGGGGTGATCCACGCAGGTGCTGCCAGTGGGATCTGCGACGGCGCCGCCATGCTGGTGATGGCCACCCGCGACTATGCCGAGCGGAAGGGCCTGAAGGTCATCGGCAAGCTCGTCAACTGGGGGGTCTCCGGCTGCGACCCCACCGTGATGGGGATCGGCCCCGTCCCGGCGATCCAGAACGCCCTGCAGCGCACCGGCAGCAAGCTCGAGGACTACTCCCTCTTCGAGGTGAACGAGGCCTTCGCGCCCCAATACCTCGCGGTGGAGAAGGCCCTGGGCCTGCCGCGCGAGAAGACCAACGTAGACGGCGGCGCCATCGCCCTCGGCCACCCGCTGGGCGCCTCGGGCGCGCGGATCACCGCGCACCTCCTCTACGCGCTCGCGGCGAGCGGCGGCAAGTACGCCATCGGCTCCGCCTGCATCGGCGGCGGGCAGGGGCTGGCGGTGGTCCTCGAGGCGGCCTGAAATACCAGACCCGGCGAGCGCAGCCGTCCCACCTGGGCGCACCTGTGGGATGGCTGCCTGCGCTGGATCTTCCGATTCCCGGCTGGCAAGGTGGGGCTGCTTTCTGAACCTTGCCCGTACGGAGATCGAGATGTCCGCCTCATTTTCTGCCGATGACCACGCCGAGCTGATCCACGACTGGAACCTGAGCCAGAAGGCCGCGCCCCAGCCCCGCCAGGTCGATCTCTTCGACGAGTCCCTGCGGGACGGCCTGCAGTCGCCGTCGGTGGCCGATCCCTCCGTGGAGGAGAAGCTCCGGATCATCCAGCTCCTGGCGGACCTCGGGATCGCCGCAGCCGACGTGGGGCTCCCCTGCGCCGGGAAGCGGGCCTACGACGACGTCACCGCCATCGCCACCTACGTCCGCGACAATCGCCTCGACCTGCGGGTCTGCGCCGCGGGCCGTACCGTCGTCTCCGACATGGAGCCGATCGCCGAGATCCAGCAAAAGGTCGGGATCCCCCTCACCGCCTACGCCTTCATCGGCTCCTCCCCGATCCGCCAGTACACTGAGGGTTGGACCGTCGAGCACATCCGAGAGACCTCCGCCAAGGCGATCGACTTCGCGGTGAAGGAGAACCTCGACATCTGCTACGTCACCGAGGACACCACCCGCTCCAAGCCGGAGGCCCTCGACATCCTCTTCCGCTCCGCGATCGAGCACGGTGCCTCCCGCCTCTGCGTCTGCGACACGGTGGGCCACGCCACCCCCGACGGCGTCCGCGCCCTCATCGAGTTCACGAAGGCGCTGATCAAGGACACGGGCGCCGACGTGAAGGTCGACTGGCACGGCCACAACGATCGGGGCCTCGCCGTGATCAACACCCTGGCGGCGCTGGAGGCAGGCGCCGATCGCCTCCACGGCACCGCCATGGGGATCGGCGAGCGGGTGGGGAACACCGCCATCGATCAGGTGATGGTCAACCTGAAGCTCGCCGGGATCATCGACTGGGATCTCACCAAGCTGGTGGAGTTCGTGCGCACGGTCGCGAACGCCACCAAGGTCGACATCCCCATCAGCTACCCCCTCGTCGGCGACGACGCCTTCCGCACCGCCACCGGCGTCCACGCAGCCGCGATCATCAAGGCCAAGCGCCGCGGCGACGACTGGCTCGCGGACCGGGTCTACTCCGCCGTCCCCGCCGGCGAGTTCGGCAAGGCCCAGAGCATCGAGATCGGCCCCATGAGCGGCATGTCCAACGTGGTCTTCTGGCTCGAGCAGCAGGGCCTCGAGGCAGGCGAGGAGCTGGGCAAGTTCGTCCTCGCCCAGGCCAAGGCCTCCGCCCGCACCCTCACCGACGAGGAGCTCCACGCAGCCGTCGCCGCGTTCAAGCAGGCCGCCGCCGGTTGAGGCGCATCCCCGCGATGCTCGATACGCCTGAGCGTCCTCCTGTCCGGGGGATCCCGTCGAATCCTTGACTGCCTCCCGTCGACCAGGGAGGCTTCACAGAACGACCCGCTGCGCTCTGTGAGTTCTCGAACTCTCACCGAACTCTGCGAACCGAAGGCAGTGAACGACAAGGAGCCCTCGCGCGCGAAGCGCGAGCTGAAGGAAGCGCCCCCCGCTCCGCGGAGGCACTTTCTTCATGGGCTGTGAGCGGCAAGGCGGTTGTTCGGCGGAGCGTGTCTCCGGAGGGGGCGTCATGGACGAGATGTCGATGCTGCGAGCAGGCGGGATGGCTGGCGTTTGTTCTCGCTGTGGTTTCTCACTTCCCACCCGGTCGGCGGAGAGGATGCCGGTTTGCCAAGGCTGCCAGCAGCAGCTCGGCAGGGGGGACGAGACGTTCTTGCATTGGGTCGCCCTCCACGTGAAGGGCCTCGTGGGAGGCGGGATCGCGGCAGCGCTCGTGGTCGGCATCTGGGCGGCGATCGCCTCCACGGGGAGGGAGTACTACGTCACGGGTTTCCTCACGGGCATGGTCGTCGGCTGGGGGGTTACGCTGCTGGCGCAGAATGACAAGAAACCCGGACTTCGCGTCATCGCCGTCTCCTGGACCTTCGCTGCCTTGCTCGCGACCCGATATCTGCTGGTGAGCGTTTACCAAGGCGATGAGAGCTTCGACTACGCCCTCCTGGACCTGCAGGGGTGGATGCCCCTCGCCATCGAGAGCATGGGCTGGATCGACTGGATCGTCTGGGGGATCGGGCTGCTGATCGCGGGGGCATTGCCGCGGTACAACGAAAAAGAGGAAGCGGCCAACGAAGGGTCCGGCGCTGCGGCCTGAGCGGCGATACATCTACCGCTACCGGAAGGCTGCGGCGCTCTCGAGGGCCGGATGCCGATCCGAGCTGGAGCCATCTGAACACGCAGATCCGGGTCTCGCAAGTGGAACCACCGAGGCTCCAATCTTGAAACGGCGTACATTTCCTGCGTGATTGTCGCTCCGCCGGCAGCGACTGCAAGTGATGCGTTGAGCTGGGCTCACCCACCTTCGACCAGCTTCTGGAACAGAACCAGACCCAGGAGCCCGGCCCCCAGGCTCGCGAGGACGGTGAGGGCCAGATAGAGGAAGGCCGCGCCGAGAGCCCCGTCCCGAAGCAAGCTCAGGGTCTCATGGTTGAAGGTCGAATAGGTCGTGAAGCCTCCGAGGACTCCCACCGTGAGGAAGACGCGAAGGGTCGTCGAAGCGGGCGACGCGCCGAGGCCCGCCTGCATGAGGAAGGAGATGAAGAAGGATCCCGTCACGTTGACGACGAGGGTCCCGAACGGGAAGGAGGGTCCGAGGAGGCGTAGCGTCGCCATCGAGACGAGATAGCGGGCGCCACCGCCGAGTGCGCTGCCGAGGCAAACCCAGAGAAATCGTTCCATTGGGGAGTTATCGGGCAGGGAGCCCGGCGCGGTCCAGCACCGAAGCTCTCCTCTGCCTCGCGAGGATCTGCCGCCGGATCAGCGAGCGGAACGCGCCTTGGTCGGGAGGCGCCCGATGAACGCAGCCAGGTGCTCGCCCGTCAAAGTGGACCTCGCCGCCACCAGCTCGGCGGGCGTGCCTTCGAAGACGATCCGCCCGCCGTCGTGGCCGGCGCCAGGGCCGAGGTCGATGATCCAATCCGCGTGGGCCATCACCGCCTGGTTGTGCTCGATCACGATCACCGACTTGCCCGAGTCGACCAGCCGATCCAGCAGGGCGAGGAGCTGCTGGAGATCCGCGAGGTGCAGCCCGGTGGTGGGCTCGTCGAGGACGTAGATGCCGCCGTCCTCCGCCATGTGGGTCGCGAGCTTGAGGCGCTGCCGCTCGCCGCCGGAGAGGGTGGTGAGCGGCTGACCGAGGCGGAGGTAGCCCAGGCCCACGTCGGCCATCCGCTTCAGGATCGCGTGGGCGGCAGGGGTCTTCGCGTCGCCCTTGCCGAAGAAGCCGACCGCCTCGTCCACGGGGAGGTCGAGGACCTGGGCGATGTCGAGGCCGCCGAGGCGATACTCGAGGACCGAGGCCTGGAAGCGCCGCCCCTCGCAGTCCTCGCAGACCGTGGTGACCCCTGCCATCATTCCCAGATCGGTGTAGATCACCCCGGCGCCGTTGCAGCTCGGGCAGGCGCCCTCGGAGTTGGCGCTGAAGAGGGCGGGTTTCACACCGTTGGCCTTGGCGAAGGCCTTGCGGATGGGCTCCAGCAGGCCGGTGTAAGTCGCGGGGTTGCTCCGCCGGGAGCCGCGGATGGCGCTCTGGTCCACGGCGACGACGCCCTCCCGCCCCACCACCGAGCCGTGGATCAAGGAGCTCTTCCCCGAGCCGGCGACGCCGGTGACCACCACGAGCACGCCGAGGGGGATGTCGACGTCGACCTTCTTCAGGTTGTGGGTGCTGGCGCCGCGGATCTTCAGCGCGCCCTTCGGCTCCCGCACGGAGTCCTTGAGGGTGGCGCGATCGCTGAGATGGCGCCCAGTGAGCGTGTCGCTCGCGCGAAGCTCATCGACGCTCCCCTCGAAGACCACTTCGCCGCCTGCGGAGCCAGCGCCGGGGCCGAGGTCGATCACGTGATCGGCGATGGCGATGGTCTCCGGCTTGTGTTCGACCACGAGGACCGTGTTGCCCTTGTCGCGCAGCCGGAGGAGCAGCTCGTTCATCCGCTCGATGTCGTGGGGGTGGAGACCGATCGTCGGCTCGTCGAAGACGTAGGTGACGTCGGTGAGCGACGAGCCGAGGTGGCGGATCATCTTGGTGCGCTGCGCCTCGCCCCCCGAGAGCGTCCCGGAGGGGCGGTCGAGGCTGAGATAGCCCAGGCCGATCTCCACGAAGGAATCCAGGAGGTGCTGGAGCGAGGCCAGGAGCGGCGCGACGGACGGCTCCCTCAGCCCCCGCACCCACTCGGCCAGGTCGCTGATCTGCATCGCGCAGGCGTCCGCGATGTTCTTGTCCTCGATCCTGGACGAGCGGGCCTGCTCGTTGAGGCGGGTGCCCTCGCAGTCCGGGCAGGTGGTGAAGACCACCGCCCGCTCCACGAAGGCGCGGATGTGCGGCTGCATCGCGTCGACGTCCTTGGAGAGGAAGGACTTCTGGATCCGGGGGATCAGCCCTTCGTAGGTGAGGTTCATGTTCTGGAACTTCACCTTCGTCGGTTCCTTGTAGAGGAAGTCGTCGCGCTCCTTCTTGGTGTACTTGCGGATCGGCTTGTCCGGATCGAGGAAGCCGGAGGAGGCGAAGATCCGCACGTTCCAGCCATCGGGGTTGTAGCCGGGGATCGTCAGCGCCCCTTCATTCAGCGACTTCGAGTCGTCGAAGAGCTGGCCCAGATCGAAGTCGTTCACAGAGCCGCGCCCCTCGCACGTCGCGCACATGCCGCCGGCGATCGAGAAGGACTTCTGCTCCGTCTTCGCGTTGCCCCTCTCGACCGTGATCTCGCCGGTCGCCTTCACCGAAGGGATGTTGAAAGAGTAGGCGTTGGGCGGCCCGATCCGCGGCTCCCCCAGTCTGCTGAAGACGAGGCGCAGCATCGCGTTCGCGTCGGTGGCGGTGCCGACGGTCGAGCGCACGTTCGCGCCCATCCGCTCCTGATCGACGATGATCGCCGTGGTCAGCCCCTCGAGGACGTCCACGTCGGGCCGCGCCATCGTCGGCATGAACCCCTGGACGAAGGCGCTGTAGGTCTCGTTGATCATCCGCTGCGACTCGGCGGCGATGGTGCTGAAGACCAGGGAGCTCTTTCCCGAGCCGGAGACGCCGGTGAAGACCGTCAGTCGTCGCTTGGGGATCTGGACGTCGACCTGTCTCAGGTTGTTCTCCCGTGCGCCCTGCACGCGGATGAGGTCATGGCTGTCGGCGGGGTGTCGATGGGAGCTGGACATGGGCACTCGTCAGGCGGAGGGGGCTTCGCCGCTTCTGCGCTCTCGCTTCACCAGATAGGGCAGCACGAAGAGGTAAAGGCCGGTCAGGATGAGAAGAAAGAGGGGTGCCAATGGCAGGTAGACCACCCACTCCACGGGTTCGCCGACCGCCATGCTGACGAAGTTGGCGATGACGGTGAGGGTGAAGAAGACCGAGATCCATCGGTGAAGCTGCCGAATCCATTTGTTCATGCGTTCCTCCTGCGGGTGGGGTCCTGCTCAAGGGAGCGTCGCGAGGACCTCGACGAGCTTGCCGCTCATCATCCTCCAGCCGTAGCGAGCGCCACCGAAGTTCTGCTTCTGATGGTCCTTGAAGCCCGTCTGCTCGAGGGAGAGGCGGGTGCCGGTGTCCGAGGGCTCGAGCCGGAAGGTCACGATCGTGTCCATGTCTCCCACCAGCCATGCGTAGCGGAGCATCCGATGCTCCTCGACCTCGAGGACCCGGCAGTTCACGACGCCGTCCCACCCCGGCATCGGCTGCGCCTGGAATCGAAAGGAGGTCCCCGGCGCGAGCTCGTCCAGACCGATCGCCGGGAGGAGCCAGTCCGCGAGGAGGACGGGGTCGGTGAGGGCCCGCCACACCTTCTGCGGCCCGTGGTTCAGCTCGAGCTCGAACGAGACGGTCTCAGTCTGGGAGCGTGCGGTCTTGTCGGCGATGGTCATTGATCCATCCTCTCCAGGAGGTCTTCGAGGCGTGCGAGGTGCTGGGTCCAGAATGCGCGGTAGTGGGCGATCCAATCGATCAGCGGCTTCAGCCCCTTGGGCTCCACCCGGTAGTAGACGTAGCGCCCCTCCCGCCGCCCGTTGACCAGACCCGCGTCCTTCAACGCCGCCAGGTGTTGTGAAACCGCAGGCTGCGAGATGTGGAAGCGCGAGGTGAGATCCTTCACCGCCGCCTCGCCTCTCGTCAGCGACTCGAAGATCGCGCGGCGGCTGGGGTCCGCCAGCGCCTGGAAGATCTTGGTCTCGGCTGCGACCTCGCTCTGCATGGAGAATGGATAAGCCGAAGCTTATGTGTGAGTCAAGCACCCATCCAAAAAAGATGAGACGAGCGACATCCTCGGATCAGCGGAGGAGCCTGCCGATGGAGCCCTCGTCGTAGACGACCCGGGCGATCTCGCTCGCGGGTGCCCTCGAAGCGTTGGTCGGCCTGGCGGAAGCGCGCGACGCCACGCTCGTTCGCCTTGCGGACGGTGGCCTCGACACGGAGATGGCCGATCAGCCTCGCGTGGCCCTCCATCTCCACCAGAGCAAGGTCGCCTTAGAGTCGGATGATGGGCTTCACCGTCACGCCCTTCTCGCTGTCCTGGGCGGCCTGGTTGATGTCTTCGAGCTTGTAGAACTTCACCATCTTCTCGATGGGGAACCTGCCCTGGGCGTGGAGCTCCACCAGCTTCGGGATGAAGATCTGGGGGACGCTCTCGCCCTGGAGGATGCCCTTGATCATCTTGCCCGGGATCATCACGTCGTTTACGTCGAAGGACCCCTCGTCGCCCAGGCGGGCCGCGCCGACGATGCCGCAGATCCCGCCCACCCCGATGGCGTCGATGGCCTGGCGGAGCACAGCAGGGATCCCGGTGGCCTCGAGGGAGAAGTCCGCGCCGCCGTCGGTGAGATCCTTGATGGCCTTCACTGGATCCTGCGACTTGCTGTTGACGGAGTGAGTGGCGCCGAGCTCCTTGGCGAGCTCGAGCCGGGACGGCACCACGTCGGCGGCGATGATGGTGGTCGCCCCGGCGATGCGGGCAGCCATCACCGCGGAGAGCCCCACCGCTCCCGCCCCGAAGACGACGAAACTCGAGCCGGGGCTGACGCGGAGGGCGTTCATCACCGCCCCTGCGCCGGTCTGGATGCCGCATCCCAAGGGGCCGAGGAGCTCCAGCGGCGCGTCCTTTGGCACCTTGACGGTGTTGCGCTCGTTGGCGAGGGCGTAGGTTCCGAAGGACGACTGACCGAAGAAGTGATCGTGGATGTCCTTCCCCTCCGCGTCCTTCGTCGACGTCGAGCCGTCGAGGCGGGCGCCGCCGAAGCAGAGCGGGTAGGTGTGTACGCAGTAGAAGGGCTTCCCTTCCATGCAGGGCCTGCAGCGGGTGCACGGCTGATAGGACAACACCACGTGGTCGCCTGGCGAGATCCCCTGCACCTTCTCTCCCACCCGCTCGACGATCCCGGCGCCTTCATGCCCCAATACGATCGGATGCGGCACGTCGTAGACCTTGTCGCGGGCGACCATGTCGGTGTGACACATCCCGCTCGCCACCATCTTCACCAGCACTTCGTCGCTTCGAGGCTCTTCGAGGCTGAGCTTCTCGATGGTGAAGGGGCCGCCTTCCTTTCGGATCACGGCCCCGGTGAAGTTGGTTCTGGAAGAGTTCGTCATCTCTGCCTCCTGGGAGTTGGCTGCGTCGTGATGGAACTCTACACAGCCCGACGAATCCGGGAGGCGCCGGCGAAGAATCCGATGTTCACTGCATCTCAATTCTCGAGGGCGTGTGTGTGCGTCGTCGCGAGCCGCACTCTCCACCCAGGCGGCGCGCTCATCTCGAGGGTTTCGACGACGGCTCAGCTTCGAGGCCCCGCCCTCTTGGCTCGAGGGACGAGGCGGATCGGATCCTCTCGATGAGCGGCAGCCTTCGTTCGGAAACCCGCTGGCCTTCCCGGACCTGTCGGCGCACACTTCCGCGGTCATGAGCGAAGAGGACACCAGGAGCGCAGGCGGGGGATCGGCCGGATCCCTCCGCGCTCGCGAAGCCACCGAGGCGGATCTGCAGCAGCTGTTGCCGATGCTGCGCGCGTTCTACGCCGAGGATCGAATCCCTCTCGACGAGCGACGGGTGCAGTCCGGGCTGCAGTCCTTGGTCGCGGATGCGGCCTCGGGAGCCTTGCTGATCCTCGAGGACGGTCGCGGCTCGACGATCGGCTACGTCGCCCTCGGCTGGTGCTTCAGCATCGAACAGGGAGGCCGCTTCCTGCTCCTCGACGAGCTCTATCTGGTACCGGAGGCGCGCGGACGGGGGAGGGGGCGAGCAGCGCTGGAGCTGGTCCGCGGATGGGCCCGGCGAGCGGGCGCCTGCGCCGTGCGCCTGGAGGTGAACCGGCACAACCCCCGCGCCAAGCGGATCTACCTCTCGGCAGGCTACCGAGAGGACGACCGCGACATCCTCACGCTCCTCCTCACCGAGGTCGAATAGCGACCCTCCGCTGCAGGATCCAGCGCTGCCGGGGAAGGGGACCAGCCAGAGAGCCGGGCCTCAGACCTCCGGGTTGCGTCGGACGATCTCCGCGTTGAGGAGGGTCGCGAAGGCGAGCCACCCGAGGTAGGGGGCGAAGAGCTTGGAGGCGGTCGGGTCCACCCTGCGGGCGATCCCCGCGTAGGCGGCGGAGGTAGCAAGGAGGAGGGCGCTGTCGACGAGGGCCGCGCGTGGGCGACGCCTGCCGAAGAAGAGCCTGGGCCAGAGGCCGTTGAGCGCGAGCTGGGCGGCCCACAGCCCGAGGGCGGCGCGGCGCCGGGGGCCCTTGGGGGCTGCGTAGGTCCGCAATCCGGACGCAGCGATCAGGCCATAGAGCCCGGTCCACATCGGGCCGTAGAGCCAAGAGGGTGGCTGGAAGGGCGGCTTGTCCAGCCGCCGGTACCAGCCGGGAGGTCGGCGGTTCGCGGAAGGGCGGCTTCGTGGTGACGATTGCGCGCCAGCCGCAGCAGCGGCCGCCGTCGCGAGGGTGAAGCCGGCGAGTGCAGGATAGCCAGCCGAGCGAGCGGAGGTCTCGATGTGGGATCGCATGTCTCCACATTAAGGCGCGGGTGGGGGGGAGAGAAGGGCGCCTCGTCGTCGCGGACGATCTGCAGCTGCCCATTCGCTGGAACGATGGCGACGCTGCGGCAGCCGGGGCAGTACTCGGCCAGCCGACCCGGAACCGATCGCGTTCGCATCCTCGTGTTGCAGACGCGGCAGACGATCGTGAAGACCGAAGCGGCGGAATGTGCGCCAGCAGACCTGCAGCCCCTCGGGCCTCGCAGGAGCGCAGGTGGGCGAGAAGGGCTCGACGAGAATGCCGCTTGCAGCCGAAGGGCTTATGCTTGCTGCGGCGACCCGATCCGCCCCTTGGCCGGGGCGTGGTCGATCGCAAAGAAAACGAGCGATGACCCTTCGCGCTGGGGTTGTGCCTGCGGCGCAAAGGGTGGCATCAACGTCCAGGACATGGTTCCGATCGTGGCGGCGCGCCGGCTGGGAGCCGGGCCTGACCGAGGAAGGAAGCTGCTTGCGGCCCATTCGACGACGTAGTGGTGGCGGTTTTGGCGCGGGGTTCTCCACCGCCTCGATGGCGACCCGACTCACCCTGGTGATCGGGGGGCTCTCGATCCTCGTGGTGATCCTGCAGCGCATGGTCCCCGGTGGCCTCCTGCGGCACCTGCTGTTCACGCCGTCGAGGGTGGTCGAGAACTTCGAGCTCTGGCAGGTGGTCACCTACGCACTGGTGGTGCCGCTCTCCGGTGCGGGGATCTTCTACTTCCTGATCTCCCTCTACTTCCTCTACTCGATCGGAAACCAGGTGGAGGCGGTCCTCGGATCTCGCCGCTTCCTGGGCTTCTACGTCGGCACCACGGCTTTGGGGGCTCTGGTCACCATCCCCATCGCGTATCTCTTCGGTTTCCCGCATCTGATCCATTCCGGGCTCTGGGCGGGGTTGGGTGCGTTGACGATCCTCTTCGCACACAACTTCGGAAATCAGCCGGTGTACTTGATGTTTGTACTTCCGGTGAAGGGCCAGCAGCTCATCTACGTCTCCTTCGGAATCCTCGCGCTCTATGCCCTCCTCGAAGGGATCCAGGTGGTGATCCCGGCCCTGGTCAGCATGCTCGCAGCGCTGTCCTTCGCCTACGGGCTCTTCCAACCACGCCGCGCCTGGCTTCGCTTTCGCGCCTGGCGGATCGAGCGGGAGCTGAAGCGCCGGACCCGGAAGTTCTCGGTGATCGAAGGCGAGAAGAAGAGCAACGACGTCACCGCGATCTTTCCTCGAAAGCGGGAAGACAAGGACAAGGATCCCTGGCTCCACTGACGGCCCCCCGGATCCTGCGGCGACATTGCGCTGGCCTGGCCCCAAACGGTAGCGTGATTCCCCGGGCCCTCCTGACGGGCCCGTTCAGGAAAGGCGGATCGCGGCGATGACGGAGATGCTGAGCGCACGGTGCGCGTGCGGAGACGTGGAGGTCGAAGCGCGGGGCGAGCCGATCGCCGTGGTCACCTGCTTCTGCGACGACTGCCAGGAGGCGGCGCGGCGGATCGAGGCGCTCCCGAGGGCGCCCCGGATCCTCGAGTGGGATGGGGGAACCGAGCTGATCCTCTACCGCCGGGACCGCTTTCGCTGTACGCGAGGGGAGGAGCGGCTCCAGGTTCACAAGCTGCGCGAACGATCGGTGACGAGCCGCTTCGTCGCGGGCTGCTGCAACTCGGCCATGTACCTCGGCTTCGACAAGGGTCCGCATTGGGTATCGCTCCTGCGATCCCGCGCGGTGGATCCCGTCCCGCCGGTGCAGATGCGGCTCAACACTCGGTTCCGGGCGAAGGAGAAGGAGACCCAGCAGGATGGCATTCCCAGCCACGCGACGGCCTCATGGTCCCTGATCGCGAGGCTGATCTCCTCGAAGATCGGCATGATCCTCGCGACTGCCCGACGCTGAGAGCCGAAGACGAGCAGACAAAAGAGAGCCCTCTCGCTCGAAGACCCTGTCTCCACACCTGCGGGGGCGATTCCTACACAGGCTCTGAAGCTGGGGCCGCCTCGCCCTACCCCTGAGCGGCACGACGAGGGAGGCCCTGGGGCCGCTTTGCGATTCGGCTCTCGTCAAGGGACCTCGCTCGCAGCGGACCTTCTCGTCTTGTCTTCGCCGGTGAGCACGGCGGCGAGCTCTTCGACCTCCGTGAAGAAGTAGGCGGGGGCGCTCGCTCGCAAGGCGTCCGGTTGGTTGAGACCCCAGGAGACCGCGCCGAAGGGGAGCCCCGCCGCAGCGGCGGCGTCGCCGTCCCGAAGCTCGTCGCCGATGTAGATCCCCTCGGCGGCAGGGCAGCGCAGGCGGCGCAGGACCTTCCGCAGGCGTCGACCTTTGCCGAAGAGGGAGACACCGCACTCGTAGCGATCGACCAGGGCCGCCAGCTCGGGACCCAGCGCTTTGCGAACATTCGCCTCGGAGTTGGAGCTGACGATGGCGATTCGCACATCCTCTGCTCGAAGCCGTCTCAGGAGCGACGCGATCCCTGGCACCAGGTCGGGCGTGAACTCGGCGCTCACCTTCCGCATGTAACGGGCGATGAAGGGGAGCTTCCAGCGCGGCACCTCGAGGCGGCGCATGACGGTGGTCACGTCCTGGCCGCGCAATGCTTCGAGATCGGCGTCGGTGACGGATCGAAAGCGAAAGCGCTCGGCTGCCCGGTTGATGAGATGGAAGAGGTGGGGGAGCGAATCGGCGAGGGTCCCGTCGAAGTCGAAGATGGCGAGGCGAATCATGTCCGTCCTTCTAACAGCGAACGGCGGGCGCGTCGCGCTGCCAGCTCGAGGCGTGAAGCCGTGTCCCGCTGTATCGAGCGTTGCGATGCAGGCCGCGAAAAGCGATACTCCGCGCTCTCGCTGGATCTCACCTTGCATTCTCCGACTCCCACCAGAACGATCTCGCTGCGGCGCGCGGTCATCGGCCATGGGCGCTCCGGCGTCGCCGGGCCCTTCGACTTCGACCTCCAGCCCGATGAGTTCCTGGTGATCGCGGGACCCAACGGCGCGGGAAAGTCGACCTTCGTGAAGACGCTCCTGGGCGTGCTGCCGCCGCTGCAGGGGGAGCTGGAGAACCGCGGCGTCCGCTTCGGCTATGTCCCGCAGCGCGAACACCTCGATCCAATCTGGCCCTTCTCCACCCTCGAGATCGCGCTGATGGGTACCGTCCCGCGCGCGGCGCCCTTTCGCTTCACGAAGGCAGCCGACAAGCGCAGGGGCCGGGAGATCCTGGAGCAGGTGGGCCTGGCAGACGACGCGGATCAAGCCTTCCGCTCGCTCTCCGGCGGGCAGCAGCAGCGCGCCTTGATCGCCAGGGCCCTGATGGCGGAGCCGGACGTCCTCGTCCTCGACGAGCCGACGAACCACCTGGACGTGCCCGGCGAGCGGGCGGTCTACGAGCTCCTCGGAGACATCCACCGGGAGCAGAGAAAGTCGATCGTGGTGATCTGCCACCACCTGGCGCCGGTGCTTCGGCTGGCGACCCGCCTCGCCGTGCTGCGGGACCGGAAGCTCTCCGTGGGAACGGTGGAGGAGGTGCTCGCGGCAGGCCACCTGCGCGGCCTCGTCGACGACGACCTTCGGTGGAGCGGGGCCGCGACAGAGGAGGAGGCCACATGAGCGATGTCTCCTTCTGGGAGGCGAGCTTCCTCTGGCGCGATCCGCTGATCGCCGCATGCCTCGCAGCGCTCCTCTGCTCCCTTGTGGGAGTGTTCGTCGTCCTGAAGCGATCGGCCTTCGTCGGGGCGGCGGTCTCGCAGGCAGCGGGGCTGGGGGTGGTGATCGCCCTCCTGATCCCGCACCTCGCCTCCTTCGAGCCGGAGCCGCTGCTGGTCGGTATCTTGGCGGGTACGCTCTGCGCCGGCCTGTTCTCCATGTCGCGACGCGGCGGTCGGGTGGGGGTCGAGTCCTCGATCGCCCTCGCCTATGTGCTGTCGGGGGCGGGGGCGCTCCTCCTCGGGACCCTGCTCACCCATGAGTACGAGGCGGTCCACTCCCTCCTCTTCGGCGACGCCGTGGCGGCGCCCCCCGACGAGCTGATCGCCTTGGGGATCACCGCCGCGA
>Ga0180215_1002655_pt1 | contig 17721 bp, 16 predicted proteins | sample eDN3rd37CBELigBY_FD_128871 | JGI IMG/M metagenome (GOLD analysis project Ga0180215, IMG submission 128871) | Enriched backyard soil microbial communities from Emeryville, California, USA - eDNA 3rd pass 37_C BE-Lig BY (version 2) (version 2) | ecosystem: Environmental > Terrestrial > Soil >... | reverse complement strand
CCTGAGCCAGGATCAAACTCTCCAATAAGATTGTTTGACTTGCTCATAATTTAATGTCTTTTTATAAAAGACTAAAAGTTAAAACGTTGACGTTTTTGTTTGTTTAGTTTTCAAAGAGCAATTATTTTGTCGATTATTGACGACTTAGTAATATTATCAAAAACTTTTTTAAAAGTCAATACTCTTTTAAAATTTATTTTTATAAGAATGTGTTGCCTCAACAGCGACGTTTATTAATATATCACTATAGAAAATAAAACGCAAGTATTTTTTTACCTTTTTTAAACCGATGCGTAATAACTGTCGTTCAATAATGATAAAGTAACGACTGCAAAAAAAACCATTTTCTTTACTATACCCAGCTAGTAGGTACTTTATAAAGAAAATGGCCTATTATTGTTCTTTACTTATGACGCATTAACGGGAATAACAATACATCACGAATTGATGGGGAATTTGTTAAAAGCATAACTAGACGGTCAATACCGATTCCTAGGCCTCCAGTTGGCGGCATTCCATATTCTAATGCTTCAATAAAGTCATCATCCATCATATGAGCCTCATCATTTCCTTGCTCACGTTCTTTTAATTGTGCTTCAAAGCGTTCACGCTGATCTATCGGATCGTTTAACTCAGTAAAGGCATTCGCATGCTCACGGCCAACGATAAACAACTCGAACCGATCAGTAAAACGTGGGTCCTCATCATTTTTCTTAGCAAGAGGTGAAATTTCAACAGGATGTCCAAAGATAAACGTAGGCTGAATTAATTTATCCTCGACCCGTTGCTCGAAGAATTCATTAATGATATGACCATATTCCATCGTATCTTTGATTTCAATATTATTTTCCTTCGCCAATTGCTTAGCCTCTTCAACAGTCGTTACATTCCAGAAATCTACTCCTGTATATTCCTTAATTGCATCAACCATATGAAGTCTCTTCCACTGCGGTGTTAAGTCTACTTCATAATCACCGTATTGGACCTTAGTTGTTCCTAATACCTCTTGCGCTACATGGGCAACAAGGTTCTCTGTTAAAGCCATAATATCACGATAATCAGCATATGCTTCATATAGCTCAATCATCGTAAACTCAGGGTTATGTCTTGTAGAAACACCCTCATTACGGAATACACGTCCAATTTCATATACCTTTTCAAGTCCCCCTACAATGAGACGCTTCAAATGAAGTTCAATGGCTATCCGCATAAATAATTGCATATCTAATGCATTGTGATGTGTGATAAACGGACGAGCTGCAGCACCCCCTGCAATAGCATGCATCATTGGAGTTTCCACTTCTAAATAACCATTTTGATCAAGGTAGTTGCGGATGGAACGAATAATGCGGCTTCTTGATACAAATGTCTCCTTGCTCTCTTGACTCATAATCAAATCTAGATAACGCTGACGGTAGCGCTGTTCAACATCCTTTAAACCATGGAATTTATCCGGTAGAGGACGTAAAGATTTAGTAAGCAGCTCAAAATTGTTTGCTTTAATGGATAATTCCCCGACTTTTGTTTTGAAGAGCTTACCGGTGATTCCAACAATATCTCCTAGATCAGCGATATTAAAAATCTCATATTGCTCTTCCCCAACTGCATCCTGTCGAACATAGATTTGAATTTGTCCACTTAAATCTTGAATATGAGCAAAACCAGCTTTACCCTTTCCGCGCTTTGTCATTATACGGCCGGCAATGGTAACCGAAACATCTTTTTCATCTATTACTTCCTTTTCAAGCGCCTCATATTGCTCGATTAATTCTAAAGCAAGATGAGTACGTTCAAATCGTTTACCAAACGGATCTAAGCCTTTATCACGTAATTGAGCCAGCTTCTCCCTTCTAACTTGCAACTGGTCATTTAATTCTTCATGACTCATTTTGTTCATCTCCTATATTGAATCTGTTTATGTGAGTGTTTATCTGTATCAGCTCATTTTTGCATACTATACCATTTTACACAAACTATCGCTATCATAAAAGTTTTAATGGAAAACTTCTTAAATAAAAGCATTAAATGGCGAAACATATAAGCTAAAATCAAAAAAACTACCGGCTTTAAATCCCGGCAGTTTTCCTGTATTACTATTTTTTACTTCTATGTTTACTATTACCCTACTTGTTTTTTCATTTCTATTCTTTCATCTAGAACAAGGCTATTTAACAAAGTAACCATTTCTTCTCTTGTATTACATTCGTTTATCCCATTTCTAATAGGTCCGCTTCCTTGTATTCCCTTTAAATACCATGCTGCATGTTTACGCATTTCCCTTACCGCGATATGCTCATTTTTCAAATCTATTAATCGATCAAGGTGGAGAATACATACATCAATCTTCTCACGAGCAGATGGTTCACTCATTAACTCCCCTGTTTCCAGGTATTTCACCGTACGATAAATCATCCATGGATTTCCTAATGCAGCTCTACCGATCATAACGCCGTCACAGCCAGTTTCATCAAGCATGCGTTTAGCATCCTGTGGAGTTAGAACATCGCCGTTCCCGATAACCGGAATAGTAACTGATTGTTTTACTTCACGGATAATATCCCAGTTTGATGTGCCCTCGTACATTTGCACACGAGTACGGCCATGTAAGGATACAGCACTTCCTCCGGCACGTTCTATCGCCTGGGCATTTTGTACCGCATAAATATGATCTTCGTCCCAGCCCATGCGCATTTTGACTGTTACAGGCTTATCAACGGCATCAACTACAGCTGCAACCATTTCATAGATTTTATTTGGGTCAAGGAGCCACTTTGCTCCTGCATCAACCTTTGTAATTTTCGGAACCGGACAGCCCATATTAATATCAATAATATCGGCATTTGTATTCTCATCAACGAATTTTGCAGCTGCAACAAGCGACTCTTTTTCGCCACCAAATATTTGCAGGCTAAGAGGTTTTTCACCTTCATCAATATATAACATATTCATTGTTCTTTCATTTTTATAAAGAATCCCTTTATCACTAACCATTTCAGCACAAACTAATCCTGCACCAAACTCTTTAACTGTTAAGCGAAAAGCGGAATTGCAAACACCAGCCATCGGAGCTAATACAACTGGGTTCTTCATAACAATGTCGCCTATTTTTAACATGTATTACCTCCTGTTGAATACTTCTAGACTGATTGATTTTCCTCGAGTGGTCTTAATTCATTACTGCTTATATTAAGTGCATCGGCTATTCTAACAATAATCTCTTGAGAGGGCATTCTGTTTCCTCTCTCAATTTCCCCTAAGACCGAAACTGATACACCTAATTCCTTTGCAAAACTCTCCTGCGTAAACCCCTTTAGTTTTCGAAAAGCGCGAATACGTCTTCCCCATTTTTCTCTTTCCATACTCGTACCCCTTCTTTGTCAGATAAGTGATCTGCTATTTTACATAAAGGCTGTTTCAAGGTCGGAAGCATGATGTTGGGGGAGATTTCAAGTAATGGAATAATAACAAAGGACCTTTCATGCATACGTGGATGCGGTACAATAAGCATCTCAGAAGTAATATTTTCGTCATTATACAAAAGAATGTCAAGGTCAATTGTTCTAGGACCCCACCTAATTTCCCTTTTTCTCCCAAGCTCTTTTTCTGTTTGCAAACAAGCTTCCAACAATTGATAAGGCGACAGCGAAGTCTTCACTTGAACTGCCATGTTTAAAAATAAATCCTGCTCCTCATATCCAACTGGATCTGTTTCATAAATGGAAGAAACATTTACCACTTCAATCGGGTAGTCATTTTGCAGCCTCTTCAGTGCTTCTTCAAGGTTTTTTATTCTATTTCCCATATTGGTTCCCAGGGAAAGAAAGGCTGTGTGATTCATATTATGGTCGACTCCTTGTAATTTCGACTGCAACGGATTCATAATGACCTGGAATTGGAGGATTAGGCTTGATTACTTTTACCGTGACCGAAGATACCTTCATAAATTGCAGCAAAGTTTCTTGTGCAATTTTTTCCGCTACAGCTTCAATGAGCTTGAAAGGCTTTCCTTCAACAATTGATTTACATACCTCAAACAAGTCAACATAACTAATTGATTCCTCAAGATTATCTGTTTGACCAGCCTGCTTCAGGTCTGTCTGTACCTTCAAGTCTACAAGAAATTTTTGGCCTAGCGTTGTCTCCTCTGGCAATACTCCGTGGTAACCATAGAATTCCATTTTATTAAGATAAATTGTATCCAACTACATCTACCTTCCCCATCATGGCATCCATCATTTTAGCCATTCTGCTGATTTCTTTTACATCATGAACACGGAAAATCTGGCAGCCCTTTTGGATACCAAAACATACAGCAGCACCGGTTCCCTCCACACGCTCATCTACAGGAAGATTTAAAACTCCCCCAATCATACGCTTACGGGATGGACCTAAAAGCACCGGATATCCCAATGCAACAAGCTTATCCAAGTTTCGCATCATCTCAAGGTCTTTTTGCATATCCTTAGCAAAACCAATTCCTGGATCTAAAATGATATTTTCATCCTTGACCCCGGCTTTTTTCGCAATTGAGATGCTTTCAAAGATATCATTCAAGCAATCCCGGAAAAAGGATTGATAGTTTACATTATCACGATTATGCTGAAGAATAATCGGAACTGCGAGTTCTGCTGCTACACCGGCCATATCAGGGTCTGCTTTTGCTCCCCAGATATCATTGATGATATGGGCACCTGCTTTGATAGACTCCTTTGCTGTTTCAGCTTTAAAGGTATCGATGGATAAGGGCACTGGGACAGCTTTTGAAATGGCCTCAATGACCGGAATGACACGCTCCAATTCTTCCTGAGCCGAAATAGGGGTATAGCCAGGTCTTGTGGACTCTCCTCCAATATCGATAATATCTGCTCCATTCTCAACCATTTCATTGGCACGCTCAACTGCACGATCAATTTCGTTGTATTTACCTCCATCTGAAAAGGAATCCGGAGTGACATTCAATACGCCCATTATCAGTGATTTCTTTCCGTAATCAAGCGTAAATGAACCACATCGAATCGTCTTATTAGACATATAAACACCTCTATAACATGAATATTCATAATATATTGCTTAATAGTGAGATTTGTTATAATAAAAATCTTCTCTCCTTTTATGATATTATAACCGTGAGAAAAAGAAAAATCAGCCTTTTTAAAGAACGATTCCCTAATAATTCGTTCATTTTTGTCGTTATATGACATTTAGTGTAAAAGCCCATGGAGAATCGCATGTGAAACGTACTATAGCTAAAGTATGTCATAGGCCGTTATTCATAAGAACTTTTATATAAAAAAAAGGGGCTTCCCACGAAAGGACAGCCCCTTTATCTTTAAATTATTCAGCATCAAATTGATATAGTGCAGTACTTAAATAACGTTCACCATTATCAGGGATGATTGCTACAACTTTTTTACCTTTACCAAGCTTTTTCCCAATTTCTAAAGCAGCGTGGATCGCAGCTCCAGCTGAAATTCCGCCTAAGATACCCTCTTGTTGTCCAGCACGGCGTGCAGCTGAGAATGCTTCCTCTGTAGAAACTTTGATGATTTCTTCATAAATTCCAGTATTTAATACTTCAGGAACAAAGCCTGCACCAATACCTTGAATTTTATGAGGACCTGGTTTTCCACCAGATAGAACTGGTGAATCAACTGGTTCTACTGCATAAATTTTGATATCTTTATATTTTTCTTTTAACACTTCACCAGCACCAGTGATTGTACCACCTGTTCCTATTCCGGCAACAAATGCGTCTAATTGATCACCGAACTGCTCAACTAGCTCTTTACCAGTTGTATTTCTGTGAATTTCTGGGTTTGCCTCGTTTTCAAACTGCTGTGGTAAGAAGTAACCATGCTTTTCAGCAAGCTCATTTGCTTTTCCGATAGCACCCTTCATACCTTCAGGTCCTGGTGTTAACACAAGCTCTGCTCCATATGCACGAAGAAGATTACGACGCTCTAAGCTCATTGTCTCAGGCATTACTAGAATTGCTTTATAGCCTTTAGCTGCAGCAACCCATGCTAAACCAATTCCTGTATTTCCGCTTGTAGGTTCAATGATTGTATCGCCTTGCTTTAATTTACCACTAGCTTCAGCAGCTTCGATCATTGCTAATGCGATACGATCCTTTACACTGCTTCCAGGGTTCATATACTCTAATTTCAAATACACATCTGCACTATTTTCGTCCACAATGTGGTTTAATTTCACAACTGGTGTTTGACCAATTAATTCTGTTATAGAATTTGCAATACGTACCATTCTTAAGCACCCTTTCATATCCCGAGTAGTTTTATTGGATTAATTAATTTAAATTTAACCCCATTTACACTAAATGTCAACTACTTTTATCGGAATTATATAACTTTTTAAAGAAAGCTCCTTCAACAGGATAAGCTTAAACCGCTTCTTGCTTTAATGCCTCAAGGTCTTCAGCCGTGTACAGGTACTTTTCATTACAAAAATGACAATGCGCTTCCGCATGCCCGTCTGTTTCAATCATATCCTGGATTTCTTCTTTACCCAGTCCAATGATCGCATCGCCAAATCGCTCCTTTGAGCATGTACATGTGAAAGAAACCGGCATTTTTTCAAGAAACTTTATATTTTCATTACCTAAAATTTCAGTTAACAATTCTTCAGGTGTCAATCCCTTTTCAATTTGCTTTGATACAGGAGGAATCTCTGACAAACGCTTTTCGATTTGACTTATGGTTTGATCGGCTGTACCCGGCATTAATTGAATGATAAAACCACCGGCAGCTAAGATGGAATTGTCAGGGTTTACGAGGACTCCAACTCCAACCGCAGATGGAACCTGCTCTGATGAGGAAAAGTAATAAGTAAAGTCCTCTCCTAATTCACCTGATACAATTGGTACCTGCCCTGTGAAAAAATCACGCATGCCAATATCCTTTATTACGGTCAAGGAACCGGTTGTTCCAACAGCTCTTCTCACATCTAACTTCCCATGCTCGTTTAAATCAAAGTGGACTTGCGGGTTAGCTACATAGCCCCGTACTTCTCCTTTTGCATTTCCATCCACTAAAATATGGCCAATAGGACCATCACCCTCAATTTTTACGGTTAACATTTGCTCATCCGATAACATTGCTCCCATCATTGCGGTTGCTGTTATGGCTCTACCTAATGCAGCAGAGGCCGTTGGCCAAGTATAATGGCGGCGCTGCGCCTCACTTACTGTTTCTGTACTGCGAACAGCATATGCACGCACCTGCCCATCGAAAGCCAGGGCCTTTACTAAATAATCATTCATTCACTTTACTCCTTTTTTCCTTTTAATTTATGTTAGCTATTCTTTAGATTCTCCATATTTCGCTTATAAATAAGTCGTAATCCCTTTAAGGTTAAAAATGGATCAACGATATCAATGACTGTTGATTCTTCAGAAATAAGACCAGCTAATCCACCAGTTGCGATAACTGTTGGGGGCTGCTTGCTTTCAGCCTTCATTCTGTTGACAATCCCTTCCACTTGGCCAACATAACCGTAGAGAATTCCTGACTGCATGGCAGATACCGTATTTTTACCGATAACTCCCTCTGGACGCACAAGCTCAATCCTTGGAAGCTTGGCTGCACGTGTATATAAAGCTTCTGTCGAAATTCCAATTCCCGGTGCAATCGCACCGCCTAAATATTCCTTGTTCTCATTCACATAGCAGTAGGTTGTCGCTGTCCCAAAATCAACAATAATTAAAGGGCTTCCATATTCGTGTATAGCACCAACTGCATTGACAATCCGGTCTGCTCCGACTTCTCTTGGATTTTCATATTTGATGTTTAATCCTGTTTTTACACCCGGACCTACTACTAATGGTTTAATATGAAAGTACTTTTGACACATTCTTTCCAACGCGAACATTATCGGAGGAACCACCGAAGAGATGATAATTCCATCAATGTCGGCAAACTTAAGGTTTACATGGTCAAATAAATTCTTAATGACCATTCCATATTCATCTTCTGTTCGATTGCGATGTGTTTCCACCCGCCAATGATGGACTAACTCTTCTCCACTATATACTCCTAAAACAGTATTTGTATTTCCAACGTCAAAAACAAAAATCATTATTATTCACCACATTTTCCTTATGTTCTTTTATTCTGAAAACATCATATCACAATTGTTTATTTAAGCTATACAAAAAGGCGCCCATCTAGGAGCGCCTTTTTTTGAACTTTAAGAACGTTCGTCTGGATTTTCACTCTGCTCAGCAGGTTTTTCAGCATCCAGATTCTTTTCTTCTGTTTTCGTCTCATCATCTTTTTTGCTGATTGTTACTTTTACATTTTCAGTAGAAGCATCAACCACTTTTCTATCAGGTAGTGTTCCATGATCAGCTAGATGTTTGATTTGTTCAGCATCCAATGTCTCCACTTCAAGTAAAGTATTAGCAATGACGTTCAGTTTATCACGGTTTTCTGTAAGTATCTTTCTGGCCTTTTCATAGCACTCTTTTATAATACGTTGTATTTCAAGGTCAATTTCATATGCAATGGCATCTGAATAGTTTTGTTCATTATGGAAGTCACGTCCTAAGAATACTTGACCACCTTGAGATTGTCCAAATTGAAGAGGACCCAGCTTATCACTCATACCAAACTCTGTTACCATTCTGCGCGCAATTCCAGTTGCACGCTGGAAGTCATTATGAGCACCAGTACTTACTTCACCAAATACGATTTCTTCTGAAACGCGGCCGCCAAGAAGACCCGTAATCTTATCCAGTAATTCAGGTTTTGTCATAAAGTAACGGTCTTCCTTAGGAAGCATAACAGCGTAGCCTCCCGCTTGACCACGAGGAACGATCGTCACTTTATGAACGATGTCTGCATCATCTAGGATTAATCCAATAACTGTATGCCCAGCTTCATGGAAAGCAACAATGTTTCGTTCCTTTTCGGAAATAATCCGGCTCTTTTTCGCAGGTCCTGCAATAACCCGGTCTGTTGCTTCATCAATATCTAACATATCAATTTTCTTTTTATCGCGGCGCGCTGCCACTAACGCTGCTTCATTTAAAAGGTTTTCCAGGTCTGCACCTGAGAAGCCAGGTGTACGCTGGGCAATTGCCTTTAGGTTAACATCTTCAGCTAAAGGTTTATTACGAGCATGTACCTTCAATACCGCTTCACGACCTTTAACATCTGGGCGGTCAACCGTGATTTGACGGTCAAAGCGTCCAGGACGTAATAAAGCCGGATCTAGAATATCAGCACGGTTTGTTGCAGCAATAATAATGATTCCCTCATTACCACCAAACCCGTCCATTTCAACAAGCAATTGGTTTAATGTCTGCTCACGTTCGTCATGGCCTCCGCCAAGTCCGGCACCACGCTGACGTCCTACAGCATCAATTTCATCAATAAAAATAATACAAGGAGCATTTTTCTTCGCAGTTTCAAACAAATCACGAACACGTGAAGCCCCTACCCCTACGAACATTTCAACAAAGTCCGAACCACTAATGGAGAAGAAAGGAACTCCCGCTTCTCCCGCTGTTGCACGAGCAAGCAATGTTTTACCTGTACCAGGAGGTCCTACAAGTAGTACCCCTTTCGGAATTCTAGCACCAAGTTCAACAAACTTTCTTGGGTCCTTTAAAAATTCGACCACTTCAACAAGCTCTTGCTTTTCCTCATCTGCACCTGCTACATCTTTAAAGCGAACCTTTTTCTTATCTTCACTATAAAGCTTCGCTTTGCTCTTACCAAAATTCATTACCCGGCTTCCACCGCCTTGGGCTTGATTCAGCAAGAAGAAAAATAAGATGAAGATGATAACAAATGGAATAATCGAAGTAAAGAACGTTACCCATCCGCTTGTTTCCTTGGCTGGCATTTTTTCAAGCTTGAGGTCAGCCTCAGCAGCCATCGCATTGATTCGTTCAACCTCACTGTCTGTATTCGATACATAAGTGATAAAGTACTTGCCTTCTTCGTATCCCTTCAGCTGACCACGTACTTCAAGGACCCCACGCTCGGGCTGCGTTGTTAGCGATGTTACATCACCATTCTCAAGATGCTCCATAAACGTATCATACGTTATATTATCTGTAGGTTGATTACCACTATTAAAGAAACTTACTACACCTATAATGACTAGAAAAATTAATAAATAAAAGATGGTATTACGGAAAATCCGATTCATCCCTTGCCTCCTCCCACGGTCAACAAACTATAGTGTATAGTACCATAGAAAATCATGGTAATACAAGAAATTACACTTTTAACTCCACTTACTACTGTTGATATATCAAATATATATAAATAAAATTTGTTACCCATTAATTACTGTATACATGGGGCTTTAACACACCTATATACGGAAGGTTTCGATATTTTTCTGCATAGTCCAAACCATAGCCGACAACAAATGCATCAGGAACAATAAATCCTACATAATCTGCCTTGATATCTGCTTTACGTCCAGTTGGTTTATCGAGCAATGTAACAATTTTTACTGACTTGGCCTTACGGTAATGGAATAATTCAGCTAAATAGCTTAATGTTAGTCCGCTATCAATAATATCCTCAATAATCAGTACATCACGGCCTTCAACCGATGCATCTAAGTCCTTTATGATTTTTACTTCTCCTGAGGAAACCGTAGAGCTTCCATAGCTTGAAACATCCATGAAGTCCATTTCAAGATGGGTATCAACTCGCTTTAAAAGGTCGCCCATAAACAGCATAGCTCCCTTAAGAACACCAATCGCGAGGGGGAATTTATCCTGATAATCCTCTGTTATTTGCGCTCCTAATTCTTTTACCTTATTTTGAATTTCTTCTTCGGATATTAATACACTTTCAATATCATTTCTCATGTTTAGTATGCCCCCTAGATGATCATTACATAATAAAATATCTCTATCATTCCATTAGTCAGCCTTTATCAAAAGTTTTCTCCATTCAATATTTGTTTATCCAAGCCCTTTTGATAAAAGCTTATTCATTTTGCCTTTTATATGTAATAAGAATATATTTCATATCCTCATTATCCACCATCGACTCTTTGCATTTTTTCAATCCCGGCAGCCAGAGGATCTTGTTTTGTCCATCTGTTATGACCGGCCAACTATCTCTTTCATCAGTTGGTATTTTCTGATCGATAAAAATACTTTTAATCTTTCTTGTCCCTTCCATACCCTTCAGACTCATTCTGTCTCCTGGTAATCTTGTTCTAATAATAATTGGAAGCGGTACAGCATTTGCATGTAAAAGAATAGCATCCTTTGAGCTTTCCACTCGATTAGTATATTCTAGTGAAACAGTGTCACCATTTGGCAGTGAATATACTCCCGGCTGACCTATTTTAATATAGAAGCCTTCCTTGCTTTCAGTATTGAAATCAAAGTGACATAGCCGGTAAGAACGTCTAACCTTCAAACTGGATGGAAAGTCCAAACTACCAGAAGGATTGTTTCCTTCAATAAGTGAAAATATTTGATCAATATGTACAGCAGATAAGGATGCTGGCCTTTTTTTGTATAGATAGTTTAATATTAGTTGAATGCCTCTCCTTTGTAAAGAAATTGGCATTGCTTGGAAAGCATCTAAATCAATGGTTATTTTATTATCTTGTTTCACTTTCCATACGGTATTCATTTTTTTAATCGTAAATTCCTGCAGAAGCTCTTCATCCTGCCGGAGTTCCTCACTAAATCGTTGGAATTGCTCATGAACCTGTTCGTTTTCCCTTTTTAAAAATGGAACAACATGATTCCGAAACCTATTTCGAAGATAGACGTCTTTTTCATTACTGGGGTCTCGACGAGGATTTAACTCATGCTCCAAGCAATATTGCTCAATTTCCTTTCGGCTTAAGCATAAGAACGGCCTGACAATATAGCCTTCCTTAAAGGGTCTCATAAAGGGAATACCTGCTCTGGATGACCCGGAACTTCCGCGCGTTAATCGCATTAAGATGGTTTCAATTTGATCATCACCATGGTGAGCCAATGCTGCATATGTTAGTTGATGCTCATTCATCACTTCAGCAAAGAACTCATAACGGCACTCTCTTGAGGACACTTGAGAACTTTTTCCCGTTTTTTCAATATACTCCGGAACATTAATCCTCTTCATTAAAAAGGGTATTTGGCGGGTTTCGCAGAACTGTTGAACAAATTTTGCTTCATTATAGGATTCCATCCCCCTAAACATGTGGTCCACATGGGCCACAACTAGATAAAAATCCTGCTGCTTCTGTTTTTCCCATAATAGATGTAATAGAGCTAAGGAATCCGGTCCTCCTGATACGCCAACAAGAATTCTTTTTCCAGCGAGTGTAAACTGATGATGTTTTAAAAAATGGTCCACTTTCTCTTCTATCATTTCGTGTTCTTCCCTACCACTAATATCGTACTGAAATTCTACAATCCTTATAATAACAAGCATACCATTTTTCTAAGCGGTAACCAAAGGACAAACCTTATAAATTTTCCCTTTTCTAATGGAAATGCCATTCATACCAACTTTTTCATACTTTTAGCTATATTAATTGACCAAATATATAGAACGCATAAAATAGTAGAATGACCATAGTCAGTATAAGGGTTTCAACAAACCCGCCCTTTTTCTGCCTTTTTTGCTGTAATTGTCGACTGGCACTCACTCTTCCCGCCTGTTGTGTTTGTCTAGTCATTGTTTGACGATTCCCGTTGTTCTTAGTATTCGATTGTCGAGTTGCTGTTCGACTGTTTCCGTTATGACGACTGGTGCTCTTTATTAAATCATTGCGCATTTCCTCAGCAGACTGATATCGGCCTTCAAGTGCTTGGATAATAACCCCTTCAAACTTGTGTAAAGCCTTGCTTTGTTTCACTTGGTTACGAAGCTGCAAGATTCCGCCGGTGGTTTTCGTAAATCTTTTTGGATAAGCCGTATGAATTATAATCATGGCAACTGCAAATAAATCGTAGCCAGGATCAGCCTTCCTTGAGCCAAGTCCCCAATAACCCCTGTCATAGAATTCCGTGAACTCCTTTATAGCTCTTCCTTTTATCGTCGTTCCGCCAACATCTATACAGCGTATCCTTGGTGAAGGCCCTGTTACTATTAAGTTCTCAGGCTTAAGATCACCAAAAACCCAGCCATTACAATGGAGCTTCTCTAGGTCAGATAAAAGCTGCAATAGTAAAACAGGAAGCCAGGACGGTCCTTTCTGTTCAATAAAGTCCATAAAGCCCGGCCCTTGTATATACTCCATAACATAAAATGAAATTTGTCCATTGTTATGCTCCCAGTCATCTACATCAAGCAAAGAAGGTCCAAGGGCAGATCCCTGGACCTTTGCAAAGGATTTAAGCACGTTTACTTCTGAAGTAATAGACATCCCGTTATCGCTCATTTTAAGCGCAACGTATTCATGATGCCGCCTAGCAAGGTACACGATACCGTTGGCCCCAAAGCCCAATTCCTTCAATATGGTATAACGTTCCTTATGCCATTTGCCTTGAATGATTGTCCCAGGTTTCACGTTACACTGATTCTTCATAGAATGATTCATCATCACGAGAAAGCAGACTCCTTAGAGAACGTTTTTTCTTGAAATATTGCAGTGCTTCATTTATTGCTGGTCCTGTTGGCGTAATTCCTCCTGTTGTTAACTTTGAAAATACACCTGTCAATGACTCTAGCCGCGGCGTCCAATCTAAAAGTTTATCTACTTCATTCTTTTTCCCGGGAAATACGAACACTGAAAACCGATTTTCTCCAGACCTTGCATTTAAGCTTAAAGAAAGGTCAAGAAGAGCTTCTTTAACAGTTGGCAGCTTCTGTTTCATGCTTGCACTAGTATCTACAAGGATGAGGACTTCGAGTTCAACTGTTTCTCCAAGCTCGTCTACTACCTCCATCACCTCTCCCCTTTTTTCCGGAGGGAGATCCTCTAATGTATGTGAGCGCCCCAGTATTTGCTGGAGCTCCTTATTTACGACCCCTTGAAGAGTTTGTGTCATCGCCTTTCTTGTCACCATTTGTACAGTTTGAGAAAGTTTATGGGCATAGACAACCTGACTGACCCCGCCTCCAGCTAACGAAATGCCTTCAATTTCTTTTAGCCCCTGTTCATCGATTACATCCTGATCCATTACTCCGATTACATTTACCGTAATCCCCTGCTCCTTGGCAAGTGCGGCCATTGCAATAGGATCATCTCCTTGATTTGAGCAACCATCCGTTATCAGTAGTATTTGCTTTAACGTACCTGTTTTCATCAAGTCCCCTCCAAATCTGAAATGTTACCATTTTCGACGATAAGAAGGGAATTTATACATAGAGTTCAGAATTGCCCGTAGACTAAAATGGCCGGTAGCGACTCAAGCTTTTGCTTGAATCACTACCGGCCATTTATCGCCATACAGATGATAAAATACATTTTGTCCATTAATTAGCCTTTTGTTTAAATTGAGGAACAGGAATGGATGCCCATTTCGGTGTATTGTGTTTGATTTTCGCTACAACAACGGTCATATCATCCTCAATAAAGCCTGATCTTGACCTGATGACCTCTTCCATAATAACATCCGCTACCCCTTGCGGCTCTTCTGTCTTTAATTCTTTTATTTTCCGTTTCATCCACAAATCGTAGTTTTCCACGTGCTTCGGACCCTCAAACACGCCATCGCTCATCATTATGAGAAGATCACCGGCCCTTAGTTGTTCACTGACAACATCAACCTCAAAGTCCTCAATGATACCCATTGGCAGGTTACTTGCCTGTATTTTTATTACCTTATTGCCTCTTTTAATAAAGCTAGGTGTGGAACCGATTTTTAGGAATTTCGCCGATGCATTTTGTAAATCCACCATTGCTAAATCAAGTGTAGAAAAAATCTCATCTGTCGTCCGCAATGACAGAACTGAATTTACTGATTTAATTGCAACCCTTTCTTCTATTCCGGATTGCAGGATTTTTTGCAGAAGCTGAAGCGTCTCCTGGCTTTCAATATGGGCGCGCTCTCCATTACCCATTCCATCACTGATTGCAACCGCATACTTTCCGCAGCCAAGCTCCGTTGTTGAATAGCTATCGCCTGAAATCAAGCCGCCATCCTTTGCAGCATGCGCAACCCCAGTCTCTACCGAATAGGCCTTTGCTGAGCGGAATGTTACATGGCAGAAGTCATTTCCAAACGGTGAATATTCCTCTGAGTTTACAATAATGGTTTCACCCAATATATCAGATAATATTGGTGCAATAAGCTTTTCACACTCCCCATGCCCCTGGTAATCCGGTATCGTCATATCAATATCTACATTCCCTTGCTCAAGACTGTAAATTTCTACTTGTTCGATCTCAATACCAAAGTCCTGCATGGCCTCGAGAATAAGCTCCTCCTGCTTATGATGATTTTCCCTTTCCCGCTGTATTTCCTTCGCAAAGTTACCCATAATTTCAGACACGCCTAATAACTGATCGGCCACCAGTTTTCTAGATTCCTTGACCTGTCTCTTTAGCTTTTGATTAGCTTGATAATAGGTTAATTCCTGCTGCATTGCTTCCACAACCTTTTTCGGCTTAACACAGTGAATCCCCCAGTCCCGGAATAATTTTTGTGACACTTCTCCTCCTTTTTGCTCCATATCAAGCATAATTTCCTTCATAAAGTCATATGTTTCATTAAAGTTTCTTGTCCAGCATTGTTCCTTCCGATGACAAAGCTGGCATGTTTTTTCTGTAACATTACTTAAGAAATAATCAAGCTCCCGATCTGTATCATCCCATTCTGTCGGTTCGCTCTGATGATTAAAGCTATTAGAAAGTGCCTGAAATACATGAGAAAACTGAGCTACTCTTTGCGAGGTCACATCCCTCATCTTTCTCATATATTGCTGCTGCTCCTGTGAGTGCTCTAGTGTACCCGGGATATATTTTGCTAGTTTAGCAGTGAATGATTTAGGGGTTAAGATTAATAATAGTACAGCTGCAGTTGATTCGATAAGTGTATTTACTAAGGCGGCATTGCCGTCACCATACATACCGATTAGTAGAGTTGCAATTAATAATCCGATCGAGACACCAATTTTTTTCCCTTCTTTTAACAAACCTCCGAGCAGGCCAGAAAATGCTAATAGACTCATATGAGAGAAGCTGGCAACACTGGCAAGACTAAATATTAGGCCTGTCACCACTCCGACAGTTGATCCAACCGTTGCACCAGCTACAAAGGCAAATAACAGCACAAGGTACCTCGACAATACATGGTCAATAGAAATGTCATAGATGGTCCAGCCGATGGTCCCGGTCATGACAGATGCCAAAAGTATAATTAAGCAGACAATTTCCTCCGTCTTTAATGATTGTCTGCGTTTCGAAATAGATAATAACGGAAGTCCTTGTAAAAAGATAAGTGTTAAAATAAAGCCCAAACTTGATTCCACACCTGCCATCATTAATTCATACAAGGTAAACTTACCTGAAACAATGTAGCCTTGTGCAAGACTGCCGGCAAGCAAAACAAAAAATACATAAAAAGGAATGAGTTTCACTTCATTTTTCAGCCATTTTTTCGTAGCTTTATAGGAAACTAAAAATAGCACCGTCATTGCAAAAGTGGAGACTGCGTCAGTTATAGAAAGAGTAGCTGCTCCTCCAATAAGGCCGATTAAGGCTAATGGTGCTCGATCCTTTCTAACGAGATATACAGCAGCAAAAAAAGGAACACTAAATGGAGTTAATTGGGCTAAGATTAATGAACGTCCAAGTAAAAAACCTATCAATAAGAGGATATAGCCCTTTTTGAGAAAAAGGGTCTCCAGCTTTGCTTGAAAGTTAGTAAAGGGATTTGCAAACTTCAATTTAGCTTTCGCAAAGTTAACATCCCTGATTGGATCCATGAAATTCCGCTCCACCTTTTCCACGCAGCTTCACTCCCTGCCTAAGTATTTTAAACTCATTATATAGACGAGAGATTTAGAAGTTTGTCAAAATGGAGGACAAGCCCCTTTTTTTCGTTCGACTCATTTCCACTAAAAGTCTAAAAATAACAGGAGAACCATGTACAATAGGCACAATGGAATAACGGAAATTTACGTCATGATAAAAAATCCTGTCTTTTTGTGTGACAGGACTTTTGTGTGTTCTAAATAGATAAGAGGCTATAATAATAAAAAAGGCAAACCCAATAAGTGGATTTGCCTGTATATAGGGAATTCGAACGATACCCTGCTATTGTATAGTAAATCAGCAGCAAGTTACCCTCTTCTTGCGCCTCTTCCTCCACGCTTGGATTCAGTGTGACGCTTTAGAGAAGATAACCGATCTTCACTATCCTTTAAAAATCTTGCCATTTTAGACTCAAAATTCTCTTTAGGAGCTCGGTGATTATCATTGGATCTTCCTTGACCATGACGCGGACGTCCAGAGTGACCTCCTCTTGAATCGCTTCTGTCCCCTCTGTCTCCCCTGTCATTTCTCATCGGTCTATCCGGTCTGCTAGGTCTTTCTGTTCTTTCAGGTCTGTCTACAGCCTTTTTAATTGAAAGACCGATCTTCCCGTCCTTTTCCACATTAATAACCTTAACCTCGACTACATCCCCGACTTTAAGATGGTCATTAATATCCTTAACATAGTTATCTGCGACCTCACTAATGTGAACAAGACCGGTTGAGCCTTCCGGCAGCTCCACAAATGCTCCAAAATTAGTAATTCCTGTTACCTTTCCCTGTAACTTGCTGCCTACTTCGATT
>Ga0180215_1002652_pt1 | contig 17731 bp, 15 predicted proteins | sample eDN3rd37CBELigBY_FD_128871 | JGI IMG/M metagenome (GOLD analysis project Ga0180215, IMG submission 128871) | Enriched backyard soil microbial communities from Emeryville, California, USA - eDNA 3rd pass 37_C BE-Lig BY (version 2) (version 2) | ecosystem: Environmental > Terrestrial > Soil >... | reverse complement strand
TCCAATGGAGCGCGCTGCTGAAGATCGGCGCGGCGCGCCGTGCGGGATGGAAAGGCCGGCTTTACCCCCTGGAGGAAAAGCCATGACGGCCTCCTTCACGAACAGAACCAAGCGGCCGCGGGACGAGAGCTTTCCAGTGGCCTCCCTCGTGCTCTCCCCCGAACATCGGGATGCAGTTCTTGCCTTCTACGACTTCGTCCGCCATGCGGACGACATCGCCGATGCTCCCGATTTCGCCGCGGCCGAGAAGCTGACCCGTCTCGATGCGCTGGAGCAGGCTCTCATCGCCGGCGATCCGGCTTTCCCACGTGCTGCGCGCCTGCATGCCGTCGACAGGCGGTACGGTGCCGGCCTGGTCGAGGCCCGCGACCTGCTGCGCGCCTTCCGCCGGGACGTGGTCAAGACCCGCTACAGCGACTGGGCGGATCTCATCGCTTATTGCCGCCTGTCCGCCAATCCGGTCGGCCGTTTCCTGCTGGCCCTGCATGGGGAGCGCGGCTCGGCTCAAGTACCGGCGGATGCCCTCTGCACCGCGCTTCAGATCCTCAATCATTTGCAGGATTGCCGCAAAGATCGCGACGATCTGGGACGCATCTACATCCCGACCCAGTGGATGCTGATGGCCGGCTCCGAGACGGCTTTTTTCGATCCATCGCGCGCAGCCATCCGCCGCGACATTCTCGATGCCATGCTCGACCGGATCGATGCGCTGACCGACCAGGCGCAATCCCTGCCGGAGCATCTGCAGAACGGACGCCTGCGCGCGCAGAGCATCGCGACCCTCGCTCTCGCCCGACGCCTGAGCCGGCGCCTGCGGCAGGACGATCCGGTTCTTGAGCGCGTTCAGGTGAGCAAGGCCGATGCCGCCACGGCGTTCCTGCAAGGTCTTCGCGGCCTGGTTCAAAGGCCTTCTCCCAGCGACCATCGCGTGACGGCCGCGGTGGTAAGGCGCTCCGGTTCCTCCTTCCGCCTCGGCATGCAGAGTCTCGGACCGGAGCGCCGCCGCGCCATTCATGCGGTCTATGCGTTCTGCCGTATGGCGGACGACATCGCCGACGGGACGGCGCCGGCTTCGGAGAAGCGCTCCTTCCTGCACGAGTGGCGGCGCGAGATCGACCGGCTGCACCGCGCACCCGAAACACCCATAGGACGGGAACTTGCCCGTGCCTCGACGCTCTTCAGGCTGCCCCTTAATGAGTTCCACGCCCTGCTCGAAGGGATGGAGACGGACTGCGCCGAACGGGTCAGGATCGCCAGCGATCATGACCTTGGTCTCTACGGCCGCCGTGTCGCCGGTTCGGTCGGCGCCCTCTCGATCCGCATCTTCGGCGTGCCTGCCGCCCATGATTTCGCGATCGGTCTCGGACGCACCCTGCAACTCGTGAACATCCTGCGCGACATCGACGAGGATGCGTCCCGCGAACGCGTCTACATTCCCCTCTCGCGGCTCGCGCAGCTCGGATTGCGCGATGCTCCCGCCGCAACTCTCGTCGCCGATCCGCGCTTCGCCCGCGTGTGCGAGAGCCTCGCCGAGGAAGCGCGCGCCGGTTTTGCAGCGGCAGACACGGCCTTGATACATCTCGACCGCAAGGCGCTGAAGCCCGCGCTCCTGATGATGGAGAACTACCGCCGCGTGCTCGACCGACTTCAGGCCCGCGGCTGGGGCCGGCGCGAGGGCAAGCTGCGCCTAAGCGCCGCCGACCGGCTGCATCTCATCACCCGCGCCATGAGGCCCGCATGACGGCACAGCGCACCCATATCGTCGGAGCGGGCATTGCGGGACTGAGCGCCGCCCTCGCGGTGACTGCCGATGGCGGCGAGGCTGTCGTCTATGAAGCCGCACCGCAGCCGGGTGGACGCTGCCGGACTCTCCGTCCCACCGATGGTTTCACCCATGACAACGGCACCCATGTGCTGTTCACGGCCAATACGCATGCCCTCGATCTCCTGAAAGCCGTCGGCGCCCGCGACCGCTGGTTCGAGCCCGAACCCGAGGGGCTTCCCCTCTATCACGGGCGAACAGGAGAGATGCACCGCATCGGTCTCTCTCCGTGGTCTTGGTTTTCACCTTCGCGCCGCCCGCGCGGCCTGACTCTCGCCGACTGCGCGCGCATCCTGCGCCTCGTCTTTACCGCAAGGGATTGCCCGGTCGCGTCCGTCATCGGCCAGCGTCCGATCATGGAGAATCTGATCGAGCCCTTGACGGTAGCGGTGCTCAACACGCCGGCCTCTCACGCATCGTCGCAGCGTCTCGCCTCCGCGCTGCGTCAGCTCATTATGCCCGGCGGCGGGCATCTTCTGGCGGCGCGAAACGGCCTCAGCGAAGACCTGATCGAGCCCGCCATTGCCACTCTCGAAGCGAGAGGCGCCTCCGTTCTCACCGGACAGCGTCTGCGCATGCTCCTGACCGGCCATGAGCGCGTCATCGGGCTGGCGCTGACGGACCGCACCGTGATGCTTGGCCCCGACGATCATGTGATCCTCGCGCTTCCGCCCTATGAGATCGAAAGGCTTCTGCCGGCCCTGCCCGTACCGACGTTCTTCGAGCCGATCCTCAACGTTCATTACCGCATGAAGGGCTTGGCCATTCCTCGCTTCGTCGGCTTCACCGGCACGCTGGCGCAATGGGCGCTGATCCGCCCGACCCATGTGAGCGTCACCGTCTCGGCCGCCGACGCGGTTGTCGATCGGAATGCCGCCGATGTGGCGTCCGAGATCTGGCGGGAGATTGCGCCGGCCTTGCGCATCCTCGGGCTCAATGCGGAAAGCGGCCATCAACCCGAAACGCGTGTCGTGAAGGAAAAGCGTGCCACGATCCGGCAGACCGCGGAGGGTCTCCCGCAGCCGCCTTTCAGGCCGCTCGCCAATCTGGCCCTGGCCGGCGACTGGCTCGGCTCCCTTCCTGCCACCATCGAAAGCGCCATCATGGCTGGCGAGCATGCGGTCCGTCTCCTGCGTGACGCCCGCGGCACACGCTCATCCACTCCCCATGGCCGTTCCCTGACGACGGAGGATGATGCGGCATGACTGAGGACCATCTGCCGCTCACCGTCCTGCTCGCGGCGCCCCGCAGCTTCTGTGCCGGGGTCGAACGCGCCATTCGCGCCGTCGAGGATGCCCTCGAGCGGACAAGCAAACCCGTCTATGTGCGCCACGAGATCGTGCATAACGGCCGCGTGGTGGAGGAGCTCAAGCGCAAGGGCGCGATCTTCGTCGAAGACATTGCCGAGATTCCAGACGGGGCTGTCGCCATCTTCAGCGCGCATGGCGTTCCGCGCGCGGTGGAATCGGAAGCCGCGAAACGAGGGCTGTCCGTGCTCGATGCGACTTGCCCGCTCGTGCGCCGCGTCCATCTCGAAGGACAGCGCCATGCCCGGGCCGGACGCGAGGTCATTGTCATCGGTCATCGCGGCCATGTGGAGATCGAAGGGACCACCGGACAGATCGACGGCATCGTCCATGTGATCGAGAGCGTCGCGGAAGCGCTGACCGTTCCGGTCGCCGATCCGGAGCGCATCGCCTACATCACCCAGACGACGCTCTCGGTCGACGACACGCGGGAGATCATCGCAGCCCTGCAGGAGCGCTTTCCGGCGATCCGGGGGCCCGACATCAAGACGATCTGCTACGCCACGCAGAACCGGCAGATGGCCGTGCGCGTGATCGCCAGGCGTGCGGAGCGGATCATCGTCTGCGGCGCGCGCAATTCATCGAACACGAACCGCCTGTGCGAGGTGGCGGTCCACGAAGGCCGTCAGGCCCTGCTCATGCAGGACCCGAAGGACCTGACCCTCTCGTTCATCGACGGCGCCGCCGTGATCGGCCTGACCGCAGGCGCCTCCGCGCCTGAGGATCTGGTGCAGGAGGCTCTCGCCCGGCTCGCTCGCTGGCGCCGGCTCACGGTGGAAGATGTGCACGTGACCCGGGAGGACGCGCAGTTCGCGCCCGTCGATCTCTCTGGCCTGATCTCTCAGCTCGCGAACGCTTCCTGAACGTCCCGCGGCGTGGCCGTGACCAGCCCCAGCCGGTCGCGGCGGAGCCAGCGCCACAGCATCAGCGAAGCCACCACCGCGAGGGCCGTGGCCAGCCCGATCCAGATGCCGATGCCGCGCAGGCTCGTGCCGAAGGCCAGGGAGGCGCCGAGCGGCAGGCCGATCCCCCAATAGCCGACGGCCGCAAACAGCATGGGAACGCGGGTATCCTGCAACCCGCGCAGCATCCCGGCTCCGACAGCCTGCGCACCGTCCGCCAGCTGGAAGATCGCGGCCAGCACCAGGAAGGAGCGCGCCAGATCGACCACGAGGGCGTTCTTGGGATCGCTCACATCGAGGAAGGCGCCGATCAGGAGATGGGGGGCGAACAGCATGAGCGATGCGGTCACGGCCATGAAGCCGGTGCCCAGTGCAAACGAGGTCCATCCGGCGCGGGTGACGCCTGCCGCGTCCTGCGCCCCATAGGCCCGGCCCACGCGCACCGTCACGGCCTGCCCGATCCCGAGCGGGACGGAGAAGCAGAAGGACGCGATCTGCAGGGCGATCGCATGCGCCGCCAGCTCGTTCTCGCCAAGGCGGCCCATCAGCATGGCGGCCGCGTTGAAGATCGTCACCTCGAAGGTGAGCGTCAGGCCGATGGGAAGGCCGATCTGCCAGAGCGTGCGATAGCGCGGCCAGTCGGACCGCCAGAAGCGCCCGAAGATGTGATAGCGCCTGAACCGGGGGTGGAGGATGATCACCAGGGCGAGCGCCGCGAACATGAAGGTGCTCGAGATCACCGTGCCGAGCCCCGCCCCGACCAGTCCCAGGGCCGGCAGGCCGAAGGAGCCGAACATCAGGGCATAGGCGGCGGCGAAATTGACCGGGATGGCGAGCAGGCCGATGAACAGGGCCCAGCCGGGGCGCTCCAGGGCGGCCAGGAACGAGCGCAGCACCAGGAAGAGCAGGAACGGCAGAAGGCTCCACTGAAGCGCCCGCACATACTGCCCGGCGCTATGCGCGAGCCCCGGCTCCTGCCCGATCGCCAGCAGGAGCGTCTCGCCGTTCCACATCACGATCCAGATCGGGACGGCGACGGTGGCGGATGCCCAGAAACCCTGGCGCACCGTGCGCCGGACCTCGCGGACGGAATGGCGCCTGCGGCCGAGCTCCTCGGCGATCATCGGCGAGGTCGCGTTGACGAGGCCGATGCCGAAGATCAGGAAGGCGAAATAGACATTGGTGCCGAGCGCGCCCGCAGCCAGCGCCTCCGACCCCATCCAGCCCATCAGAATGACGTCGGACGTGATCAGGGCGCTCTGCGCCAGGGTCGCGAGCACCAAAGGCCAGCCCAGAGCCAGGGTCGCACGCAGCTCCGCCAGCCAGGCGGCGCGCTCAAGGGGCGAATCTCTCGAAATCATGATGACGGGCTTGTATCCAACCCCAGGCCGGAAAGCCACACCCGCCGGGCAAGGTTCTCTCCCAGGCAAGGAACCTGAGCGGAAGCGCGCCCGTTCACTCCATTGCTCTCGTTTTCGTATTGTTTTCCGGAGTTTTCGATGGCGCAACCTGCGCTTTCAACCGAGATCGATTTTGTCCTGCCGCCGATCCTGCACAATGAGCAGGGACAGGTGCGCACGGTCGGAATCGAGATCGAGTTCGTGGGTCCCTCCGCGGAGAGGACCGTGCAGGCTTTGCAGGAAGCGCTCGGCGGCCGGCTGATCGAGGAGGACCCGCATGCCTTCGCCCTGAAGGAATCGGCCATCGGCGATCTGAATGTAGAACTGGACAGCCGCTTCCTGCATCCAGGCAAACAGGCCGGAACACAGAAAGGCGTTCTGCCCAAGATCGCGGCCCTGTTCGGCTTCGCGGCCCGCTATCTCGTCCCATGCGAACTCGTCACGGCGCCGTTTCCGATCGACCAGCTCCAGGAGCTCAATCGGGTCCTGACGATCCTGCGCGGGGTCGGGGCCAAGGGCACGCAGGACGCTCCCTTCTACGCCTTCGGCCTGCATTTCAACCCGGAGATTCCGCGCCAGGATGCGGCAACAGTCACGGCTTTCATGAAGAGCTTCGCCCTCCTCAACCCCTGGCTCCGACGCGAGGCCTCGCCCGATGCCACCCGCAATCTTCTGGGCTTCGCCGATCCGTTTCCGGCCGAATACGTCCGCAGGATCGCCGCTCCGGATTACTGGCCGGATATCGCAGTCTTCATCGATGACTATCTCGCCTTCAACGCGACCCGGAACCGGGACCTCGATCTCCTGCCGCTCCTGCATCATTTCGACGAGACGCGGGTGCGGGCCATCCTGCCGAACGAGAAGATCAACGGCCGCCCCACCTTTCATTATCGCCTGCCCGATGCGCGGGTGAGCGATCCCGGCTGGAGCATCGCGCCGGACTGGAACCGCTGGGTCTGCGTCGAGCGGCAAGCGTACGACCGCGCGAAGCTGGATGCCGTCGGCTCCGCCTACCTGTCGTTCGAGGGAGAGGACAAGAGCTGGGCCAATGTCGTGGAGCAGTTCATACGGTCATGACAAGTCCCCTGATCGGCGTCACCACGTCCCGGCGCGGCGGATGGCGCAGCTACCTCATGCACCGACTGGCTCTTTACCGCGCCGGAGCGCGCTCCGTCCGTCTCGTGCCGGGCCATCCGCCGCCGGCGGAGCCGCTGCATGGCCTCGTGATCGGCGGCGGCGACGATATCGGCGCGGAGATCTATGGCGGACAGGTCCTGCCGGACGTGCGCATCGATCCCGAGCGTGACAGGATGGAGCTCGGCCTGCTCAAGGCGGCGCTCCCGGCGGGGCTGCCGATCCTCGGCATCTGCCGCGGATCGCAGATGATCAACGTGGCGCTCGGCGGCACGCTGCACACGGACATCTACGAGGTCTATGTCCAGGCTCCGAAGATGCGCACCGTTATGCCGCGCAAGACCGTCACCATCGAGCACGGCTCGCGATTGGCCCGCATCCTGAACTGCAACCCCTGTCAGGTGAATGCGCTGCATCACCAATCCGTCGACCGGCTCGGGCAGGATCTGAAGATTGCGGCCTATGACGAGAGCGGCATCGTTCAGGCCATCGAGAGCGAAAGCGCCCCGTTCCTGCTCGGCGTTCAATGGCATCCGGAGCTTCTGGTGTGGAAGAGGCCGCAGCAGCGGTTGTTCGCGGCTCTGGCCGAAGCGGCGCGCGAAGCCACGGCGCCGCTCTCAGCGGCAGCTCTGACTTCATGATCAGCGCGCGCGTCGCGATGCGCGCGGGAACAGCGGGATGACCTTGTTGTCGCTCTGCGCGTTGAGCTCACGCTGGATCGCGATATGCAGGTCGCGGCTGACGATGGGCTTCTGGAGCAGCGGGAACTCGCTGTCCGTATCGGCGGCGACCGGATTGCCGGTGATCAGCAGCACGGGCAGGCTCGGGGATATCTGCCGCACCTCCCGGGCAAGCATGATGCCGTTCATCGTTCCGGGCATGGCGACATCGGCCAGCATGAGCGCGGGCCTGCGCGTGTTCAGAATCTTCACGGCCTGCGCCGCATCGGTGGCGATGCTCGTCACATAGCCGAATTCTTCCAGGGTCGATTGCAGCGCGAGCGCGACTTCGAGTTCGTCGTCCACGACGAGGACTTCCGTGTGGTTCTGCACGTTCTCATCGGTCGCCTCGTCGTCGTTCAGCGGACCCGATGGCAGCAGCGTGGCCGCATCGGCACGCGGCAGGTAAAGAATGATGGTGTTCCCCGTTCCGTCCCGCCGGACTTCCGAGGTGCCGCCGAGGCCCTGAAGAAAATGCAGGCTCTGACGCAGGGACAGCCAGGATGAAAGGTCGAGATCCCGCAGGGCGAAGGCTTGTTCCGGCTCCGTCGCCGGAGCATGACGCGCCTCTTCGGGAGCGGTACTGCGGATCGTCAGCTGCACGAAGTCGCCCTCGCGCGTCAGATCCGGCAAGCTCCCCTTCTCGACCTGCACGTTTCGCGCCTCGAACGTGATGGCGCCTCCCTGGGGTAAGGCATCCCGCACATGGGCGCTCAGGGTCACGATGGCCGTCTGGATATCGTCGGGATTGGCCTCGATGGACCAGAGATCCTCCGCCAGGGCAACCCGCAATTCGACCGTGTCGCGCAAAAGCGAACGGCTCAGCAGGTCGGCCACCGAATTCACCTGTTCCGCGATGTTCACATACTGGACCTTGGACTCGCCCTGCCGGGCGAAGGCCGACGACTGGGCAATGAGCTTGGCGGCCTGATCGGCGGCCACGAGGGCCGAGAGCAGCTTGCGCTGGAGGATCGGCTGATCCTTCAGCTGGCGTGCCGCCGCATCGATATTGGCGCTGATCACCATGAGCCGGTTGTTGAGATCATGGGTGATGCCGTCCCGCAGCCGTTCGATGGCCTGCGCCTTCTGCAGGCGGCGCAGCGCATCGTCCTCCTCGGGCCCGGGCCTTTCCTCGAACGCGGAGAGTTCGTCGAAGGAAAGGGATGCGGGATCGAGCGGCTCGAAGGGCGCCACCGTCACGTCCTCGAACACCGAGAGCTCGTCGGACGCGTCGTTCTCCTCGTCCTGGAGAGCCCGCCCGATCTGGCGCCCGATCAGCAGAGGGGCGCCCGCGCAGAGCAGCAGAAAAAGCCCTGCTGCGGCAGCCACGAGGGCTGAATTCCTGACATAGGCAGCCACCGCCAGCGCGAAACCCGACATGATCAGGGCGCAGGACAGGCTCAGGAGAGACAGCTTCAACGATGCAGGCAGCAGATGCATAAGGCTTTTCTAAAATATGAATTGACCTGACGCCCCCCAGACGCCACTTGCAGACCTTATCTGGTCTAGCACGAACGGTCGGCAAGCGGGGCGACCTCGCGATAAAGTGTTATTGTTCCAAAAGGAGATAATTGTGCGGCTTTCTGATGTCCCTGGCTTGACGCAGCTGACACTCGCAGTGGCTCTGACGGCCTCGTTTCTTCCGACAGCAGGGGCTCAGGAATCCATCGAGCGCCGGGTGAACGAGCTTCTCGGGGAGATGACCCTGGAGGAGAAGATTGGCCAGCTGAATCTCGTCTCCCATGGCCCGCCGCTGCGCTGGGAGGACATCTCCGAGGGGAAGGCCGGAGCCCTGCTCAACTTCAACAGCGCCCAGGATGTGGCCCGGGCCCAGGCTCTGGCGCGCCAGACCCGGCTCAAGATACCGCCTCTCTTCGGGCTCGACGTGCTGCACGGGTTCCGCACCCAGTTCCCGCTGCCCCTCGGCGAGGCCGCGGCCTTCAGCCCGCGCATCTCTCGCCTCGCCTCCGAATGGGCCGCCAGGGAAGCCGCCTATGTCGGCGTGAACTGGACCTTCGCGCCCATGGCCGACCTGTCGCGCGACAGCCGCTGGGGCCGCATCGTCGAGGGCTTCGGCGAGGATCCGACCCTCGGCGCCGTTCTCACGGCGGCCCGCGTGGAAGGCTTCCGCAAGGGCGGCCTCGCGACGGCCGTCAAGCATTTCGCCGGCTATGGCGCGCCGCAGGGCGGGCGCGATTACGACACCACCTATATCCCGCGCGCCGAGATGTACGACACCTACCTGCCGCCGTTCCGGGCGGCGGTGGAGGCCGGCACGGTCAGCTTCATGGCCGCCTTCAATGCCTTGAACGGCGAGCCCTCGACGGCGAACCCGTGGCTGATGACGGATGTGCTGCGCACCCAATGGGGCTTCGACGGCTTCGTCACGTCCGACTGGGTCGGCATCGGCGAGCTCATCAACCACGGCGTCGCGGCGGACGGCGCGGAGGCGGCCCGCAAGGCGATCCTCGCCGGCGTCGACATGGACATGATGGGCCAGCTCTACATCAAGCACCTGCCGGACGAGGTGCGGGCCGGCCGGGTGCCGGAGAGCGTGATCGACGAATCCGTGCGGCGCGTGCTGCGCACCAAGTTCCGCATGGGCCTGTTCGACCGCCCGGACATCGATCCGTCGCGCGTCGACAGCATCTTCCCGTCGCCGGAAACGCGTCAGGTGGCCCGCGAGGTCGCCCGCGAAACCTTCGTGCTGCTGCAGAACCGGGACAATGTGCTGCCGGTGCCCTCCGGCGTGCGCTCCATCGCGGTCGTCGGCCCCCTGGCCGATGCGCCTCACGACCAGCTGGGCCCCCATGCCGCGCGCGGCCACAAGGAGGACAGCGTCTCGATCCTCGAAGGCATCCGCCGCCGCGCCCAGACTGCGGGCATCGCGATCAACCATGCGCCGGCCTGCGACCTGTTCTGCCGCGACACCGAAGGCCTGCCTGCCGCGCTCGATGCGGCCAAGCAGTCGGATTTCGTGATCGCCGTCTTCGGCGAGCCGCAGGAGCTGTCGGGCGAGGCCGCCTCCCGGGCGCATCTGGAGCTCAACGGCCGGCAGATCGAGGTGCTGGAGGAGCTCGCCAAGACCGGCAAGCCCATCGCCCTCGTCATCATGGGCGGCCGCCCGCAGGTGCTGGGACCGGTGGCGGACCGCATCCCGTCCATCCTGATGGCCTGGTATCCGGGCACCGAGGCGGGTCCGGCCGTGGCCGACGTGCTGTTCGGCGACGTGAGCCCGAGCGGCAAGCTGCCCGTCACCTGGCCGCGCGCCACGGGACAGCTGCCCCTCTACTACAACCGGCTCCCGAGCAGCCGACCCACGTTACCCAATAACCGCTTCACCCTGAACTACATCGACGAGGCGATCACCCCGCTCTACCCTTTCGGCTGGGGCCTGAGCTACACGCAATTCGCCTATTCCGATGCAACGCTGGCGCAAAGGCAGATCGATGAAGGCCAGGCGCTGGAGGTCTCGGTCAAGGTGAAGAACACCGGCACGCGGGCGGGCCAGGAAGTCGTGCAGCTCTACACCCGCGACCCGGTGGCAAGCCGCAGCCGCCCCCTGCGCGAGCTGAAGGCTTTCGAGAAGATCGCCCTCGAGCCCGGCGAGACGAAGCAGGTGACCCTGCGCGTGCCCGTCGAGTCCCTCGGCTTCCACCTGGATGACGGCACCTATCTCGTCGAGGCCGGGACCATCCAGGTCTTCGTCGGCGGCTCTTCGCTGGCCGATCCGGTCGGCGAGGCCGAGATCCTCAAGACCTTCCGTATCCCGCCCATGGAGCGGCGCGCCTCCGCCTCGACCAGCGTCGCGCAATGACCAGGAAGGCTGCCGGGATCCGATACCCGGCAGCCTTTTGACCTATTGGAACTGTTAGGGAATCGGCGTTAGGCTGACGCCTCATGAGTGCTCATTCGACAAATCCGGGGCAGCGTGATTTTACGATCCGATCGGTAAAAGCCATCGCGGCATTCGAGCGGACAGGGGCGGCGGACACCCTCCTGGGCATGGCCCTGACCCTCACCGCAGGGGCCATCAATGCCGGTGGCTTCCTGGCCGTCGGTCAATACACCTCGCACATGTCGGGAATCGTCTCCGCCATGGCCGACAACATGGCCCTGGGCTCCCTCGGGCTCGTGGGTTTGGGCCTCGCGGCCTTCCTGCCCTTCGTCCTCGGCGCGGCCTGCTCGGCCATGCTGATCAACTGGGGCCGGCGCCATCACCTGGGCAGCCGCTATGCCATGCCGCTGATGGTCGAAGCCTTCCTGCTCCTCGCCTTCGGCATCCTGGGCTGGCTCGCTCATCCCTCCACAGGCTTCGTCGTCATCGCCGTGCCCCTGCTCTGCTTCATCATGGGCCTGCAGAACGCCACCGTGACGAAGATCTCGGGCGCCCGCATGCGCACGACCCATGTGACCGGCATCGTGACGGATATCGGCATCGAACTCGGCAAGCTGATCTACTGGAATCGCAATCCGCACAATCCGGACCGGATCCTGGCGGACCGTGACAAGCTGCGCCTGCTCATCCTCCTGTTCGCCTCCTTCTTCCTCGGTGGCGTGATCGGTGCCATCGGGTTCAGCCAGATCGGCTTTCTGTTCGCGCTTCCCTTCGCGCTTCTTCTGCTTGTGCTCGCCGGGCCGCCTCTGGCCGAGGACGCCTCAAGCCTCCTGCGGCGGATCGAGGAGCGCTGACAGCCGGCCTGAGCACCTGTCTCCCACGAGACGGAACACGAATGGCGGCTGGGCGGTTCATCCGAAAGGAAGGAGCCGCCATTCATGTCCCATGTCAGCCGCAACCCCGTCGAGACCCTGGCCCGTTTCGGCTATGGGGCGCGGGGCGTGGTCTATGGTCTCGTCGGCGGCCTCGCCCTCCTCGCCGCCATCGGATCGGGCAGACAGACGGGAGGCAGCCGCAGCGCATTGCAGACGCTCCTCTCGCAGCCTTTCGGCAAGGTCTGGCTCGTTCTGATCGCCATCGGCCTCTTCGGGTTCTGCGCTTGGCGTGTCCTGGAGGCGCTGACCGATGCCGACCGTCGCGGCTCGGACTTGAAGGGCCTGTGCGTCAGGGCCGTGCGCCTGATCGGCGGCCTCATCTATGCCGGCCTTGCTCTCTCTGCCCTCAACCTCGCCCTCGGCCGCGGCTCCGGCGGCAGCGAGGATCAGGCGGCCCGGGACTGGACCGCGTGGCTCATGAGCCAGCCCTTCGGTCAATGGCTCGTCGGCCTCGTCGGTCTTGCGATCGCCGGGGGAGGACTCGCCTTCATCGTGAGGGCCTGGCGCGGGAATGTGACCGAGCATCTCTCGCTGCCTTCCGACAAGAGGGACTGGATCGTCACCCTCGGCCGCATGGGCTTTGCCGCCCGCGGCATCGTCTTCGTCCTGATCGGCGGCTTCCTGGTCCTGGCCGCCCTTCACGCGTCATCGACGGAGGCGCAGGGCCTGGGCGGGGCGCTCCAATCCCTGCAGCAGCAGCCTTATGGCTGGGTTCTCCTGGCGCTCACGGCGCTCGGCCTCTTCGCCTTCGGCCTGTTCGGTCTCGTCCAGGCCCGCTACCGCCACATCGACGCGCCCGATCTCGACGACGCCAAAGCCGCCATCGCGCGGGCGGGACGGTGAGCTGGGTGAAGCTTCGGCGATGAGGATGGAAATACTGGCGATCCCGGGAAGACTCGAACTTCCGACCTTCGGTTTAGGAAACCGCTGCTCTGTCCTGCTGAGCTACGGGACCGCTTGAGACCCGGGGTTTAGCATGGTCGGCGAGGTCATTCCAGAGGGTTGCGGGACCCTGGGAAGGGACAAAGGAACTCGGCACGGCCGGTCCGGATTGTTGATGGCAACCGGAGGCATATCATGGCGCAGACGCTTCGTGACTTTCTGAAACAGGTCGAGAATCTCCCTCCCGAAACCTTGCTCTGCGTGGCCGAGGTGGACGAGGCGTTCGCCGCCCATGTGGAGGAGATCGAGATCGTCGAGGACGCGAAGGCGCAAAACCGGAAGGCGGAAGGCACCGAGGCCGTCCAGTTGGGAAACGGCCATCAGAGGGTCGTGGTGATCCGCTGGTAAATAGCCGCAACAGCACAGCCCGGCGCAGGAAAAGCATTGATCCAAAAGCTTCAAGCGTAGCCGTTTTTCGCCAAACGGGTATGATCCCATCCGATGATGGGATTGGCCCTGCGGATAGTCTTGAGCGTGAGCCTGGGGATCGACCTGACGTTTCCGGCAGGCCAAGCGCGAGCCGATTTGCCGGTGCGGCCACGGCCAGGCTGTGCGACGGAGGCGCAGCCTGATCTGTTACAGAATCTCTCCCAGGACGGAGACCTGATCCTCGCATCGGGCCGCGTGGCGAAACTCGCCGGCATCCACCTTCCCAATGAAACACCTTATCGGGAACAGGCCCTGGCTTGGCTGCACGCGCGCCGGAGCGAGCCGGTTCTCGTCCAAGCCGTCGCAGGTCCCGACCGCTGGAACCGGATCTCCGTCCGCATCCGATCGTCCAATCGATCCCCCTCGCTTGTCTGGAGTCACGGCCTCGTCGAGGCGGGTCTTGCGATCACCGATGCGGATCCGCATGAACCTTTCTGCGAACCGGAATTGCTTGCGCTCGAAGCAACAGCCCGCGAACGACACCTTGGTCTTTGGGCCGATGACCGCTATAAGCCCCTGGACGTCAATCGACCTGAGCATCTGCGGGACCGAATCGGCAGCTTCGTGCTGATCGAGGGTCGCGTCAGAAGCGTCGGAGAGCGCAAGCAACGCACCTATTTGAATTTCGGGGGGCTCTGGGCAGAAGACTTCACGATCATCATCCCTAAGAAGACCTGGAAGCAGATGTCGGACCGCGGCATGGGGGCAGATGCCCTCAAGGGCCGGCGGATCAGAGCCCGAGGCATTTTGCAGCCTTGGCAAGGGACAGCGTTCTCCATTGTGATTCCGGATATGATCGAGCGTCTCGAAGGCGGCCGCCTGCCACGATGAACGAGCATGAGCACAACACGTCAGACAGGTAGCCTTCGGATTCTTGCCGGCATCATGGTGGCAGCCCTTCTCGCGGGCTGCTCCAGCTTCGGCGGGGACGTTTCGCTGCCTGCCAATGCGCCGCGGGTGATCGGTCCGGACCGGGACCGCGATCATATCCGGCTCGTGCGGGCCTTCGGCGGTGAGGGCCGAGCTCCCCAGCTCCAGCAGATGCTCACCGAGGTGACGAACCGCCTGGTCGTGGCCACCGACAGGCCCGACGAAGCCTTCCAGGTGACGATCCTCAACTCGCCGGTGATCAACGCCTTCGCCCTGCCCAACGGCCGTCTCTATGTGACGCGCGGGCTCCTGGCGCTCGCCAACGACAAGGCCGAGGTGGCCGCCGTGCTGTCGCACGAGATCGCCCATGTCACCCTCCGCCACGCCTCGCAGCGCAGCGAGCTGCAAGCCCGCTCGGACCTGATCGAACGGGTGGCCGAGAACGTGCTGAACGACGCCGAAGAGGCCGCCGTCGCGCAGAGCCAGGCCCGTTCGACACTGGCAAGCTTCTCGCGCGCTCAGGAACTCGAGGCGGACCAGATGGGCGTGAAGGTTCTGGCCCGGGCTGGCTTCGACCCCTACGCCGCCCCACGTTTCCTGACCGCCCTGGGGCGCTCGGGGACGAGCTCGGACAGCTCGACGGCCGAGAGGAACGCCTCGCATCCGCGCACCGACGACCGGGTGGCGCGGGCGTTGCAGGCCGCGCGGCGCTCGGGCGTGCAGGGAACCGGTGAAACCGGGCGCCTCGCCTATCTGACCGCCCTCGACGGACTCGCCTATGGGGACGATCCGGCCGACGGCGTCGTCAAGGGCCGCCGCTTCATTCATTCGAGGCTCGGGGTCGCCTTCGAGGCGCCGGAGGGCTTCACCCTGGAGAACACCTCCCAGGCCGTGCTGGGAGCCTCATCCGACGGCGAGCGCCGTCTCCTCTTCGATGCCGCCAACACGCCGGAAGGGCAGAGCCTGGAGGACGTGCTGCGCTCCACCTGGACGGACATGATCGAGCCCGGCAGCCTGACGACCGGAATGGTGAACGGTCTTCCCGTGGTCACCGCCCTGTCCAACGGCAAGGAATGGACCTTCCGCCTCTCGGCCATCCGGATCGGCAACACCACCTACCGGCTCATCATGGCAACGCGCGGAAACAGAGGGGAACTGGAGGGGATCTTCCAGCAGACCCTGAACAGCGTCCGGCAGGTCTACCCGGATGAGGCTCGCCGGATCCGTCCCCTGAAGCTGCAGATCGTCACGGCCCAGCGGGGCGACACGGCGCAGTCCATGGCCGCCCGGATGCCGGTCGACCGGCCGCTGGAGAAGTTCCTGCTCCTCAACGGTCTCGACAGGAACGGGCCGCTCAGGGCGGGCGAGCGCTACAAGATCGTCGTGGAGTGATCTTTCCGGTTCCGGAAACAGATCGGCGAGGCCGTTGCCCGCCTCGCCGAAGAAACAGCCGAAATTTTGGTAGGTCCGAAGAGCCCTACACGAAGGCGCCTGAAGCCTGGGGGTATTTCTCCACCAGGGCACGCTTGAGCTTTTCCAGCGCCCGGTTCTCGATCTGGCGCACGCGTTCCTTCGAGATCCCGAGCCTGTCGCCCAGGAATTCCAGGGTGACCTGCTCGTCGTCGAGGCGGCGGGCGCGCAGGATCCGCAATTCGCGCTCGTTGAGCACCTCGAGCGCCTGTTGCAGCCAGCGCACGCGGCGCTCCGTGTCGATCACGTCGCTGACGCTCTCATCCGGCAGCGGGCTGTTGTCGACGAGGAATTCGACGCGTTCGGCGGAATTGGACGGGTCGGCATCGAGGACCGGCGCATTGAGCGACGTATCGGGCGCCGAGAGGCGGGCATCCATGAGCGCTACATCGGCCTTCGATACGCCGATCGCCTCGGCGATCTTCTCATGCACATCCGAGGAGATGCGCTCCTCTCCGCCCCGGGTCAGACGGGCGCGCAGGCGGCGCAGATTGAAGAAAAGTGCTTTCTGGGCGGAACTCGTTCCGCCGCGGACGATTGACCAGTTGCGAAGGATGTAATCTTGCACGGAGGCGCGGATCCACCAAGTCGCATAGGTCGAGAAACGAACTTCGCGCTCAGGCTCGAACCGGGCGGCGGCCTCGAGAAGCCCCACATGGCCTTCCTGAACCAGATCGGCCATCGGCAGGCCGTAATGGCGGAAACGAGCTGCCAGCGCGATCACGAGGCGCATATGGGCAGCGGTCAGTTGATGAAGTGCCGCTTCATCGCCGGTCTCTTTCCAGCGCACGGCGAGAAGATGCTCCTCCTCTCTTTCGAGGAAAGGTGCATTCATGGCTGCGCGGACGAACCGGCGGCGAACCCCTGAGATTTCTCCCATTGTGTGCTCTCCCTTGGCAGAGACACAACGAGCGAGGCCGCAAAAAGTTCACTTCTTACGGCTAAGTTCTGCAAAATAGATTCCGGCCTTTGAAAAACAAGGCTTTGGCCACAAAAAAGCCCGGCATGCGCCGGGCCTTCTGAGAATATGGAGAGCGACCTTGGATCAGGCGGCCTCTTCCTGAAGGTCGTCGCCCTCGGCATCAGCCTCCGCATCGGCGCCCTTGGCACGGCGCGGGGACTTGGCGAGGCTCTGCTCGATGAGCTTGAGGGCCTCGGTATCCGTGATCTTGTTGACGGCCGCGATCTCGCGCACAACGCGGTCGAGAGCGGATTCGTAGAGCTGGCGCTCGCTGTAGGACTGCTCGGGCTGAGCCTCGGAGCGGAAAAGGTCGCGCACGACCTCGGTCACGGCGATCAGATCGCCCGAATTGATCTTGGCCTCGTATTCCTGAGCCCGGCGCGACCACATGGTGCGCTTCACGCGGGCACGCCCGGTCAGCACGTCCAGGGCCTTTTGGACCAGAGCCGGCTCGGCAAGCTTGCGCATGCCGACACTGGCAGCTTTACCGGTCGGCACCCGAAGGACCATCTTGTCCTTGTCGAATGAGACCACGTACAGCTCCAGTTTGAATCCCGCGATTTCCTGCTCTTCGATGGCCGTGATGCGGCCAACGCCGTGAGCGGGATAAACGATCGCTTCACCGGACTTGAACCCAAGACGCTGGGCGGACTTCTTGGCGGTTGTCATGCGAGAGAGGCCTCCTTGCATGGCCCTCACTGGTCGGCGAGGGAGATGTGGTTCCACTGAGCAGGGCCCCAGAGGAACGAGGATAGAATTCGAGCGTCACGGAACTTGACTATTCCGCTCTTCTCCCTGATGTAAGTCAGCGGCTACAAACGCTCATGCCCTTGACCAAGGCAGCGACGCTCCCTTAAGTCAAAGGACGCGAATCTTTGCTTCATTATGTGAACCGCCGATCTGCGGAGACGGTGCACGGCTTGAGCGCAAGCAACGGCATTTGCGGACCCTATCACAGTCCGGCCGAAAAAGCAAAAATATTTCAACGGATAGCGTAAAGAC
>Ga0180215_1002648_pt1 | contig 17771 bp, 14 predicted proteins | sample eDN3rd37CBELigBY_FD_128871 | JGI IMG/M metagenome (GOLD analysis project Ga0180215, IMG submission 128871) | Enriched backyard soil microbial communities from Emeryville, California, USA - eDNA 3rd pass 37_C BE-Lig BY (version 2) (version 2) | ecosystem: Environmental > Terrestrial > Soil >... | reverse complement strand
TTGGTGAGTAACGGCTTGTGAGTATATTCATTCTCCTTCAAGTATTGTAACCCTCCTTGCCTTTCGCCAGCTATGAACCGCGGGATGGGTATATATTTAGTCACCATATCATATGTCAGCAAAACAGCCGAAGTGACTATATTTAGTGAAAGGAGAAAGTTATTTTCAAAAATGTGCCATTTGTGCCGCTAGGCTCGGACTTTAACCCCGCTTTTCAGCATTTCTTTCATCTCTGCGGTCCAAGGCACACCCTTGCCTGTCACCTTTGATATCTGCACCATCGTGCCCCTGCCGGTGAAGCAAACTGAACCGTCTGATTTCTTGCCCATATAATGAAGATCAACAGAAGAATTACCTATCGAAGCAGCTTTTACATAAATTTGTATCTCTTCATCAAAGAAAACCTGGCAGATAAAATCGCATTGGAGGTCTGCTACGACTGGTATGGTTTCATTATTATGTTTTACCCAGTCCTGCATAAAGCCTTTGCTTTTGAAAAATTCTATCCGTGCTTCTTCATAATATGTGAATGGAACGGTATTGTTCAAATGTCCAAACATATCTGTTTCAGAAAATCTGACTTTTACTGGATGGAAGAAAATGAATTCTTCTTCCCATTTTTTAAAATCGTCAATATAGCTCAATTTTTTCATGGCAGTTCCTCCCGGCTATTAATGAATGAGCGCTCACTCTGTTATATTTCATTATAGTGTTTTTGGAATTATTTGAAAACCTTTCAGCATGTGTTAAAATATTATGCCTCTAATCAAATTTATGGAAAATTACTTCTCCCCGTTGATTTTCCGTTCCAGGTAATCAAGCTTTCCCACGGGGCTGCCGACGCTTCGCGTCTGCGGCCCTCCCATGGTACGCTACTTGCGAAGGACGTTGAATAAACTTCCTTGAATCCACACCGCATGAAGAAAATGCCATGCATTTTCGAGGATCTCGCGCCTTCCACTCCACTCAGCTCAGTGGTTAAATTTAATTAGCTGCTCAAAGAAACCTAAAAAAACCCCTCTCCAAAAAGGAAAGGGGTTTTAAGATGTTTAGATCTGATCGCTTCCAAAGAAATTTTTGAAAGACTGGAATGTTGTATCGCGGTTAAGTGCCGCAATGGATGTTGTTAAAGGAATGCCTTTCGGGCAGGACTGTACGCAGTTTTGAGAGTTTCCGCAGTTGGCTAGTCCGCCATCACCCATAATTTGCTCCAGGCGTTCTGCTTTATTCATTTCACCAGTTGGGTGAGCATTGAACAAACGAACCTGTGATAAAGGAGCTGGCCCAATAAAGTCAGATTTGCTGTTTACATTCGGGCATGCTTCCAGACAAACACCGCATGTCATGCACTTTGACAATTCATATGCCCATTGGCGCTTTCTCTCAGGCATACGCGGTCCTGGTCCCAAATCATAAGTACCATCGATCGGAATCCACGCTTTAACCTTTTTCAAGGAGTCAAACATACGGCTTCTGTCTACCTGCAGGTCACGGACTACAGGGAACGTGCGCATCGGCTCAAGACGGATCGGCTGTTCCAGCTGATCTACAAGAGCCGTGCAGGACTGGCGGGGCTTTCCATTAATAATCATTGAACATGCACCGCAGACTTCTTCAAGACAGTTCATATCCCATGCGATTGGAGTAGTATGTTCACCCTTCACGTTGACCGGATTACGGCGAATTTCCATAAGGGCAGAAATAACATTCATATTTGGACGGTAATCTATTTCAAACTCTTCCTGATAAGGGGCTGAATCAGGAGTATCCTGGCGGCTGATTACAAAACGGACTGTTTTAGTTTTTGTTTCTTGCATGGATTAATTCTCCCCTTTCTTTTTAGAATAGTCACGCTTACGCGGTTTTATTAAGCTTACATCAATGTCTTCGTAATGGAATGCAGGAGCGGAATTTGCATCAACAAACTTCGCCATTGTTGTTTTCATGAATTCCTCATCGTTACGCTCTGGGAAATCCGGCTTATAGTGTGCACCGCGGCTTTCATTACGGTTGTATGCACCAATTGTAATAACACGAGCCAATTGAAGCATATTCTGCAATTGGCGGGTAAAGCTTGCACCCTGATTGCTCCATTTCGCAGTGTCATTAATATTGATGTTTTTATAGCGCTCCATAAGTTCAACAATTTTTTCATCTGTTTTCAAAAGCCTGTCATTGTGGCGTACAACCGTTACATTATCTGTCATCCATTCACCAAGCTCTTTATGAAGGACATATGCATTCTCTGTGCCATCAAGAGACATAATATTATTCCATTTTTCTTCTTCCTGTTTTACGTGGCGGTCAAATAATGATGATGGCAGATCTTCAGCACTCTTATCAAGGCCGCTGATATATTTGACAGCATTCGGACCTGCTACCATACCGCCGTAAATGGCTGATAGAAGGGAGTTTGCACCCAGACGGTTGGCACCATGCTGTGAATAATCACATTCACCTGCAGCAAATAGGCCAGGAATATTCGTCATCTGATCATAGTCCACCCATAGTCCGCCCATTGAATAGTGGACAGCAGGGAAGATTTTCATTGGCACTTTACGCGGGTCTTCACCCTGGAATTTTTCATAGATTTCAATAATTCCGCCAAGCTTAATATCAAGCTCTTTAGGATCTTTATGGGAAAGATCAAGATAGACCATGTTTTCCCCATTAATGCCAAGCTTCTGGTTAACACACACGTCAAAAATTTCACGGGTTGCAATATCACGAGGCACCAGGTTTCCATAAGCAGGATATTTCTCTTCAAGGAAATACCATGGTTTGCCATCTTTATATGTCCAAACTCGTCCGCCTTCACCACGCGCAGATTCACTCATTAGACGAAGCTTATCGTCTCCCGGAATAGCGGTTGGATGAATTTGAATAAATTCTCCATTTGCATAATAAGCACCCTGCTGATAAACAATCGAGGCAGCTGAGCCTGTGTTAATAACAGAGTTAGTGGATTTCCCGAAGATAATTCCAGGTCCGCCGGATGCCATAATAACGGCGTCAGCAGCAAAAGACTTGATCTCCATAGAAGTCAGGTTCTGGGCAACGACACCCTTACAAGCTCCATCATCGTCGATTACTACCCCTAGGAATTCCCAGCCTTCGTACTTTGTTACTAAGCCTGCAACTTCATGGCGGCGGACCTGCTCGTCCATCGCGTAAAGAAGCTGCTGACCTGTCGTAGCACCAGCGAATGCTGTACGGTGATGCTGTGTACCGCCAAAGCGGCGGAAGTCAAGCAGCCCTTCAGGGGTACGGTTGAACATAACACCCATACGGTCAAATAAGTGAATAATTCCTGGTGCTGCCTCTGCCATCGCTTTAACAGGCGGCTGGTTTGCCAGGAAGTCTCCGCCATAAATTGTATCGTCAAAATGAATCCAAGGAGAATCGCCTTCCCCTTTTGTATTTACTGCTCCGTTGATGCCGCCCTGGGCACAAACAGAGTGAGAACGTTTAACCGGCACTAGAGAAAATAATTCAACCGGAGTCCCTGATTCTGCAACTTTAATTGTCGCCATTAAACCGGCTAATCCGCCGCCGACAACTATAACCTTTCCTTTACCCATAGTGACTCACTCCCTAATTACTAGTACAACTTAGAAAAGCGCAGAGCGCCTGCCTATCGCGCTTAAAGCCAGACTGCTTCTCAAAGCTGCAATATTATTGGCACGTTATAAATCCGAAGTCTAATAGTCTTTTATTGTCTTTTAAATGAATGCTGTTAGAGCACGTACACCAACAATAGATAGTGCAATGAATATTCCGATCGTTACATACGTGGAAATAACCTGTGAACGAGGAGATACTGTAATTCCCCAGCTGACAAGGAATGACCAAAGCCCATTAGCAAAGTGGAAAATTGCAGAAATGACTCCAATAATATAGAACCAGAACATAAATGGATTAGATAGGATGTTCTCCATCATCTGAAAGTTAACATCTGCTCCAAAGGCAGCCTGTACACGTGTTTCCCAAACATGCCATGCAACAAAAACCAGTGTAATGACACCTGAAACACGCTGCAGCATAAACATCCAGTTTCGGAAGTATCCATACCTGCTTGCGTTATTTTTTGCAGTAAAAGCAATATAAAGTCCATAGATTGCGTGGAACAGCAAAGGTAGATAGATTACAAACGTTTCAAGGAATATTCTGAATGGAAGACTTTCCATGAAATGCGCTGCATTATTAAAAGATTCCTCTCCCCCTGTTGCAAAATGGTTCACTACAAGGTGCTGCACCAAAAACAAACCAACCGGTATAACCCCAAGTAATGAATGCAATCTGCGATTAAAAAACTCACGATTACCTGCCATAAACTTTCCCCCCCTGATTTTAAAAAAATGATGCTGAGCCCCCGCTCAGGACATCATCTCGAAAATGTTATTCATTTTCTTACAATTATGTGACATGTCCATTTTACTCCCAAGATAATAGAGCGTCAAGAAAACGGATACATAAAATGTTCCATATTAATAAAATTTTTAAAAAATATTAGCGGCTAAAAAACATATATTATTCTGCGGTTCAATATGACCCAGTTGCTGCTCTCCAGTATACTGGAATAGTAATTATTTCTATGCAAATCGTTCTATTTTTTCCCGAATTGATATTAACTCTCTCAGCATATTGTATATAATAGAATCATAGAAAGAGGGGAGACTATTGAGCGAATTAGCATCTGCGAAATCCACTAATGAAGATCACATACAGTCAGTTCCGGTTTTTGGCTATGAACTAATCCGGGAAGTGCTGCTGCATGACCTTTTGGGAAATGAAGCACCGGAAATTTTATATTGGGCAGGCAAAAGGATCGCACGCATGTATCCTCTGGAAACAGCCGGCCAGATTGCCGAGTTTTTTATAAACGCCGGCTGGGGAAATCTTTCCATCGCAAACGAATCGAAAAATGAAATTGAAATGGAATTATCCAGCCAGCTGATTACAGACCGCTGCAAAAAAAATCATAACTGCACCTTTCAGCTTGAGGCCGGATTTATAGCCCAGCAGATTGAACTTCAAAAAGAAGTCATTTGTGAGGCATTCGAACATCCCCGCAAAAAAACTGGCAAAATCCTTATTACAGTGAAGTGGGATAAAAAGGATCCTGCTGAGTAATATCATATGTACAAACAATAAGCTATCAATTTTGATAGCTTATTGTTTGATATTCCTGGAATTAAGCCTTAACCGGAGAAACCGACAGATTGAATGCATCATGCAAAGCATCAACTGCATCAATCATTTTGCTGTTTTCAACAACCGCCGATACTTTAATTTCTGATGTGCTTACCATTTTCACCGTTATTTCATTCGCGGAAAGCACTTCGAACATTTCTGCAGCCACACCCGGATTGGAAATCATGCCTGAGCCAACAATCGAAACCTTAGCAAGGCCCGATTCCCATTCAATTCTGTCATAATTTAATTGTTCTCTATGCTTTTCCAGCACTTTTACTGTATCTGTGAGATCTTCATTCTTTATTGAAAATGAAAGGTTTGTCGTCTGAGCCTCTGTCATGCTCTGGATAATGATATCAACGTTAATGCGATTTTTGGCAAGCGCCGAGAAAATAGTAGACAATCCAGTCATTGAATTAGGAAGACCAAGAATCGTCACCCTTGTTATATCATCCTCAAATGCCACACCGCGCACGACTAAGTTTTGTTCCATTTTTACTTCCTCCTCAATGATTGTTCCGGCTTCCTTCTCAAGGCTTGAACGCACTTCAAGGGGAAGTCCATAATTTTTCGCAAATTCGACTGCTCTTGGATGGAGCACACCTGCCCCCAAATTGGCCAGTTCAAGCATTTCATCATAGGAAACAGAATATAATTTTCTGGCATTCTTTATAAAGCGGGGATCTGATGTAAATACCCCGGTTACATCAGTATAAATATCACATTTATCAGCTTTAAGTGCTGCAGCCAGTGCAACAGCCGTTGTATCAGATCCGCCCCGGCCAAGTGTGGTGATGGAACCATCTTCAGTCATCCCCTGGAAGCCTGCCACAATTACAATTTTCCCCTGGTTTAATTCACCCTGAATGGTACCTGGATCAATATTCACTATCCTCGCATTGCCATGGACTGCTTCTGTTTTAATGCCTGCCTGCCACCCTGTAAAAGAAACGGCGGGATGCCCTTTCGCATTTAAAGCCATTGCCAATAAAGAGATGGTCACCTGTTCGCCGGTTGTAAGCAGCATGTCCATTTCCCTTTTATCAGGTGAGGGGGAAATCTCCCTTGCCATGCCAACCAGCTGATCAGTTGTTTTGCCCATTGCCGAAACAACTACAACAACATCATTTCCCCGATTTTTTTCTTCAATTACCCGATTGGCAACATTTTGAATTCTGTCTACAGTCCCCACGGAGGTGCCCCCGAATTTCTGCACAATGATTCCCACAGCTTTCCCTTCTTTCTAAAGAAATAGTAATTTTGTGATTTGCCGTCCTATGTAAGTGAAGCATAACAGTTCACTCTGCTGTATTTGACAATGGCCTTAACTCTAAAATACCCTTTTGGGCAATAAAAAAAGCAATGGAATAGTTTACTATCCCATTGCTGTGCAGCCAAAGTATAAAAATGAGCAAACACAGTGAGATAGCTCTCCAGGACGGCATTGTCCTGACAATCCTGCATTTATTCAATGCAGAACCAGCAGAAAAAATGATGAGATTTTCTCCACTTCGGCGAACGTACCCTTTCAAAGCTTTTCATGGAAGCTCATTCTTCTCCAAGCTTTTACTGATGAAGTTCGCACCTCTACCTTCACTTAACGATTCGGTTCATAGTCCCAAAACTTTGTTTGAACTAAATGAACATACGCTTTATCGCTATAAAGTGATATTGATATAAAGTTTGAATTAGTATAACATATCTGAAATTTTCTGTCTATATCCATTTATGACTTAGGATTTCCATTTTGTTCCTCGAGCCTCAACTTCAATTCCTCGGCAACATTCTCAGGAATGCCTATTTTCCTATACTCCTCTATTGGTGCTTCTTTCATTTTCTTTACAGATCCAAAGGCTTTCAGCAGCTGTTTCTTTCTTTTTTCTCCTATGCCGGGAATATCATCAAGAATAGACTGAAAGGCATTTTTCCCGCGAAGCTGGCGATGAAAAGTAATCGCAAAACGATGAACCTCGTCCTGAATTCTCTGAAGCAGATAAAATTCCTGGCTGTTCCTTGCAAGTGGAATAATTTGAAGCGGATTACCATATAAGAGCTGAGAAGTCCTGTGCTTTTCATCCTTCACCAGGCCAGAAATCGGAATATCCAGACCGAGCTCATTTTCAAGCACATCCCGTACAGCTTCAACATGCCCTTTTCCCCCATCAATCATGATTAAGTCCGGAAGCGGCAGCTCTTCTTTCAGTACCCTTGTATATCTGCGCCGGACTACTTCTCTCATGGATTCATAGTCATCAGGGCCTTTAACAGACTTAATCTTATATTTACGGTATTCTCTTTTCTCTGGTTTGCCATCAATAAAGACGATCATGGCTGAAACAGGGTCCGTTCCCTGGATATTTGAATTATCAAATGCTTCTATCCGGTGAGGCGTATATATTCCAAGCTGATCCCCCAGATTTTCTACAGCCTTAATTGTCCGTTCTTCATCACGCTCAATTAAAGAAAACTTCTCCTGGAGAGCAATTTTTGCATTTTTATAAGCAAGCTTCACCAGGTCCTTTTTTTGCCCTCGCTGCGGTTTTAGCACCTTAACATCCAGAAGCTGTTCTGCCATTTCAGCATCAACCGAATCCGGTGCCAATATTTCTCGCGGTTTAAAGTGGTTTGCTTTTGTATAAAACTGGCCGAGGAAAGTTAAGATTTCTTCTTCCGGCTCATTATAAATAGGGAACATTGATACATCTCTTTCAATGAGTTTACCCTGTCTGATGAAGAATACCTGAACACACATCCATCCTTTATCAACCGCATATCCAAATACATCCCGGTCGGTAAAGTCTGTCATTGTCATTTTTTGCTTTTCCATTGTTGCATCTATATGGGCAATTTTATCCCTAAGCTCCTTTGCCCTTTCAAAGTCCAATTCTTCAGCAGCTGCTGTCATTTTGGCAGTCAGGTCTTTTTTAATCTCTTTGTATCCGCCATTCAAGAATTTTGCAATCTCGTCTGTCATTTGCTTATATTGGTCTTCACTTACGGCCTTCACGCATGGCGCAAGGCATTGGCCTAAATGATAATAAAGGCAAACTCTGTCCGGAAGAGTTGAACATTTGCGGAGAGGATAAATTCGGTCGAGCAGCTTTTTTGTTTCATTGGCAGCCTGCACATTGGGATATGGTCCGAAGTATTTTCCCCTGTCTTTTTTTACTTTTCTGGTTGTAATTAGACGGGGATGGCGTTCGGCCGTCAATTTGATAAAAGGGTAACTTTTATCGTCCTTCAGCATTACATTATATTTCGGATCATATTTCTTGATCAGATTCATCTCAAGGATCAGTGCTTCCATATCTGAAGAAGTGACAATGTACTCAAAATCTACGATCTCATTAACAAGTCTTAATGTTTTTCCGTCATGTGAGCCTGTGAAATAGGACCTTACACGGTTTTTCAGGATTTTTGCCTTCCCCACGTATATGATGGTACCCTGCCTGTCTTTCATCAAATAACATCCCGGCTGGGCAGGAAGCAGCATCAGTTTATTTTTTATCGTATCATTCATGGCACTACACCTCCCCGGTTAAAACTTTTTATTGAAGTTCAATTTATTCATTGTTTGGCATAATCATTTTGGGGTGAAAGCTAGTATAATACTTTGTTTGCGCTGGCAGCAAACCAATATTATTTAGCCGCTAATATGCAGATGGCACATTATTACCATCTTATTATATCAGCCTGGAAACCTGCAGCATAACAACAAAACCCATATGACAAAAAAATCCCGATGTCCTTATGGGACACCGGGAAAATTCCTTATAAATTACGCATGTTTTGAAAGTAATTCAGCGAGAGCCTCTTTCGGCTGGAAACCAACCACTTTATCTACAACTTCACCGTCTTTTAGAACGATTAATGTCGGAATGCTCATTACGCCAAACTTTCCAGCAGTTTCCTGGTTTTCGTCAACATCGATTTTTACAATTTTTACTTTATCGCCCATTTCAGAATCAAGCTCTTCTAAAACAGGAGCGATCATTTTACAAGGGCCGCACCAAGGAGCCCAGAAATCTGCCAATACTAATCCCGAACCAGTCTCAGCAGTGAAGTTTTGGTCAGTTGCATGTGAAATAGCCATTTGATATGCCTCCTAAAATTTAACTCAAATACTAACGACAGTATACCATCGTTTATTATATGTTGCGAACAATCTGCTCGATCGTAATTTACCCTATTTGGAACAGATTATTCTCTTTCTTTCCCTATTGGCACTATGTATAATGGGCGGCCATCAGCCGCCCATTCGATATACTATCTTATGCATTTACTTTAAGCTTTTTGAATTCTTCAGTTAACAGTGGAACAACCTCAAACAGATCTCCAACAATACCATAATCAGCTACTTTAAAGATATTGGCTTCCGGATCTTTGTTAATGGCTACGATTACTTTTGAGTTGGACATCCCAGCTAAATGCTGAATAGCGCCGGAGATGCCGCATGCAATATATAGATCTGGTGTTACAACCTTACCGGTTTGGCCAATTTGCAGCGAGTAGTCACAATAATCAGCATCACAAGCTCCGCGTGATGCACCCACTGCTCCATTTAGAACCGAAGCAAGTTCTTTTAATGGCTCAAAGCCTTCCTCGCTCTTAACGCCGCGGCCGCCGGCAATGATAACCTTAGCTTCGGATAAATCAACGCCTTCACTTGCTTTGCGGACAACTTCCTTAATGATCGTGCGAAGATCTTTGATTTCTGCTGCAACAGAAGCAATATCTCCTGATCTTGATTCATCTTTCTCCAATGGAGCTATGTTGTTTGGACGAATTGTTGCAAAGAGGAGGCCATCTGTAACAATTTTCTTTTCAAAAGCTTTACCTGAATAAATCGGGCGTGTGAACACCAGGTTGCCGCCTGCCTCTTCAAGGCTCGTTACGTCAGAGATTAAACCTGACTCCAGCTTGGCAGCAATTTTAGGAGCGAGATCTTTCCCTAATGCTGTATGTCCAAAAATCAGGCCTTCCGGACTTTCGGAATCAATCACAGCCATTAAAGCCTGTGAAAAGCCGTCAGGAGTATACTGCTTCAGCTTTTCATCTTCAACAGTTACAACACGGTCAGCACCATAGTGAATCATTTCATTAGCTAAAGCGCTTACAGAATCACCAATTAAAACACCTACAACCTCTCCGCCTTCTGACGCAGTCTTACCAGCTGCAACAGCTTCGAAGGATACATTACGCAATGAACCGTCACGGACTTCACCTAACACTAATACTTTTCTAGCCATATGTTTTACCCCCTGCGTTATTATTATCAGTTATTGATGATCAGACAACTTTGGCTTCAGTATGAAGAAGTTTCACAAGTTCCTTAACTTGATCTTCCAGCTCGCCTTCAAGAACTTTTCCTGCTTCCTTCTTAGGAGGCAAATAGATTTCAATTGTTTTTGTTTTGGCTTCAACATCGTCCTCATCAAGATCAAGATCATCAAGCTCAAGCTCATCAAGTGGCTTCTTTTTTGCCTTCATAATTCCCGGCAAAGATGGATAGCGCGGCTCATTTAACCCCTGCTGAGCTGTGACCAATAATGGAAGTGATGTCTCAATTACTTCTGAATCCCCTTCAACATCGCGCACTACTGTCGCAGAGCTGCCATTGATATCAAGCTTTGTAATAGTTGTTACATAAGAAATGCCCAAAATTTCTGCTACACGAGGTCCAACCTGTCCCGAACCCCCATCAATTGCTACATTTCCTGCAATGATTAAGTCAGCATCTTTGTCTTTCAAGTATTCGGATATGATTTTTGCAGTCGTGTATTGATCTCCACCTTCAAGATCATCTTCTGTATTTATTAATACAGCTTTATCGGCACCCATCGCAAGAGCGGTACGGAGCTGCTTTTCAGCTTCTTCTGTTCCTACGGAAACAACCGTCACTTCTCCGCCATTCGCATCCCGAACCTGGATTGCTTCTTCAATTGCATATTCATCATATGGATTAATGATAAATTCAGCGCCATCTTCATTGATTTTGCCGCCGGAGATGGTAATTTTTTCCTCAGTATCAAATGTTCTCTTCATTAATACGTAGATGTTCATGATTTCCCTCCTAGTAATTAAGCATTGTCATAAAACAAAGCCATTAATTAAAACATTTCTTCACTTCGAAAGATTGAAAATATTTAACGCATACAGAAAGGCTTATCTGCTTGGAACTGCCCGCTTTTAGAATTGAGCGGGCGCTCGCTCACAGACCATAATATAACCATTGAATCTTCTGAAGATTAGATCATCCGCATACAAGTCTATTATAATAGATTATGAGGATGAATGTAATCTTTCAGTACAAATCTTTTAAAACACTATTTTCCGGTAAAGCTTGGTTCACGCTTTTCAATAAACGCAGATATGCCTTCCTTGCCATCTTCAGAAACAAATACTTCCCCAAACAATTCTGCTTCTTTTTTAACACCTTCGTAGAATTGCCCCGTCTTTCCGTAGTTTAAGAGCTCAATGGCCGCCTTGATCGAACCAGGGCTCTTCTTGGCAATTTTCTTCGCCATACTATAAGCATTGTCCAACAGCTGCTCCTCAGGATAGGCATGGTTAGCCAGACCATATTGCACTGCCTCAAGCCCGGTAATTGGGTCACTAGTGAAAAGCATTTCTGCTGCACGCGCTGCACCTACATATCGGGGAAGCCTCTGAGTTCCGGCAAAACCAGGAATTAATCCAAGCTGAAGCTCTGGAAGACCCAGCTTTGCGTTTTCAGCTACGAGACGGAAATGACAGCCCATGGCAAGCTCCAAACCGCCGCCCAATGCCGCTCCATGAATCGCTGCAATAATTGGCTTAGGGAATTTTTCCATTCTCTCAAAGAGATCCTGTCCATAAGTCGCCAAGCTTGAAAAATCTTCACCGCTTTCAATGGTTGTAAATTCTTTAATATCAGCGCCTGCTGAGAAGAATCTGCCCTCCCCATGAATAAGGATTACCCTAATTTCCTCATTATTTTCAACTTCATCCAGGACAGCTGAAAGCTCTTTCAATAGACCTGATGAAAGAGCATTCGCAGGCGGACGTTCAATAGTAATCGTCGCCACAAAGTCCTGATGGGACCATTTTAGATATTCCATCTTATCCCTCCTGACTATATTATGGAGCACTTTATCTGCCTCAAAGTTTTCCGCACCCGCCGATCAAAAGTTTATGAACAGGCTCTGCCAATGCAGTAAGATCATATTTTTGCTCATTCATTACCCATGTGGTCACTGTTTCATCCATGGTGCCAAAAATCATCTGGCGCGCCAGCCTAATGTCCAGATCAGCTGGAAACTCACCGCTCTCCCTGCCATCAGCAAGAATCCTTTCCACTAAAGCAAGGTATCCTTTGAGCACCTCATTAATTTTATGGCGAAGGTCTTTATTGGACTGCCTCAATTCGAGCTGGGTTACAATTGCCAGGTGCCTGTCTTCCGAGAGCATTCTAAAGTGTGATTCTACCATCATTAATAGTTTCTCTGCAGCTTTTTCTTTTCCTGCAATTTTTTCTTCAATTTTCTCAACAAAGTAGCCCATTTTATCCTGAAAGAGGGATATTAATATATCTTCTTTGTTTTTGAAATATAAGTATATGGTGCCATCAGCGACACCAGCCTGTTTGGCAATTTTTGATACCTGGGCCTGGTGATATCCATTTTCAGCGATCACGACTACAGCCGCATCAATAATTTGCCGGTATTTAGGCTTTGTTTTTTTCAATAGGTTCCCTCCTTTCAGAATAAACAGGTGCATAGATTTTTAAGGAGCAGCAGGGCTGGAGTAATGCCATACCTGCTGCCGGGATTGGCCAATCAGCTTCGTTTATTTTTGAATTTAAAAAACGATCTAAAATGAATGAATCATCATTCATATTTTTATAATAGTAGGACAATTCATTCGTGTCAAGAAATTATCCCTAGAAATATATTTTATTATTACATTTCTTTTATGTCTGGACAAGCTTAATGGCGCAAAAATAAAGAGCCGATCGAAAATCGGTCTCTGAAGTTAAGCCCGCTTTTCCTCTTCTTCTTTAAATTTCTTTTTTTCTTCATCTACTAATGCCCTTCTCAGTATTTTTCCAACAGCTGTCTTAGGAAGCTCCTTGCGGAATTCATATTGCCTTGGAACCTTATATGCTGCAAGATGCTTTCTTGCAAACTCATTCAGCTCTTCTTCCGTTGCTTCTTTGCCCTCTTTCAGCACAATATATGCTTTTACTGTTTCTCCGCGATATGGGTCAGGTATACCTGCAGCAATCACTTCCTGCACGGCTGGATGCTCGTATAGCACTTCCTCTATTTCACGGGGATAAATATTGAATCCCCCTGCAATAATCATATCTTTCTTCCGGTCCACTACATAGAAGTATCCATTCTCATCCATATAGCCCAGGTCACCTGTAAGCAGCCAGCCATCTCTTAAAGTCTGTGCTGTTTCTTCCGGGCGGTTCCAATAGCCTTTCATTACCTGAGGACCTTTAACTGCAATTTCGCCCACTTCTCCTGCCGGAAGCGCTTCTCCCGTTTCCAGTGAAAAAATCGCTGCATCTGTATCAGGCCAAGGGACACCTATACTGCCTTTGACACGGGGGCGATCCCATAAGAAATTAGCATGTGTAACAGGTGAAGATTCCGTCAAACCATACCCCTCGACAAGCTTTCCTCCTGTTATTTCTTCAAATTTCTGCTGGACTTCAACGGGCAGGGCAGCAGATCCGCTGATGCAAGAGTCTATGGAAGATAAATCATATTTTTTTATATCCGGATGGTTCAATAACCCAATGTAAATCGTTGGGGCACCAGGGAATAAGGTCGGCCTCTCTTTATGAATAGTTTTCAGGGTCGTTTCCGGATCAAATTTCGGAAGGAGGACCATTTTTTGAGCATCCATAACAGATAAGATCATAACGGTTGTCATTCCATACACGTGAAAGAACGGAAGTATGCCCAGCACTGTTTCCTCACCGCGTCTGCACTTATAGAGCCAGGCTTTACACATGGCTGTATTGGATACCAGATTGCTGTGCGTAAGCATGACACCCTTTGGAAAACCGGTTGTGCCGCCTGTATATTGCAGTAATGCCAAGTCTTCTTCAAAATCGAAGTCATGGATTTTCATCGGTTCAGCCGGCCTCTTTAAAATCTCCGTCAGCAAATGGTTATGCCCTTCATGTTTTACATTTACGACAATGCCATACTGTTTTTTCTGGATAAAAGGATATATTAGATTTTTAGGGAATGGAAGAGCATCTTTGACAGCGGTTACAACTATATGCTTCAATTCTGTCTGCGGCACCACTTTGCTCACTTTCGGAAATAAGATATCCATTGTAATAATTGCTTTTGCTCCTGAATCTTTCATTTGGTATTCCAATTCCCGTTCCATATACAGCGGATTTGTCTGGACAACAACCCCGCCAGCCATCAGAATTCCATAATAGCTGATAACGGACTGAGGAGTATTCGGAAGCATAATCGCGACGCGGTCTCCCTTTTCAATTCCAAGATTCTGTAAATAGGCGGCAAGCTTCAGGGAAGATTCATATATATATTTATATGTGAATTCCTTTCCCATAAAGTGGATGGCTATTTTCTCCGGAAATTCATCTGCAGCATTTTTCAAATAATCTTGTACCGGCTGTTTGGGATATGACAAGGTTGAGGGGATTTCTGCCGGATATTGCTTAAGCCATGGTTTTGCTTCTGCCATTTTGTCCCTCCTTTGCTTCATGCCCATCAGAAAAGCGCAAGCGCCTTCCCCACCCCCGACAAGCACAAGACGAGCCTCCCGGAAAGCCGTTCTTTGCCTTTTGGGAGGATTGCCCGAAATGTGAAGGCGACTGCCCAGGGACGACAGGCATAAGACAGTTCCTGTAAGAAGGCGTTTTTCCTTCTGAAAGGAAACGGCTTATGACCCCGAGTCCCTATGAGCCGCAACTAGACAAACCGAAATGTGGAGGCGACTGCTCAGGGACGACAAGCATAAGACGAGCCCTGCAAGAAGGTGTTCTTTCCTTCTGGAAGGGATTGGCTTATGTCTCGAGTCCCTAGAAGCCGAAACAAGACAAGCTTGTGACCTCGAGGGGGTAGGCTACTTGCGCTAGACAGTTATTGAAGTTCAAAGTTTCACTTGCTAAACTTTTAGAAAAGCGATGGACACCTTCTGAACTTTTAGAACATTCTAACTGTTCGACCTTATTATAATATAATGCTGGTTCTATGACAATTAGAATACGACCTTACAATCAGGAAGATATTTTTTTCAGAGGGCTGTCCAGCCTATCGGGGATATTCTTTTTAATGGACATAAAAAAAATCGCCATATATAATGGCGATTTTCCCATATCCTTATTTCACAAAAATATTATGTTATGAAAAATATATAAATGGCCCCTATAAGAAGAAACACTCCGCTAAGAACCAGCAGAACCTTTGCTAACTTTTCCAATGTTAATTCTCTCCTTATGATAAACCTGCACCAATGACATAAGACAATCCGATTGACAGCACCATGGAAATAAAACCGACTGCTTTGTTATTATTTTCAATTTCTTCGTCAATTCTAAACTTAGGTGTTAAAAATTCAAAAATGAAATAGCCGATCAACAAAAGAAAAAATCCAAAAATTCCCCACGTAATCATTGTCAGCAAGGTATCATTATGCATGATGGAATGTCTGAAGATATTGGCAATCCCAAAAATTTTCCCGCCGGTCGCCATCGCTACAGCGACATTTCCATTTTTGATTTCTTCCCAATTGCGATACTTGGTAACTAATTCAAAAACAGCTAAAAAAACAATCATACATAAAATGACTACACTATAATAAGCAGCTGTCTGAATAAATTCATTTTCCCAAAATTCTTTCATTTCCATTCTCCCCGCTGGAATTTAAGTACCCTCCCCCCTAATAAAAAACAAAAGGAGAGCGGGTGGCAAAGCTTATTTAAATTCAACGACTGTAACCCCTGTGCCGCCTTCTCCTGCTTCACCAAATCGAATTTTTTTAACTGACCTGTGATTTTTCAGATATTCCTGAACACCCTGCCTCAAAGCACCAGTCCCTTTACCATGAATGATGGAGACACGGGGATATCCAGCTAAAAGGGCATCATCTATATATTTCTCCACTCTTAAAAGTGCGTTTTCATATCGTTCGCCCCGTAAATCAAGTTCAAGGCTCACATGAAAATCTTTGCCTTTTACTGTTGCTACTGGTTTTGTTTCAACAGGTTTTGGACTCTTGACATATTCTAAATCCCTTTCGGCTACTTTCATTTTTAAGATGCCGATTTGAACCTGCCATTCATTGTCAGACACCTTTTCAAGCAAATGCCCTTTTTGTCCAAAACTCAGAACTTTTACCTCATCGCCTGCTTCAAACACATGTTTATTATTCTTTGGCTTTAATTTATTCTTTGCTGAGCTCATCTGCGGTGCAGCTTCGGACAGGCGTTTCTTTGCTTCTATCAGCTCATGTTCCTTCACTTCAGCATGTTTCTCCATGCGCATTTTTCTTAAATCGCGGATAATTTCTTCTGCTTCTGCCTTGGCTTTCTCAACGATATCCTCGGCTCTTTCTGCTGCTTTCTCATGCATTGCATCTTTTTCCTCATAAAATTCAGCCATTTGCTTTTGCAGATCTTTATGAAGTTTTTCTGCACTTTTCAAAAAGTCATTGGCTTCTTCCATGTCAGCCTCTGCTTGTCTGCGGCTTTCTTCAAGGGATGCAATCATATTTTCAACCTGATTTGTATCTGCTCCTATATAGGATCTTGCGGTCTCAATCACTTGATCCTTGAGCCCAAGCCGTTTTGATATTTCAAAAGCATTGCTTCGGCCCGGAACCCCAATCAGCAGCTTATAGGTTGGACTAAGCGTTTCAATATCAAATTCAACACTGGCGTTGATAACTCCTTCTCTATTATAGCCATAGGCTTTCAGTTCAGGATAATGTGTTGTGGCGATAACTCTTGCCCCCCGCTTGTATACTTCGTCAAGAATAGAAATCGCCAGGGCAGCACCTTCCTGCGGATCTGTACCTGCACCAAGCTCATCGAATAATACCAGACTATTGAAGTCAACCTGGTCAAGAATATCCACGATATTAACCATATGCGAAGAGAAAGTACTCAAGCTTTGTTCAATTGACTGTTCATCCCCGATATCAGCATAAACATTTCCGAAAACAGCCGTTTCAGAACCATCAAGCGCTGGGATCTGCAGACCGGCCTGAGCCATCAATGTACAAAGCCCCACTGTTTTTAATGTAACTGTTTTACCGCCGGTATTTGGTCCCGTAATGACAATGGTCGAATATTCAGCTCCGAGCTTAATATCATTTGCCACTACCTCATCAATAGGAATAAGCGGATGACGGGCTTTGAATAATGAAATTATCCCTTCATTATTAATTTTCGGCTTGGAGGCCTTTATGCGTTTACTGTACCTGGCTTTAGCAAACATAAAATCGATTTCCCCAAGCACCTCTACAATGGTTTCCAGTTCACTGCTGTTTTCAGCGGCCTGTACTGACAGTGCGATGAGAATCCGTTCAATCTCCTGCTG
>Ga0180215_1002642_pt1 | contig 17788 bp, 24 predicted proteins | sample eDN3rd37CBELigBY_FD_128871 | JGI IMG/M metagenome (GOLD analysis project Ga0180215, IMG submission 128871) | Enriched backyard soil microbial communities from Emeryville, California, USA - eDNA 3rd pass 37_C BE-Lig BY (version 2) (version 2) | ecosystem: Environmental > Terrestrial > Soil >... | reverse complement strand
ATTCAAATCGGAGAGAAAATATCGGCACGGCTTGGATATGAAACTAGAATGAGTTGAAAAAGAGTGTGGTAGCAAGCAGTCCCCCCACTAAATATTTATAGTACTGAATGAAGGGGAGGGCATGTAAAGGTTGGTATATCAACGTTTATAGGCAATTTTAATATTCAGTGAAGTGAAAAACAAGATAGTTTTAACTAGACCATATTACTTTTTCAAAAAACATTTTGGAAAGGTGAGTGGTTTTTTTGTGTTAATCAAACATGGTATTCAGGAGTTTATTATGGACAGGGAGTTCAAAAATTTATCGCCTTATTCCGTTAAAATGTACAAAACAAATTTGAATGAATTCCATGAATTTTGTGTAGAAGAATCAGTTGTGATAATTCCTGATGTTACAACTTCACTAGTGAAGAAATACCTTCAATATGTAAAGAATGAAAGAAAGAATAATGAAGGCACTATTAATAATAAAATTCGATCACTTAAAGCATTTTTTACTTTTCTCATTGAAGAAGAAATGATAAATGAGAAAAGTAATCCAATGAAACGGATTAAGCAGATAAAAGAAGAAATTAAGATTGAAGTTCTGTCAGATAACCAAGTAAAAATGGTACTTAAACATCTCGATAGACAAGCCATTTACAATAATCGTTTTATTGCACTTAGGAATAGAACAATTGTTATTTTCCTTATTTCGACAGGTGTTAGACGGGGAGAGTTAGTAAATATCAAATGGAGCGATGTTAATTTTGAATCTTATTCAATAAAAGTATTCGGTAAAAAACGCCAACTTGCTTCTATTCCAATGTCTACAAAGTTAAAAAGAGAACTATTAGAGTATCGAATTTACTGTGAGCAATTTTTTGGAAAACTAGGTGATTATGTTTTTTGTAGTCAGCAGAATAAGAAAATAAGTAAAGAAGCAATTAGTTCAATATTTAAGAAGTTACACAAAGAGTTGAATTTTGAAGGAGTTAGATTATCTTGTCACGACTTTAGGCATTATTTTGCCAGTAAAGCCATCCAAAATGGAATTGATGTAATGACTTTACAGCGCATCCTCCGCCATGAGAATATCCAGATGACACAACGTTACGTAAATCTGTGGGGGACTGCATTACAGGAACAAAATGAAAAATACAACCCATTAAATAATTTAGACATTTAAACATAAAAAGTGGGGCTAAGTGTCTGCAAACACTCAACCCCGATACGTTTTACATTTTAAATCCCATACAACTAAATATGGAATTTCCCTGCCTTCATTTTACGAAAAAAAAATCGTATATGCAAGGTCTAGTTTCTTATTGTCTTTTTTAGGTAGGGTTTTCCCTTGTGAGTTGCCGTTAAGCACAAGTAAATAAATTACGTCAGGTATTGATCCAGCCGACGCTTAAAAATGGAGATAGTGTACAAAAAAGCAGTTCCCTATTTCTGCTTGTACATGAATGGTGTGAACGACCAATTTAACGGTTCGGAGTGGAAGGATAGGAGTAGATATACTCGCAAGGCATTCACAAGTAATTAGTTGTACCTTTCTGAGTTCTCCATAGTGAGATAGGAATTAAGTATTGGAAAAGCCATAGCGTAACAATACGGGCTAATGAAACTCTCAGGGCTATCTGAAAGAGTAGAATGTTAGGATGGATAATCCTCGACAAATAGGGTGTTACGAATACGGATACCACAGTCCGATATACAAAAGGACAGTCGCTTGTCTATGATTCTTGATTATTTTTTTAATCTTGAATCGTAGGCAACAACTATGCCCAAAGCCGTTGTCCACGACACTCAACCAAAAGTTAAAGACCGTCAAAACCTTTGTCAAACATAATCATCTAAAATAGTTGAAAGAATTACTATAATAAGGATTCATTACTTAGGGCTTGTTGGAGGGCAAAGTCTCGGAGCGAGCAGCGGTAAAGATTTTGTGATCTTTAACAATTAAAAGAACCCTTTTATTAGAAAATTAAGAGAAGGAAACACAAAAATATTTAGCATTATATATTTGCTAAATTTAAGGAAAGCATCTATAATTAATAGATGATATGTAAATTTTACATAGTTGTAGCATTATATCGTGTCTACAAAACCTATTATATAGGTGGTGAGTGATAATGTCAAATGAAAAATTGAAAAGGAGAATGTAAATGGAGAATTATCGTAATGAGCTTAAAGAAATTCAAGGTAAATTGAGCAAAGAGCTATCTGTAGAGGAAAGAATTAAACTAGTAGATGGTTTATTAGACTATGGAAATAAAGGGTGTAAAGATATTTATGAGTACATAAGCAGTACATGTTTCAGAGGGCAGAATGGAAAGAAAAAGAAAACTCATCAAAGATATGAAGAAACATACTTAGCAATTGGATTATCGTATATATCTGATTATGGGTTGGACAAGTGGCATGAATGGGAAAGTAGAAATGATATCTTAGATGATTATATGGTTATGTCAAAATACGATATTGATAGATTAGTAAGTGGCAGAAAAAATAAGCAGATTATTGGATTAGATATAAGTGTTACTGATGATTTTTTAGAAAAAGGAATATCTAAAACAGCATTAGAAGGTTGGGAGCTTCATGTTGATCGACTAGAGTTTAATACGACTCGAAGTAATGGGATTTTTAACTTTAGTGAAGATTATAAAAGGGAAGTTCGTAATAAAGCGATACTGGAAAGCTTAGAGAAATATCCTACGTTGTCAGAGCGATATATGATGTATGAGGAAATCGGATTGAAATATGGATTCTCCGATAAATTAACTAAAGAAGAAAAAAGTGATTTAAAACAGCGGTGGTTAAAAGTCTTTGGTGGTAATAGGTATTATCGTTTGCAAAAGATGTACAACAACATTGGGTATGAATTGAGTGTGATTTTAGATGAGTTTCGTAAACCAGTGAAACGACACATTAAGAGTCAATTAAAGGGGCATCAACATGTAGAGGATACATCCAGTGATTTTATTTTTAATATGATTAATCTAGGGATACAAGATCACGTAAACGGCTTGTTGACTATCCAAAAAGGGAATAAGGTTGGAGAATATTTTCCTCTCTATCAATTGTTAAAAGTTAAGCATAAAAGTAACCTAGAAAGTCAATTTAATATCATTGCTGATGAGTTGTCAGAATTACTACGTATTGCCGATTTAACAGATATAGAAAGGGATATAGTTTATCTAATCACTGGGAATCATGAAAGCTATAACATATTCGATAAAGCATATGGAAACGTTAATCCATATGAATTAATGGCTATATACATAAATGAAAAGTACGATTTACATAAAACGAAAACAGATATTAAGAAAATGGTAAGTGGAAGAATCTCTAAGACTTTAGCTAATACATATGAGGATTTAGAAAATGGAATCGACATCAAAAAATGCACTCAATGTAAAACTGAAAAAGTAGCGAGTAAAAATAACTTTGGTGCTGATAGCAGAAAGACAGATGGATTGAAGTCGGTTTGTAAGAAGTGTACGGCTGAAAATGAAAGAGTAAGAAAGAAAATAAGTTGACATATATATTCGTTTAATTATATAATTTATTATTTATACATATTTTTACACCACTTTATACATATTTTGGATAAAAAGTCTCTAATATATAGGATAGGGTATCTCGTTTGGGGGATGCCTTATTATTTTGGTCAGTTTTTTGACCACTTCAATACTTTATCTTTATTCATTTTCATTTATCTCTCCTTGGACAATCTTCACTGATTGACCTCTACTTTCGTTAGGATGCTCATTTATTTGAGTGTCCTATTTTATTTTTTAAGTCAAAAAATTGACTATATATTCAAAAAATTAATCAAAGGGGTCGGTTTTATGTTAATTGATATATTGTTTTTTATCATGATTGCAGTATTAGCTTTCAAAGTTATTTTTGATAAATGATTCGCAGTGTAAGGGAGGTTGATTGAATCGTGGATTTATCACAAATACCAATTGAACTGTGGCTATCGCAGGGGGTCTTTTGTTTACTGTTTGTATGGCTTTTTGCAGACACACGCAAAGAAGCTAAAACAAGAGAAGAACGTCTCTCGGCTCAAATTGATCGTCAGAATGAAGCACAAACTAAAATAGTACAGAGCTTAGAAAGGCTAGAATCACAAATTAGTAATTTGAAAGGGGAATAGTAAATGGCAGAGATAACAACTCAAGCATATTCGGATTTACGAAACTACATAAAAAATTCATGGCAATACATAGAACTACAAGATGAATCGGGAACACCAATTGTAAGATTATCACCTAGCGATTCACGAGTGAACAGTGTAATTGAGGGTTCGATAGTGAAACTCACTATTGTTTTAAAAGGTTCGGATGCTGATATTGTTGAACCTAAAACATTTGTAAAATCAGTTATCTATAACGTGGCTACTGGTGGCACTCCATTTAGTACAGAAACATATGAACCATTCACATTAATTGGAGCAGATGATGAAATTACAGTAAATCATTCTATTCAGATTCCTGTGATTAATTAAGGGGTTGATTCCGTATGCAAGGTACTGGAACAATAACTGATCCATTTAAAATAAGCACCCCACAAGATTTAGATTCCATGAGAAATAATAGAGCAAGAAACGTCTATTATGAACTAACTAATGACATTGATATGACAGGGGTTAATTGGACTCCTATTGCTTATTATGATAATTCAACATGGATAAGTGGTTTTGAAGGTAATTTTGATGGTAAAGGATTCAGAATTAAAAACCTCACCATAAATAAATCTACTGGTATCTATCTTGGTTTATTTGGTCAAGCATTTTATGGAACTATTCAAAATGTTGGCTTAGAGAATGTAACTATTAACGGTTCACAATGTCGCTTTATTGGAGCATTAGTTGGATATGCTTATAACTTAACAGTGAAGAATTGCTATGTTTCAGGTGGGAATATTACAGCACAAGATGAATCAGGGGGTTTACTTGGTAAAATTGATACTTGTACCATAGAAAACTCTTATTCAAACATCCCTATTACCTTATACACTACTTATTATGGTGGGGGTTTTGTTGGTTCGGTTGACAGTAATACTAAAGTGACAAACTCATATTCTAATGGAAAAGTAACTTATAGTGGAAGTTCATCATGGGATAGTAAAAGTGGATTTGCTGGCTTTATTCGTGATGGTGGAAATGTAGTATTTACTAACTGTTTCTTTGATAAGGAATCAAGTGGTCAATCAGGTACTACAGGTGCAGGAAGTCCACCTAATGTTGCAGTTAGTGGTGTAACAGGTAAAACCACAAGTGAAATGAAAACTCAATCAACTTATAGTGGTTGGGATTTCTCTAACACTTGGTCAATTCAAGGTGATTATCCTATATTATTAGCATTTGGAGTTCTTACAGCCCCACCAGTAACAATAACAATTGATGTTACATCATATATGAATCCTATTGAATCTATTATAAATAGGAAAGCAAGAACAGTTAGAGAATTAACTTCCTATATAAACACCATTCTAAGCGATTCTGAGCGTCATGCTAAGGTGTTTAGGGATATTGAGGGTTATCTATCACAAATTGATTCAAACGCCACACAAAGCCACAGAAGTGTTAGAAGTTCAAAGCAAGATGTTGTATCTCATATATCACCAATTTATTCATCTGCTTATAGGGTATCTAAAGTAGTTAAGGATTTATTATCTACTGTAAGCCGTTTAGAGGGTGATGTGAGCGTTTATACCCCTATGAATACCAAAGCTTATGCGTTCGTATCATTCGCTGAGAACGTTTCTAGGGCTTCATATGAGGAGAATATGAGTAATGTATCTCATATTGAGAACCCTTCTGACTCGGAGGTGATTTAGATGTTAAAAGGGGATAGTGTTAGATTAAAAGTTAACTTCAAAACCTTCACAGGAACACCAGTTGACCCAATCAATCCAACGTTAACAATTTATAAAACAGATGAAACAGTAGTAGAAACTATAGTTTTAAACGACACCAACAAAATAAACGTGGGTGTCTTTTTTATGGACTATGTTCCTGCCAGTGAATTGAACGAATTTATTTTCGAGTTCTCTGGCACATATATTGACAAGCCGATTATTAGTCGGGGCAGGGTTCAAATTAAATTTATTTAATCAAAGGAGGATTTCATTATGGAAGAAAATCAACAACAGCAACAAGTAGAAACAGAGGTTCAACAGCAAGAATCAAAGTTGCTTGAAGAAACTCAGAGTGAAATTGCAGAATTACAAAAACAACTTGCAGCACAACGAGAATCATTAAGGGCAGAGAAAATTAACTTTGCGTTTGAACGTGAAGGACTGAAAGACTTTGCAGAGTTTATCCATATTGAGGATGATTCAAAATTAAATGAAACAGTTGCAAAGTTAAAAGGTTTAATTGATGGTATTAAATCAAAGGCGAAGCAAGAAGTAGGATATGTACCAAGTGAACATAAACAAGAAAAAGCATACGATCAAGCGAAACAACAAGGAAATACAAAAGGGATGATTAAGTCACTTTTCGGAATCTAATTCTGAATGGTGGCTTTTTTATATTAATTAAAAAATAAAATTTAAAGGAGATTGATTATTTATGACAATTTTTACAAGTAAGGATTTCGCAGTAGGACAAAATTATGATTTAAAAGATGTGCTAGTAGAGGTAAATAAAAAACAGAATCCTTTTACAACGTTTCTTTTAAGTAAGACGGTAAAAGCTACATCACCTCAAGTACATTGGATTACAGAAGAAATTGCAGATAGTGCAGTTACGCTTGCAGAAGGTGGAAACGCACCAGAATTTAAGAAAGATACATTAGCACCAAGAGATAATTATTTGGAGATTTTTGCTAACTTAGCGAGTGTTACAAATACGGCTCAATATTCTACAGCAAAAGGAATCTCTGATTTATTGGCTCATGAAGTTGATAAGAAATCAAAGGCAATTAAACGTAGAATTGAAAATCGCTTTTTACATGGAACAAAGAGTTATGATTCTGTAACAGGTACATATACAACTGATGGTATTCTTACTCAAATTAATGCAGATCACAAAGTAACTGGTGCCTTAACCGGGGATGCCTTTGAGGAAATGATTGGTAAACTTTATGATGCAGGGGTATCTGATAATCTTATTTGCTTCCTTCCTGCTCGTATGAAAAAAGCATTGAATGAAACAGGGGTAGTACAACATTTTGCAAAAGATAAATTCCTTGGCTTTGACATTGATGAATATATCACAACTTTTGGAACAGTAAGATTTGCATTGTGTGAAGAATTAGGAAATAACAAAATGTTTGTAGTAAATCCTGACTATTTAGAGATGCCAATTCTTATTCCATTCCATGCACAAGTGGAAGCAGTAAGTGGCTCTAAACAATCTGTATTCTTAGAAACACAAGCAGGTGTAAACCTACTTAATGATAAAGCAGCAGCAAGTTTTGAAATTGTTTAAAAAATAATCATTAAGAGGGTTCGGATTAATATTCCGAGCCTTCTTTTGTTTAATCAAGGATTTGAAGGAGGATTTTTTCTAATGAGTGAAAGGGATGATTACCTTTTAAAACGTAGAGCTAAGAACATTAAACAAAAAGAACTAGCAGAATATTTACAAGTTACAGTTAGCTTCATTAGTAAATATGAACGTGGACATAGAGATATGAAAGAGACTATGGAATTAAAATACAAAAAATTTATAGATGAAAAATAATCGAAAGTAGAGGTGGATTTGTGAAGATAAATACATAGCAAGTTCTCCTTGTGTCCTTAATGGGTTCAAGGAGGTACTTATATAAATAGTATCGTTAGTACTTGGCAAGGAGTGGATATGTAATTCTTCACTCTTTATTATGATGAATAAATATTATAAAGAACAAGCTCCAAAATGGACGAATGATACAATGTTAGAACATGATTTAATGTTTGGTGACGATAGTGATAGTTCGCTGTCTTGCAACCTGCTAGAAGAAATGACTAATAGTTTATGGACGGTAAACTATTTTTACAACTTTGAAAGCTTCTATCGTATTGAGAAAACAGGAAATCCAATCATAGGGGTTGATATGGCTTTTACAAAAAAGGTTCGCTGTTTTGACAATCACCTTAGCCAACAATATTATAATAGTCCGCATAATCCTTATTGTTTTAATTTAAACGTATACAAAGGGATAAACGCAGATAAAAATTACTATAAGAAATATCCTTTTAGTACATTAATGCTCCTCATGGCGTACTATGATATTCCACTCCCGAAAACACAAATTGGTAAAGAAATTATTCTAGCAGTGGACTCTAGCTTCATTGGACATTTTTCAGACAAACCACATTTCAAAAAAATACATACAGATTGGTTAGAAGATTTAGGCTTTGGTGAATTGGTCGACATTTTAGATCAACGAAACAAGCCTTATTTTTATAATCTACAAGAATATTATGGACTCAATAGCAAAATTCGTATTAATGAAGAAGGGTATCTTGAATCTAATATTAATTTTGAGGCGATACGGCCCCATTTAGAGTGGAAAATTGGTCTACCTGACGATCAATTCAAATTAATCAAACGGTGTAAACGTGGATATATTGATGTTACTGAAAATCGTTTACCTGAAAATATCATATCACTAGCTTATACGAGTAAGAAAAATGCTTCATTTACATACAATCCAAAAGAGGAATCGTGATTAATTTCACGGTTCTTTTAACTGTTTGACCATTATTGACCTTTTGACCATGTTTGACTATAATAAATCTAGGAGGAAAGCGATATGACTAAATCAAATTTCTTTTTCTGCTACAACCCGAAACTTTTCACATTTTTACATGATGTAAAGGGGATTGACTATATTACAGTTGCGAAAAATCCAACTACTGACAAGACATTCAGCATGTTTTACAAGACACCATCTTTACAAGCAGCCATTGATGAGTATAAAGAATTATCTAAATAATCAATATTCTAATATTTTATGAATCTAGGAGGAAATCAAATGAAATATCAAGAAATCACAGACCTATTGAAATTTAATGAAAAAGAATCAAATGTATTTATGCCTAATGAGATATTTGAGGATTTACAGAACAATATTAAAAAAGGTGTGCATATTCCAGTAGCCTATTCTTATTACTACTTAGTTAATTGGTTATATCGTCATGCTAAGTATGGGGAACTTCAAATTGACAATAAGCAAATAAAGGAAATTTTAGGCTACAATCCAGAAACAAAAGGAATTGATTACATATTTAAGAAAAATGGATTACTGGACATAATGGGCTATACTGAAACTGTAAAAGATTTCCCTGTTCTTTGGGAGCTATCCGATGATGAAGGCTTACAATTTACTTTACTTAGTGATATGGATGAATATTTTCAAGAAGATATAAAAAGTAAGGTTAGTAGAAAATATACAATTAAATATCCAGTAAAGGGATTTGAAAGAACATATGATGAAGAAGGAAATGTAGAGCAGTGGGGAACATTCTTTGAGGTTGATAATACACATCTCATTCCTTTTGAAGTGTTTATGTACTGTATGAATAACGATAAAATAGGATGCACAGGGTTTTATTTGTATTCTTTCCTGAAAATGAACAATCAAATATTTAATGAAGCGTATGATATTCCAATGAAAACATTAGCGGAAAAGACAGGTTTACCATATCGTACAATGGCAGATTCACTTTCTATCATAAGACAATATAAGATGGTAGAGGGAGTACATAATCAAGAATATTTCTGTTTAGCGATGGAAGATTATAAACGAAAAGCAAACTCATACATAACAAATGAATTTGAATCGTTCACAGATCAACCGGTTGAATATGAAAAAATGAAAGTTTTGGAATCGAAGGAATACTATAAATTATTAGAAGAACAGAAAGAGGAAAAAGAAGAAAGTTTTCCACTAGAATTATTACCATTTTGAATAAGTTATAAATTTGCACTACATATAATATAGGTGATTAAACTGTCAGATTATATTATATGTGAATTATAAGTTTAAATTGAATAAGTTATAAATTTACACTACATAATATATTAAATATAGTGCAAGAATGTAACTTATTCGATTTAGTAATTATATTTACAAATTTATATTAAGTATAGTGCGAAAATATAACTTATTCGTTTTTGCTACTGGGAGGGTCATTATTGACCTTCCTTTTTTCTGTTCACAAATTTAATCAGGAGGGAATCTATTATGAAATTATTTAAAACTAAAAAACAAGCGATTAAAGAAGTATGTGAGGATATTCGTGTGATTTGTGACGATTCAATTCAAACAATCGACAAATTACAGGATAATGTATCAGACATGCAGGAGAATGTACAAAAATTTATTAGATTGAATGAACAACAAATTAAACTTTGCCAAGAAATGATAAACGTATTGGATAAGGCAGGTGAGAAATATGAATATTTATGATGCGTTGGATCACTTACCTGCAAAAAAGAAAGCCTATTTCACATGGAAACATGATATTAGATTTAAACGTGATAATGGGAAGAAATCAAAGGAACAATTTCTTAAAGAAGTCCAAATGCAAACACTCGATAGTTTCATTAAATGGGAACGTACAAGCCAATATAAATCATTAGTCATGTTGCTGATGGAAAGTAGGATTGCAAGTGACTTTGAGGAAATTTATAAAGTTGTGACTGATTCTGCTAAAAAAGGTGAAGAAAAGAGTATTCGTTTATTTTTAACTCTGCAATCTGACATACAGAAAAACGCTAAACTTGCAGCCAAAACTTTCGATACTGTAGAGGATGAACAAGAGGAAGATGATGACTTAGTATTGGATTGATGTCGCTGAGAGCGATTTTAAGCGAATTAACTTTGATTAATTGAATAACTATAAGTTTCATTTGATGTGAGAGGGATACTTTGTGTATCTCTCTTTTTTTAATTATGGAGTTTGGAGGTGGTTACATGCCTATTAGAACAAAATCAGCAAAATTAAATAAGGTACTCAATTCATTTTCTCTTTTTGCGAAGAACATGATTTATATTGTTGATAATAACAATGAGAAGGTAAAGTTTGAACTTAATTCAGCACAATTAGAATTAGAGGACTTGATGGAAAAAAATCGTTTTGTGAATGTTTCTAAAGCACGTCAAAGGCGGAATTTCAACTTATACAGTCGCAAAAGCACTTTGGAGAGCCGTTACTAATGAAAATGAAAATATTCTTATTGTTTCGTATAAATCAGATTCATCTAAGGCACTATTTGAAAAGCTAAAATCAATGAATGATTGGTTACCTAGAGATAAATATCCTGATGTATTCCCTAATGTGAAACGTGATAATCGAGATGAATTGTTATTTGATAATGGATCAAGAATTACATGTTTAGTTGCTTCAAATAAAAGTATAGGTCGTGGTAGTACATACAGTTGGATTCATTTATCTGAATATGCTTTCTATGATCGTCAGGAGATGCAATTACTTTCAGCCGAACAATCTTTAGCAAAAGGTAGTCATAGTGTTTTAACCATTGAAACAACCTCCAACGGCACTTCAAACAATTTCTACAAACTCACAATGGCAAGTATGAAAGGTAATTCTAAGTATAAAACAATGTTTATTCCCTTTTATCATGACCTCTATAAGAAGCAATTCAAATTTGAGCATGATGAAGCAGAAACTTGGTATAAAGACAATAATAAGGGTGCTAGATTATCTGTTAAGGATTTAGAACCTGATGAAAAGTTACTGTATGAAAAAGGATGTAATTTACGTTTTATCATGTGGAGAAAGTACAAGTTACTTGACATGACATTACAGGAGTTTCAACAAGAGTACCCTTCAAATATTTTAGAGTCCTTTATTTCAACTGGAAGCAGTGTATTTGACCAAACTACAGTATTAGACAGGTTGAATAGTGCAATGCAGCCATACAAGAAAAATGAAATTGTAGAGGGTGTACCTGAATTATTACATAAGTTTATCAATAAAGGATTAGAGCTATTTTACCTTCCAAAACGTGGAGTTAAATATTATGGAGGTTGTGATAGTGCCAGCGGTGGAGGGAATGATTATTCAACTATTTCTATATTCAATGAAGAAGGGCAACAAGTATTGAGTTTTTATAATAATAGAGTGCCAGTATATGAGTTTGCAGAGATTATTGATTGTATTGGCAAGTGGTACAACTATTGTTTCTTTGCCATTGAAAGGAATAGTTATGGGCTTCCAGTGTTAGAACGTTTAAGGAAAGATTATTCTTATCTCAATTTATATAAGCAAAAATTATTCGATCAGCGTACAGGTAAGAAAAAAATGCAACTTGGCTTTACGACAACAGCCAGTTCAAAGAGCGTACTTATTAGTGACCTAAAGGAGAATTTCGAGAAGGGATTAATGTTAGTTGAATGTAGGGAGACATTACAGCAATTCCAATTATTTGTTGAAAATGCTAATGGTTCAATGGGGAATAAAAAAGGTGATAAGAATCATGATGACTTAGTAATTTCTACAGCATTATCAATACAAGCAAGGAAAATTGGTAAGTGGTATGTGTAACCAAGTGACTAGATGTCACATAGTCGGACATTGTGTCTGAGCTTAAAAACAGTGAGAGTATCTCACAGTTAAAGGGGGAATCAGATTGAGTACATTACAACAATACATAAAAGAAAAGTATAACGATCCATATTGGTTTGTTGAATTTGTTAATGAAATACATAATCAGCAACGTGTGCAAGATGTAGTAGCTAAAAAAGAATATTTGAATGGCAGCCATGCTATCTTAAAACGTCAATCGTATAAATATAACGGCAAGGAGTTTCATCCAAGAAAGATTGTATTGCAATATGCTAAGACCCTATTGAATTTTCAAAAGGCTTATTTGCTACAATATCCAGTTACATTGACAGGTGATAAGAAGGTTATTGAAGAATTTTCAAAAGTAAATAAGAAGGCTAAATTTGACCGCACCAATATAAAGTTACTTGACAAGGTTTTGAAATACGGAATGTGTGCGGAATACTTATATATTGATAATGGTGTGATTAAAAGTAAGATACTTGATCCTAGTGAGTTCTATCCATTGTATGACCATGAACAGAATCTCATTGCAGTTGTGGAAGCTTATATAGTTGATGGTATTAGCTATTACACAGTGTTTACAGATAAGACCGTAGAGAAATATTCAGATGCAGGTGGGTAAATGAAATTAAGGGAGCGATACGCTTCTCTCAGTGGATTACCTATTATATATCATAATGATAATGAAATGGACGAGACACAAGGTAAATCGGAACTAGATGATTGGATTAGTATTCTTGATGGACTTGAAGACTTATTATCAAAATATATGGACGCAACGTACAAGTTTATTGATCCACTATTTATTGTGTCGGGGCAAACATTGAAGGGGCAAAATATTGATAGCTCTGTAGTTGGCAAAGGTATCAATTTAGATGATGGAGCAGATGCAAAGTTTGTAAACAGTCAATTAGATTATAAATCATTTGAAACCATTTATAAGACATTGCTACAAAGTTTATTAGATGTATCAAGTACACCAGCCGTATCAATGAATAAGACAGATATAAGTAACCTGTCAGAAGTTAGTATTAAGCTATTATTCCAGTTGAGTACGATTAAGGCAGGAATGAATGAACAATTCATGCGTGAAGGCTTGGAGCAGAAATTCAATAAAATTAGACGATTGTTAGAGGGATATAGAAATATATCGTTTACGGATGATGAGTTTGATTCATTGGACTTGGTATTTACTTATGCGACTCCTTCAAATGATAAAGAGATTATCGACAATATGAAAACGTTACGTGAGATGGGTGCTATTAGTTTAGAAGGAATTTTAGAAGATTCTCCATTTACAACGGATGTACAGTTCGAGTTAAATCGGATTATGAATGAGGGGACAGGTACAGTACAAGTAGATACTATAAATGATGATTCATTAAGCTATAATAATAAGAAGGGTGAAGGAGTAACGGTTTAATGAAAATGTAGATGTATCAAGGCTTTAGTGTAGTAAAGTGTATATCACCTCGCACGCACATGTTATGACGGCAGGGGGATTATAAATAATAAAGGTGTCGACCAAACCGACACCTAACTCGTTTTTAAAAATTTATATCACAGTCCATTAATCGGTTATGTGTTGGATTTCCAGTTTAGAGGGTGAATAGTAATTCAGATTGACCTTAATTATTTATGCAATATTTATCATCATATAAAGCCTATTATATAGCCCAAAACGTTGATTTATAGGCAATGTATAAAATAATGTATATCGTTTAGTAGACATCATTTTATAACGTCTATAAAACGTTGGTATATAAAGGTTTATTGGTGGTCTATAAAACTTAACTCAGCACATAATTATGATTATATGCTGAAATTGTTGTATGTTTAATACATATTTTCGCATAAAATTTTTCTTTTATTTGATGAGTTGTACTGATAATAACCCTTATATGGGTGATTCGTTTGGATACTCGATACCCTAAATTGGAAATTGAGGTCGCTAACATATCGCTTTACACACACTAGAATAAAAAATTTATGATATTTATACTTCTATTTATACTTTTGTAATAGGATATTTACTTCTTTCATAAAGTACTCTTCTAGTGTAAATTTATTTGAAAATTCCACTTTAGTTACTTTTAATTCTTTTGCCTTTTTCGTCTTTTTAACAGATTGTTTTGATTCACTCACATGTACTACTCCTTTAGTTGTTAGTTCATAATTATAGTTTTAATTTATTGCTCAGATTTATCATTTTCACTAACCAATCTTTTATTCTCTAATTCCTTTAATTTAGTTTTGTCGTATACTTCATTTACAATGGAAGCAAAATTTTTCATCGCTTCTTTACTTGGTTTACCTTGGAATGTCATAGTAATCGTTTTTAATTCACTCATTATTCATAACTCCTTTAGTTGCCTTTTCTAATTTTGCTCGTATATTTGTAATTTATCATAATTGTGAAAGATTACATATTCCTCTTTATGGTTTTATGGTAAAATTTTACCATAAAGTATATGGGAGGAATATAGGATGAGAAGGGCATTTATATTATTTATGGCTATTTTAGTTTTGTCTGGATGTAGTTCAAATGCATCGAATAATGTCACTACAAAAGAAGAGATTAAAGAAATTGTTAAATTTGAAAGCGTTGAAGATGCTGAATTATACCTTTGGGAAACTGCAAAGAAGGATCTAGCATATTCAGAAATAGAAAAAATTCTTTCTGACGGTTCATTTGTATCTAAAACAGATTATGAAAGGGTTGTTAATTGGTACGAAGAATTAGAAAGGACGAATGAAATTGTTCAAAATAGTCATAAGGATATGGCGGATTGGACAGTTGAAAAGGGAATGTTTCTGAAAAAAGATGGTGGATTAATTACGAGGTATCAAAATCAAGCGGTAGGTGGTTTTATTGGATATGAAGTTAATTTTATTAGTGAAGATGGAACATACAAATTAGAAAAAATCACAATGCTTCAATAATTTAACCATAACGTCTATAGGGGGATATGGATGAAAAGGGTATTTATGTTACTTGTGGCTACTTTAGTTTTAACTGGATGCGGTTCTAATAATGAATTATCAGAAAAAGCAAATACCAAAGTCACTAAAAATGAATACACCCGTGAAATCACAGAAGAAGAACGAGAATATATACAACTAGTTTTAAATGAGGATTACGATACTTTAAAAGAAAAAACTCAAAGTAATGAGGGTAGGTTGAAAATAGATTACAATTGGTTAGCCAGTGCATTAGAAACATATAAGGATATAAGTGAAAATGGTGAAAACTACAGCAATGGTGAACTTTCAGGGAGATATGATACTGTTTTACGTCATTTAAAATTCGTGAAATACATTCCTGATGAACTCAAAGAGAAGATTGAAAAAGTGAAAAAAATTTCAACTGAAAAAGAAGAATATTACTCCGATTTATATGAGGAGGAACTAGAACAAGAAAAAGTAGAAGGTAAACAAATACAATTAAAAATTGACACAGATTATAGAACTCGTAATCCTCAACCTGTTTCCATTGGTATGACTAAAGAAGAAGTATTAACAGAAGGTTGGGGTAGACCTAATGATATTAATAAAACAACCAATGCCGATGGTACAAATGAGCAGTGGGTATATGATGGATATAAATATCTTTATTTTGAAGATGGAATCTTAACTACTATACAGGAGTAGTAATTTTATATAATGCAGGACTTTACCACTATTTGTCGAATATTGTAATTGTAAGCAAATATTTGGTGGGGAGTGGTAGATGTATGTCAAAGTGTCCTAAATGCGAAAATGAAACATTTTCCGTTGATACGGAAACAAATAAAACAATTGCATTTGTAAGGTGTGCTGAGTGTGAATCTATTGTTGGGACTTTAGAAAACATTGATTTTAGAAAGTGGTACGATAAAATAATTAGTAATCATGGATTTTTTGAAAATCGTATTAATGAGATTGAATCTAAAATGAATGCTAATGATAAAGAAGTAAATGGAAAGTTAACTTATATTATTGATATGATTGAAACTATTATAAATAAAAGAAGTTAAGGCACCTGAATAATCGGGTGTCTTTTTATTTTATAGAAAGGAATGATTAAACTTGAATAATCTCCAACGCTTAGAATTAGAAGTTAAAAATGTAAAACTTGAACAGGATGAACTATCAATCTATTTACAAGAAAACAACTTACAACCATTTGATGAATATAACCCACAATCAGCAACCAATAAGAAATGTATCTATCAATCGGCTTTATCTGTACTAGAAAGTATTGCAAATGATGTAACTAGAATGAAAGCAGTTAAAGTTGATGATATGACCGTATCTGATTTTAGTGATTCGATTCAATCACGCATAGATCAATTGGAACGTAAAATTCGCACATTGAAAACAGATGAACAATTACAAAATGAATCTAACTTCTTTATGTTGTTTGCTGATTGAGAAAGGAGAGGTAAACAATGTTTACATATAATATAGAAGATTTACAATACATATTTGATTCAGCAGGACAAAGTGTAATCGTAAATGACGCTAAAATAAATGTAATCGTAACAAACCCACCAGTTGATGAATATGAACAAAGATACATACATAGCCTACAGAAAGTTTCTAGGGGCGATATAGTTACATTAGAAGGTGAGAAGTATATTTCTATTACTGAATCCATTACAAAACGTGGCAGTAAGTATAAAACTCTTATTAGACATCTGAATGCTACTATTAAGATGAAAGGCGAGCCTACAGAAATTCAAATTGGTGAGAATCCATACACTGGAGAGCCTATATATGAATATATAGAAGGGGAAGATTTTTATATTGCTGCAATAGTCGACAATAAATCATTTTCAGTTAATTTTAATCAACCTATTATATTACCGAATAATCAGATTGAGGTTATTGTACAGGATAATGAAATAAATAGAAGTTTATTTGCAAGCGGTAAGGATTTTAGTGTGATTGAGAAAACGTGGACTGTACTTAATCAAGATTTAAGTAAGAGCGGATTGTTAATTTTAACTTGTGAGAATAAAATATAGATATTCAGTTATAAATTAGAACATAATACTTGTTATTTTTTACAGATTATTATAAGGTGAAATTAGAAAAAATAATATGGTCAAAAACACTGAAAAACATTGATATATCAATATATACGGTGGTCTCCTTTAACAGCAGTCCCCCCACTAAATATTTATAGTACTGAATGAAGGGGAGGGCATAACCCTGTTCAGACAATGTATGTCCATCAATTATAAGGAAGAGGCTCAAGTACCTAATGTATATTAGGTGCTTT